>Ga0209540_10000316_pt1 | contig 50379 bp, 42 predicted proteins | sample BarGraIncu01121A_FD_184501 | JGI IMG/M metagenome (GOLD analysis project Ga0209540, IMG submission 184501) | Arctic peat soil microbial communities from Barrow, Alaska - Barrow Graham LP Incubations 011-21A (SPAdes) (version 2) | ecosystem: Environmental > Terrestrial > Soil > Wetlands > Peat... | reverse complement strand
AACAACATCATCACAGGATACAGCTGTTAAAAACAGAACAATATCTGCTATAAAACAATCTATCAGCACATCTTGTCAGACAATATCACGGATTAACTGGGAACGTTGGAATAATTCTAAATATTCAAAAGTATCATATTTAGGGATTAATAATAACTGCCAATTTTTTAGGATAGTTTATACGAATAAAGAGTTCAAGGATTTACTCAGTTTTCAAGTTTTATTTTCTGTAAACAAAGATAATCAAGAGATTGAAACAGTAGAATATTACATTCCTCTACAAATTCACAGTGGTTCTTTGGATAGGGAAAAAATTTTATCTGCCGTTTGTCAAAAGCTTTTATCTAAGAAAGGGAGAAAAGTAGAAGTGACAATTCCTGTGGAAATTGGATATAATGACAAATTGAAAGACAATACTATGATGAATTTGATTTTATCGGATTTATCCTTTAAGATTGTTAATTAACAGATCCTTTACCAAGATTAAAGATAAGCCATGAAGAATAAGATAACTATTAAGACAATAGTATTTTTATTAGGAATACTCAGTTCAACTACTTTGAGCTCACAGAATATTATTCCGGATGTCAGCGCAAGGGTCGATACATCCAATATCGAAATAAATAAGGTTCTGCACCTAATCAAAGATTACCTCAACTCAAGACCGGATAGTGTATATATAAACCCCTACTGGAATGCTGCTGAGCCTCAGAAGTACTTTATTGATGGTGCCCAACAATACGACAGGTCGGCAAATCAGTTGTTTTATGATGAAATGACTGCGAACGCTTTTTTTTCAAAATATCGCCCCAAAATTTTACAGATTGATAAAATTGAAGATAATCGTTATCAAATAAAGACGATTTATTCCCTAATCAATGAGCTTGAAAGTAACAAAAGCTATTCACCTTTGGGAATTACTAAACTTTATGCAGTAAAAGATCAGGAAGGAAATTTCAAATTAGAAAACGCCATAGGGTATGATATCAGGAATTGGAAATCGTATCAATACCAAATGATTACATATAAAGTACATCCACTTCTGAAGTTTAATAAAAAAAGAGCATCAGAGGCAATGAATTTCTGCAGAGATGTGATGAAAAAATTAGACATCAGAAATTTAGAGCCTATTACGTATTACGTTACTCCGAATAGCGACGAAATGTGGAAACTTTTCAATTTTGAATATATGCTTTATTATACGACAGGTATGGCTAACTCATTGACCAGAGAAATATTTACTTCATTTGGAACAGAAAACTTTTTACACGAGTTGGCTCATTTAATTATACCTAACCCCGATAATGATTCAAAAAAGAATAACGTAATAATTACTGAAGGACTTGTAACCTGGTTGGCAGGGCCTCTATATAATTCAAGTTTTTCCAATAATCTGGCTAAAGTATCCGATAAGTTTAATAGTGGAATACATCCAACATTAGCAGACATAATAACTTACAAGTATCGGAATATGTACGACAGTAACATTCTTTATGTAACAGGAGGTGTGATATGCAAATTAGCTTACGAGCAATCAGGAACTGAAGGAGTATTTGAATTGTACAATTGCCCGGATGGTTTTGAAAAACTAAAACAGGCTCTTGAAAAGGTTTTTAAAATGCAGTATCCGGAAATTGAAAAAATGGTTATTAGCTATATAGCTGATTATAAAGAGACATTATATATTAAACCATGGTAAATAAAAGAAAATTAGGCTTATCAGACCTGTTGGTTTCTCCAATAACTCTTGGAGGCAATGTTTTTGGCTGGACAATTGGTGAATCTGAATCATTTAAAATACTTGATGCTTTTGTAGATAGTGGATTCAATTTTATAGACACTGCAGATTCATATTCCAAATGGGCTCCAGGTAACCATGGCGGGGAATCGGAAAACATAATCTCGAAATGGATGAGAAAAAGCAGAAAACGCAAAGATGTGATTATTGCTACCAAGCTTGGAGTAGATTTAGGTAGTGGCAAAAAGGGATTAAGTGCAGCATACATGAGAAAAGCAGTAGAATCATCCTTAAAAAGACTGGGAACAGATTATATAGACCTTTATCAGGCACATAAAGATGATCCGGAAACTACTGTAGAAGAAACCATGAGTTCCTTCTATGAACTAATCAAAGAAGGTAAAGTTCGCTACATTGGGGCATCTAACTTTAGTGCCGAGAGGATTAAATCATCAAATGATTTTGCTCGCAGTAACAACATGTCGTCATACATATGCCTTCAGCCACTTTATAACTTGTATGACAGACAGGAATTCGAAACAGAATATTCAACATTGCTTAAAGAAGAATCTATTGGTGTAATTCCATATTACTCTCTTGCCAGTGGTTTTTTGACAGGAAAATACAGAAATGAGTCGGATCTGGTTAAAAGTGCTCGAGGAGAAAGTGTAAGGAAATACCTGAATCAAAGAGGATATAGGATACTCTCTGTTATGGAAGATATTGCAAAAGAACAAAATGCTGCCTTATCTCAGATTGCATTAGCCTGGTTATTGAACAAACCATTAGTTACAGCTCCAATTGCCAGCGCCACAAATGTAGGGCAATTAGCAGAAATCCTTAAAGCAACATCTATTACATTGAGTCAAAGTCAAGTGGAGAGGCTGGATGATGCAAGTGAATATTTGAATTAAACTTCCTTTTTACAAATAAGAGAATAGTTTATATATTTACATTTATGATTTAAAAATTTTAATTATGTCAAAAGAAAAAGAACCAAAAGAAAAATCCGAGAAAAAGGAACCCAAGAAAAATCTGAAAGAAAAACGTGCGGCAAAAGCAGCTAAACGCGAAGAGAAAAAGTAATTATGAAAAACACCTGCAGGGTAAAATGTGTAGGTGTTTTTTGACATTTATAATAAAATTATATTCGGATGAAAGCGAGAGGATATTACGTAGAGCTCCTTAATAAGCACATTAAAAACCCAAAGATGATTGCACATTGCCTGGCTTCAGAGGCTGTTCTGCGGACATTGGCTCACCGGTTTGGTGAGGATGAAGAAATATGGGGTATTGCTGGATTATTGCACGACATCGATGTAGAAATTACAAATGGTGACTCTTTGCGACACGGCCCGGTAGGGGCAGAAATGCTTAAAACAGAAGACTTGCCAAGTGATGCGGTGAGAGCTGTACTTTTGCACAATGAAAAAGCTACCGGAGAAAAGCGCTCAACCATATTTCAACATGCTCTTGCTGCAGGCGAAACCATAACCGGATTAATTTTTGCTGTCGCATTAGTCTATCCGGACAAAAAGATTTCCAGCGTAAAAACGAAATCTGTAGTAAAGCGAATGAAGGAAAAACTATTTGCTGCATCGGTCAACCGCGAAACAATAATGGAATGCGAAACAATAGGCATTCCCATTGACGAGTTTGCCTCACTATCGCTCGATGCGCTCAGGCCAATTGAAGGAGAACTGGGGTTTTAAAACAAGATAACTGATTAATTATGAGAATAGAATACGACATAAAACTAGGTTTCAAGGATGTAATGTTCCGTCCTAAACGCTCAACTTTGAAAAGCAGGTCGCAAGTAAAACTTGAACGCACTTTTAAATTACTGCACAGCAAAAGCGACTGGACCGGAATACCGATAATGGCTGCCAACATGGATACTGTAGGAACTTTTGAGATGGCACTGGCTCTGCAGAAACACAAGATGTTTACAGCAATCCATAAACATTATACAATACAGGAGTGGAATGATTTTCTGGCGAGCGCTCCCAAAGAAATTGAGAATTATATTGCAGTAAGCTCCGGCACCAGCACAAATGACTATGAAAAACTCTGCCAGGTATTCAATTTCCACCCCCAACTCAGATTTATTTGCATTGACGTAGCCAATGGATATTCTGAGCACTTTGTTGCATTTGTGAAACAAGTCCGAAAAAAGTTTGCAGACAAAGTTGTCATAGCAGGTAATGTTGTAACAGGAGAAATGGTAGAGGAACTTCTGCTGGCGGGAGCAGATATCATAAAGGTAGGCATAGGGCCAGGTTCGGTGTGCACAACTCGTGTCAAGACAGGAGTGGGATATCCGCAGCTTTCAGCAATTATTGAATGCGCAGACGCAGCACATGGATTGGGTGGTCAGATTATTAGTGATGGAGGTTGTACAACACCCGGTGATGTTGCAAAAGCATTTGGAGCGGGAGCAGACTTTGTCATGCTGGGTGGCATGTTGGCCGGGCATAATGAAAGTGGCGGCGAGCTGATAGAAAAAAACGGTGAAAAGGTTAAACTGTTTTACGGAATGAGCTCTTTAACTGCTATGGAAAAACATTCCGGAGGTGTTGCAGAGTACCGGGCCAGTGAAGGGAAAACCGTTGTTGTGCCATATCGTGGAAAAGTTGAGGAAACCGTCCTCGATATTCTGGGAGGAATTCGCAGCACATGTTCATACGTAGGAGCATCTCAACTGAAGGAACTCACTAAGCGAACAACATTTATAAGAGTGGCAGAGCAAGAGAACCAGGTCTATAATGGGAATAATCCCTCAACTTGAAATAACCTTCATATTCAGAGTCCGAAGGGAATCCCGCGGGCACCCTCTTGATCTTTCATAAAAACAGGAAATAGTTGGACATTTTAAATATCTTTGTGTCGCAATTATAAGAAAAACATAAATAATAAATATAATAAATTATGGGGCTTTTACAAGAACGTTATTTGCAATACGATGTTCCACAGAAGGCAATGGATTTAGGTGTTTATCCCTATTTTAGGGCAATAGAGTCTGAACAGGACACCGTTGTAACAATAAAAGGTAAGAAAGTTTTAATGTTCGGTTCAAACAGCTACTTGGGCCTTTCGAATCATCCCAAAATTAAAGAAGCATCAAAACGAGCCATAGAAAAATATGGAACAAGTTGTTCGGGTTCACGATTTCTTAATGGCACACTCGATATACACCTCGAACTTGAAGAAAAGCTGGCGCATCTGGTTGGCAAAGATGCGGCTATTTGCTACAGTACCGGATTTCAGGTAAATATCGGGGTTGTTTCAACATTATGCGGCCGGAACGATTATCTCTTGCTCGACTCACTCGACCACGCATCTATTATAGAAGGGAGCAGATTGTCATTTTCAAAGGTGTTGAAATTCGAACATAATGATATGTCATCGCTCGAATCAAAACTAAAGCTTTGCGAACCGGACAAAATTAAACTTATTGTAGTGGATGGTATTTTTTCTATGGAGGGGGATATAGTCAAATTGCCGGAAATTGTACAATTGGCAGAAAAGTACAATGCAAGTATTATGGTTGATGACGCCCATGCAATTGGTGTTATTGGGCAAAATGGAAGGGGAACGGCTTCTCATTTTAACTTAACCGATAAGGTTGATTTAATTATGGGCACATTTTCGAAATCATTGGCATCTCTTGGAGGGTTTATTGCGGGCGAAGCATCGGTAATCAATTATCTTAAGCACAACTCGCGTTCCCTTATTTTTAGTGCAAGTATGACACCCGCCTCAGTTGCCAGCGTTAGTGCCGCAATTGATATTATGCTTAGCGAACCCGAACGCATTCAGCATCTATGGGAATTGACTCATTATGCTCAAAACGCGTTTAAGGAGGCCGGAATTGACACAGGGAGAAGCGAAACGCCAATTATTCCGCTATTTATACGTGACGAAATAAAAGCTTTACAGGTAACCCGCTTATTGCTCGACGATGGTATTTTTGTAAACCCGGTGATTTCACCTGGTGTAGCAAAAGAAGATTCACTTATACGTTTCTCGCTTATGGCCACCCATACTTTTGAACAGCTGGATATTGCCATAAATAAAATTACTGCAGCATTCAGGCAGTTTAATATTATTCATTAAGTAACCGTTAAGAATTAATAACAAACTTTTATGTCAAAAGTTATATTCATTACAGGCATATCATCTGGTTTTGGGCGTGCTATAGCAGTCGAGCTTGCCAAAAGCGAACACAAAATTTATGGTTCTATACGTAATGATGTTGAACCTATTCCGAAAATAAACTATGTTCATATGGATGTTACCGACATGAGTTCTATTGAACAAGCGGTTAAAGAAATTTACGAGAAAGAAGGCCGCATAGATGTTTTGATTAATAATGCGGGAATTGGCATCGGTGGCCCCATTGAATTGACAAACATTAAAGATGCTCAATATCAAATGGATGTAAACTTTTTTGGCGTATTTAGGGTGACACAAGCAGTGCTACCAATTATGCGCAAACAAAAAGAGGGAGTTATTATTTGTATTAGCTCAATTGGCGGTTTAATGGGTATTCCTTTCCAGGGCCTCTACTCGGCAAGCAAATTTGCCATCGAGGGATATTGTCAGTCATTAAGTCTCGAATTAAAGCCGCATAATATTCGTGTTGTATTAATTAATCCGGGTGATTTTTCTACCAGCTTTACTTCGAATCGTAAAATTGTAGATAACCCGGAAATTAAATTGACTTATCCTCAATTCTACAATACTTTATCGAAAATAATGTCCGACGAAAATAATGGCCCAAAACCCGAAATATTGGCAAGAAAGATAGGAAAGATTATTGACAAGAAAAAGCCGGCTTTTCGATATGTCATAGCATCACCTCTTCAAAAATTTTCGGTTTCTTTAAAAAAAGTATTACCCGAAACTTGGTTTGCAGCTATATTGGAAAAATATTATAATTGACTCAAAATTATTATTGACGGAAGTATACAACTAGTACCTGACCACCACAAACGGTTTTATTGGTAGTGCCCTGTAAATTGAGCGGGCATCTTCCCTGGGAATTTCTATTTTCATGTGATAAATGTACCCATGCTTATCTGAGTTGGTAAAAGACTGGAAATTTTTGGACAGAAACCACTTCATATATTGCCAATTATAGTTTCTATAGGCCTTTCTGGTACCTGCCAGTTCATGCTCTTGCTGGACAATTTCGATAACCATACTATTACTGAATGCTAAAAGTACAAAAACATCATTTTGGATAGGGAGGACAGGTGCAGATCCTGCAAGATTTGCCTCAGTAGTATCCTTGGGAGCCTTTTTTATAACAATCGGAAACCTCTCGATGCTTGAGATATCCTCATCTACCTGCATGGGACCGGAGTACAAGCTGTCGCGCAGAAAATCGGGTAGCTTTTTAAGACCCTTGTTAATGTCAACCTTAGAAATTTTAGATTGAAAAAGGTAAACACCTTTTAAGGAGAGAAATGCTAAACTATCTCTCAGATCAATCAGTAAAGAGATTGAATCGGTTTTTGAAAGTTTAAGAACTGAACGTAAATATGCCTCGTGATGTTCATTTGTTCTGACCGTGTCAATCATTTTGTATGTCCCTTTAGGCAGTCCGGAATTGGACCCGGTAGATTTTGCCTCAACTTTTGCCGATATTGTTCTGAATTCCCGGTTTACCGGAATCAATCCAAACAAAATGAATGCTATTAGAGCAATTGCAATCTGTAATGCTCCGAAAATCAGAATTGATTTTTTTGAAATATTAAACTTTTCCATTTTGATAGCGGCTAAAAAATGTAAACCTTAGATCCTATTTCCAGATTATTATATACTATTTTCAGGTCTTCGTCACCCATTCTGACACAGCCGTGTGTAACAGGCAGCCCGAGAAAACGCTGATAGAGCGTCCCGTGTATCATGTATCCGTCCCCAAGCTTAAGAGCATAATCACCCAGCGAACCTCTTTCGTAGCGATCCGGGTCATTTCTTGACGGAACGGGCAGACTCTCTTCTATAAAAGCCCAATCGGGTTTTATCCAGACAGGGTTGACAATTTTTCCCAATATCCGTAATTCACCCTTTGGAGTTTTGAAAATCCACTTTTGGCCTTCGCCCGCATCAAGCAATATATAACTCCCGGTTGAGCAGATACCCTCTCGAATAATTTTCTTTTTTGTCCGGAGAACAAAGGAGTTTTTAGTAGTGTTGATAATCAAATATGGTTCATACGGCCAAAGATTTTCAATTTTTTTCTGCAAATCGGCTATTCGCTGTTGTGTTACGTTTATTTTACTGGCCAGTTGTATGGAGTCTTTTTCTGCAAGAGCTTCGGGAGAGTCTGGGTAACTGTAAAGCGAAATTGCAACCTCCTTAAGTGTCTCCGATTTTAAAAAATAAAAAAAGATAAGACCGATAGTGAAAGAGAATGAAAACAGTACCAGTAGAAGGTTCTTTAAATCAGGCTTTTTCATAATCGAAAGTATTAATAGTTTATTAATCTTGTGTTAAATCAAAAATCTTATTGAGGGGAGTAAGTGACCCCACAATTGCAATTGGCGTCCCAACGGAACATAGAGCATAAAGATTATCCATATCTCTGTTCGCAAGGGCAATACATCCGTCAGTCCAGTCAATTCCTTTGCCTCCTCCTCCGTGAAATTCAATCAAACCTCCAATAATTGCACTTTTAGGGATATTCCCGTTGGCCTTCAATAAATTAAACCTCTGTCGGTCTGCTGCATTGGGAAAGTTAATCAAAAGTGCTTTATGGTAAATGGTATTACCTCCTCTGTTTTTGGAAGTTATGGAATACCTGCCTTCAGGAGTTGCCCTGTCACCTTTTTGTATCTTGTTTCCTAACCAGTTAACACCAAGTTCAACGTCAAACTCTTTTATTTTTTTCCCGGATTTGTACACAATGCATTTTCTGGAAAATTTATCTACCAAAAGACTGACTGAGCCATTTATTTTAGACCGCTGCCTCATTTCTGCATCAAGTTTTAACCAATCGGGGTAACTGCTAAAATAGTTGTCCAGCAGTTCGATTGTTTGCCGCTTTATCTCTTCCATACGATCTGACAAAGATGTGAGATTTTTTTTTGCGGAAATCAGATCGTTGCGGTTAAATGCAGATTCAGCTTCGTCTAATTTTAGAACAGCCGGGGTAAATTTCTTCCAGACATTGTGGTTTAAGGGTAACTTCTCTTTGACTGTCTCGATGTAATTTACGCTGACTCTAAGAGTCGCTATGCTCTTTTCAATTTCTTTGCGGAGCTCATTTTTTCTTTTTATTGCATTTTTTCTGGCTTTAATGGCATTTTCAATAGCCAAGTTAGCCAAAGTTTCTGCCTTTTCATAATTCCGGATTATTGGCGTTTTACCATTGTTTTCCTTCCACTCATTCATTGCCTCTTCCCAATTTTTTTTTGCAATAGTCAGTTCAGGCAGTGAGTATATGTTTGCCTCCACCTTAATGGCTTCTGCAATAGCCTTCCGCCCGGCTTCAATTTTTTCTGTAGGGGGCTTTTGAGTAAAAAAAGAAATTACTCCTGCTATAAGAACCAGGAGTAGTAACAGAAGACCAATTTTAAAGTAAAACTTTTTTTTTCTGAATATATGGAAAGCCATTTTATATAATTTAAATAAAGCCCTTTTTTAAAGGGCTTTATCACATTTACAATTATAAATTAAGTGAAAATATTTATAATTATCTTCTTCTCTTTGCTATAGCAGTACTCAGTTCTTCTTTAATAGCCTCGGCTTTTACTTTGGCTGCTGTGGTTTTATCTTGTGCAGTAAGATAGTCACCATTGGTAATAAGGGTGTTTATCTCAGTAACAGAAGCATCTAAAACGGTAATATCATTTTGAATTGCTTCAAGGGCAGCTTTGCCTTCTTTTCCTTTTGGAGCTTTTGCAAGTAATGCCTTATCTTTCAGAATTAATTCGTTAAGAACATTGAGAGTATCCTGAACTTCTGTGCGAACTTGAGCTTTGCGCTCTTCGGTTTTAGCTTTTAGAGCTCCTATTTCTGAAGTTATTACTACAAGTTTCTCGTTAATAGATTTGTAGTCGCGAGAGAAAAACAACTTAGACTTCTGGGCCTCAACAGCAACGTTTATAGCATTCAAAGAATCCTGAAGTGCATTGAACTCAGTGGCAAGGTAACGGTTAGTTTCAACCACTTTGGCAGAATCAATAGCAGCATTGGCAGCAGCCAGTTCGGCTTTGGGTGCTTTTGCGCAACCAATTACCAACCCAGCCATAAGAAGAACGGTGGAAATTTGAAATAGAATTTTTTTCATTTTGATAAAATATTAATAGTTGTTATGTATTAGCTATTGTCCACATCAAAAGGAATGCCAAAGCCTATATATAATTAACAATGAGCTTGATACGGCCTCTTACAATTTGTGTTGGGTTTTTATGAAATTGCGTGATTTTGCTTAACTGGCAGATTATTAATCGTATGTGTTTTGTTGGTTAATTAATTTGCTACTAAAGATGCAAATTAAGTTTGCAGGGTGTACAAAGAATTTGCAGCATCCTTAAGTTTATATTTCTCCATTCTTTCGTGAAGCATAACCCTGGATATACCCAGAAGTTTTGAAGCCTGAACCTGATTTCCGTTGGCTTTTGTTAATGCCCATAGCAACAAATCCTTTTCAAATTCCTCAATAGCAAGCTTATAAATCTCACCCTCGCTTTCTAATATTTGTTGGTTAAGGTATGCAAAAAGCCTTGTTCTTTCGTTTGCGTTTTGAATTACAGGCTTTTCAATTCCTCCGAAAAGAAGATCCGGGCTTATAACATTTCCCTTTGCAAGTATTACTGCTCTTTTTATTACATTTTCGAGTTCGCGGATATTACCCGGCCATTGATAATCCATCAGGCACTGCAGAGACTCGGGTAAAAGTGAAAGGCTTTCGCTTCTTAACCTGGAATGTTTAACCAAAAAGTGTTGTGAAAGCAGTGGTATATCTTCTTTCCTCATTCGCAAAGGGGGTAGAGATATGGTGATTACTTTTAGTCTGTAATATAAATCCTCTCTAAAGGCCTTGTTAATTATATCGTTCTCAAGGTTACGATTGGTTGCAGCCACTATGCGGGCATCAACTTTCAGGGTTTTTGTCCCCCCAAGATGTTCTAAAGTTCCTTCCTGAAGTATTCTTAACACTTTAGCTTGAAGAGAGAGGCTCATATCGCCAATTTCATCGAGGAAAAGGGTGCCATTATTAGCTTCTTCGAACTTCCCCTGTTTTTGTCGGTCAGCTCCTGTAAAGGCTCCTTTTTCGTAACCAAAAAGTTCGCTTTCTAAAAGAGACTCAGGTATCGCAGCGCAATTAATGGCAATAAACTGCTTATTGGCTCTGTCGCTATACTTGTGAATGGCTCTGGCTACAAGTTCTTTTCCGGTTCCGCTCTCGCCAACTATCAAAATGCTGGCATCGCTTGTGGCCACCCTGCCAATAAGTTTAAATACCTCCTTAATAGCGGTGCTCTCACCAACTAAAGTCTCTTCGCTTTTCAAATAGGGAGTCTTTCGCTTTTGAGGCTCTTCGTTTGGTTTTAGTTCTTCTGTACTCGAGTTTTTAAGTGCATCCTCAATCACAAATATTAACTTGGGAATGTCGAAAGGTTTTTCGATATATTCATACGCACCGTACTTCATTGCCTTTATAACCCTGTCGCCGGATCCATATGCCGTTATTATAATTACCGGTATTTTGGGTGATAGCTCATTCATTTCCTTAAGCACCTGAATACCATCTTTCCCCGGCATCTCAATGTCTAGTAAAACCAAATTTGGCTTCTCGCTTTTGAATGCGGCAATAGCTTCTTCTGCATTGCTTGCCTCAACTATTATGTAGTTCGACGAATTAAGCAACTTCTTAAAAGAGTACCTAACACTTTGCTCATCGTCAACTATAAGTAATTTGTACATATAATAAGTTTCAGTTTGTCAATTAATTAACAATTGGAAGATATATCCGGAAAATGGCTCCTGACCCGTCTGGTTTGTTCTCGGCAGCAATCCAGCCACCATGAGAGTTCGCAATGCTTTGCGAAATGGATAGCCCAATTCCGACACCCATATCGCTTCCTTTGATAAATGGTTCGAAAAGGGTTTTCATTATGGCTTCCGGAATTCCCGGACCAGAATCGCTGAAGTCGATCCGAATGAACTCCCTGCTTTCTCCCTGTCTGTTTATATCGATTTCCGTTACTGCTTCCACATCTATAGCTAATTCCCCACCGGTGGGCATAACCTCCACAGCATTCAGTATTATATTCAGGTACACTTGTTTCAGGTGGCTCGTATCTGCCATCACATGCCACTTGCATTTTGTGGTATTGTTGGTAAGATGAATGTTATTATTCTTCAATCTGGGCTTCAGAAGCTGAATAACCTCTCCGAGGCATTCAGTAGGATTTACATCTGAGAATATGGGATCAGCAGGTTTTGCAAACTTAAGAAAATCCTTCGTAAAATTGTCTATACGGTCAATTTCCCGGGAAATAATATCAAGCTCCTCTTTAAAGGTCGCAGATATATTTGCATCTTCCCTAATAGAGTAAACAAGCATTTTTATGGCTGCAAGAGGGTTGCGGATTTCGTGAGCAATGGTTGGGGCAATTTTTCCAAGGTTAGCAAATTTATTGGAGTACTGCAAGAGTTCCTTATTACGCGATAAATCTTCGTTAGCCCGATTGATTCTGTCAATAAGATCCTTTATGCTTTCGCCCAGCTCGTCAAGTTCGCTCCCGTGTGAGAACTTTAAATGCTCTAAAACTGCTTCTCCCGATGTTCCTCTGACCTTAAGAACCAGTTGGTTGATAGGACCGAACAGCATTCGTGAAAGGAGCCAGCCAAGTAAAATTCCTGCTACTATACCCCCTATACCTAAAGAAATCAGTATTTTTAAAATTAAAATGTTGGTCCTGGCCAGTTCCGATTCGTGCAAAAACTCTGCTTGCTTATTGATCGTAATAAATTCATTGCATTTTTCCTGAATAGTACCCAAAAGTTCTTGGGCTGAGTGAACTAAAAGAGCGTTTGCTTTGCTTATTTCTCCATTTCTTAAGTTTAAAACAGCTAAAAGAATATTCTGCTCATAGTTTGAAAAAAGCGCAGAAATCTGTTGGATCAGAAACTCTTCTTCCGGCGTGTGGGCACTTATGCGGGCGCGCTCGAGAAAAATAACAAATATTTCTTGCCGGTCTCTGAGTGAATCAAGCCAGGTATTCGACTTATTGACGAGATATATGTAAGTCAATCCTTTAATTGCAGTTAACTCGTTCTCCATATCTTTGGCATCGTTCACGCTGCTGCGGGTAGATTCAATATACTTTTCTGTCTCTTTTTGAAGATTATATGTAAAGGCAATAACCAAAAATACACCTCCCATTAAAATGGCAAGAGAGAGAAGCACCCAAATAAAGATGCGGTAGTTAAAAAATGGTTTTATAATCAAGTCTCAAAATTTTTTTATAGATATAAAGTTATGATATTTTGACACCTCGTGCAATTATTTATTAAAATTATCGAAACCTATAGTTTGAACTGTTGTCAGACTTGAAATTAAATCACTATTATTGTAAGATGAAAACGCTCAAAGATAACGGCGTTTGGCTCGAAATCACCAACCTGCTTGTGCCCACCTGGTCGGATAGCCCCAAGATGATTCAAGCAATGTGCGATTGGCTTGTCGGGAATGGATTTGCAGATACTCCTCTTCATTTCAGCCGTTTCTACCCGACCTACAAGCTTGCTCATTTACCGCCTACCTCTGAAAGTATTTTGATTCAGACTAAAGAGATAGCCCAAAATGCCGGAATAAAGTATGTGTACATCGGTAACCTCCCAGATCTGCATGGAGAAAACACACATTGCCCCAATTGCAGAAAAATGGTGGTGGAGCGCATCGGCTATGTGGTGAATAAAAATTTCATTCACAGCGGGAAGTGTGGTTTCTGTGGGGAACCTATTTCTGGAGTTTGGGAGTAGTGTTTAGCTAAATACTGTTGCCGTAAAGATGTAAATATTCGCCGTTTTCCAACCATCCCAATCCAAGCCGGCTTTGTCGCGGGCGCAATGCCCGAGATACTCTTCTTTGTTCCATCCTGTTTCTGTTGCCACTTGTGGCAAAAACACACCGGTATGCCTTCCCTTTTCGATATAGATACCGTGTTTGCCAAGTTCGATTTCGGCAATGTCGTCGATCTTCTTCAGTGGAGAGAGTACCGATATTTCGATTTCGATATCCGGGAGCTCTTTCGCTTCTACCGGCATGAAGCGATAATCTTGTGAGGCTGCCATTATAGCCATCTCCTGAACCATTTTGTACAAAGGCGTATCGCCTGTCAAGTGACCGATGCATCCCCGTAGTTCATTTTTTTTGTGTAATGAAACAAACGCACCGCATCTGGTTTCGAGCGTGGTGGAAAACTCAAATGTTTTCAAGTCGAGCTTTTTACCATTAAGACAATGTTCTTCTATCGTTTTTCGGGCGACGTTCAGAAGTGTTTCTTTATCCTTATTTGTCAACTGAAAATCCCCCGCCTGAATTTGTTTCTCATAAAGGGCAATACCCCAGTAGCCCACCACGCGATTATGGTCTCCATATTGCTTTGTGTCGCCGGAATTGCTGTATTCAATAGCCTGGTATTCGAGCGAATCGTTGTGTGTAGTCATATACAGCAAGGTCAACACGGACGTCCATCCGCACAGGCTGGTAACCAGATGTGGAACATGTTTTTTGGAATTCTCCGCCAGGGTAGTCAAGAGTATCTCCGGGTCGTTTGCGAGAATGGCTTCTTTAGTAATAGCATCTACTCTTTGAGCATCATTGTATTCGGGATAATGCGAAAAGTCTGAGCTTATAATGAATAGGTTATCTGGTGTAAGGTAAGGCTTCAAGGCTTTGGCAACCTGCCTGCAAACTGCAGGGTCTGAGGTGCCAATGATTATCGGCACAATCCTGTAGCTCGTTTTGAGTGCGTAGTGCAGGAAAGGAAGTTGCACTTCCAGACTGTGTTCGTTTTGGTGCGGGGCACGGTTAGCCGTAAAAATTTCCGGGAAACATTCTACCAACATTTTGCCAAAAGAGGTGTCGACAATCTCTTCTCCATAGGGCATTATGTAGTTGCCGTCGCAATATACAGATGCGCTGTCGAAGCAATCTTGGTGCGACGAGGCAAGCAGAAAAACCCGTTTATAGTTAACTTCACTATCTATTTGGTTGAATGCCGATGCAGCTACTTTTCCGGAATAAACATATCCGGCATGCGGGCAAATAACCGCTCTGACATGATTACATTGTTTGGCCACAGCTGAAGCAAGGAGGTTTGAAACTTCTTGTTGCAACATTACCGGATTGGCGGGATAAAACTGCCCCGCTACGGCTGGTTGTCTATTGATGGGCATAATATTGTTTTTTATTAATAATAAAACTAATCTATCGTAAAACTCCCCTTTGCAAGAATATTTTCTGAGGATGAACCTATCATTACATTAAAAACACCCGGTTCCACCACATGGTTCATTTCTCGGTTCCACAATTTCAGATCGTCAGGTATTACAACAAACTTAACTGTTTTGGTTTCACCGGGCACCAAATGTACCCGATCAAAACCCCGGAGCTGTTTTTCGTAGGTGGTCACAGAGCTTAACACATCGCGCAGGTATAACTGCACCACTTCGTCGCCGGCCACTTTACCTGTATTTGTCACATCAACCGAAATTGATATGTTCCCGTCCTTTTGTTGTTTTTCCAGGCTTATTTTTAAGTTGTTGTACGCAAAAGAGGTATAGCTAAGCCCGTATCCGAACGGATATAAAAGTCCTTTCACCTTGGCCAGCTCGCTTTCGTCGGTTTGTGCATTGGGTTTTGTGGGGAAATTAATTGGAATCTGTCCCACACTCTTGGGAAATGTCAGCGTTAATTTGCCACCCGGGTTATAATCGCCAAACAGCACATCGGCTATGGCAGTGCCTCCCTGTACTCCCGGAAATCCTGCATATATTATCCCATCGATATTTCTATCTATCCAATTGATAGTCATTGGTTGTGAACCTATTAAAACCACCACTACCGAACAGCCTGTCTGCTTTATTGCTTTTACAAGCGCCAACTGGTGGCCGGGTAAATCAAGACTTGTATGACTTTTGTTTTCTCCGCTGGTTTTGGTGTTTCCTCCTAATACTACAATAGCAATTTGTGAACGCGAAGCTATGTTAACAGCACTATCAATCATTGCTTGTTCATCTCTGTCCGGGGCTTCGGGCAATATTTCACTTTCCGGCCACCGTTTATCTGTCAGGTCGCATCCTTTGGCGAAAAACACCCTCTCTTTGCCTAATTTATTTTGTATCCCTTCCATCACATTTACACTTTTAGAAGCCAAAGGGCCGTAATGAGTATGTGCATAATCGTCGTTAGCCGCATTGGGGCCAATAACAGCAATGTTTGGAATGGCTTTGGACAAGGGTAATATTTGATTATTGTTTTTCAACAAAACAACACTCTCTTTTGACGCTTGCAAAGCGACGGCCTGGTGAGACGGATTATTCACTAATTGCTCACTTGCGTTTGCGTCAGTAACATAAGGATGGTCAAATAACCCAAGCTTAAATTTTACCTTTAGTATATCCTTTACCCGGTTGTTAACGGTGTCAATTGGCATACGACCTTCTCTCACCAGTTCCCTTGTATAAATAATAATGCTGTCTGGCGCCCGGAAGGTTGTCCGCACATTCAACCCTGCCATAAAGGCCTGAAAAACAGCTTCTTTTAAGTTGGCAGCCACACCATGTTTTGTGTATAAATATTCCAGAGCGTCACTGTCGCTTACAACGTAACCAGAAAATCCGAAGTCCTTCCTCAGGCGTTGTGTAAGCCAATAATCACTTCCTGTAATGGGAATACCATCATAATCATTATAAGAACTCATGATTCCCATTAATCCTGCTTCGGCAATTACTTTCCGAAAAGGGTATAGCATAATATTTTCCACTTCCCTTGGCGACACCTGGGGGTCGGTACGGGCCATCCCTTCGCGGGCCCCTTTATTGGCACTATACACAGCAAAGTGCTTAGCGGTAGATGCTATCTGGTTATTTTCCTGCATACCCAGGACCATTTCTACTCCAAGTCGTGCCACCAAGTATGGGTCTTCTCCATATACTTCCTCTAAACGGCCCCACCGCTGGTCGCGGGCGACATCTAAAATTGGAGCATATACATTGGTGTAACCCAATGCCCGTGCCTCTTTTCCTGTTATTCTCCCCATCTCCTGTACCAGTGTTTTGTTCCATGTCATCCCCATGTTTAATTGGGTTGGGAAGCCTGTGGCTTCGTATGCCTCTACTCCACGAATACCTTCGTTGGAAAAATCGACCGGGATACCCAGACGTGTTTCCTCAATAAAGAAGCGCTGAGTTTCGTTCATTGCCCAAACATGCCTCTTTATATTGGTCACTAAGTCCGAAAGGTTTCTTTTATCCCAGTTGATAAAGCCATTCAAGTGCTCGTCGATGTTTGCAATGCCGTCTTTCCATATAGCATTTTTCCATTGGGAGGTAGGCAACGAATCTCGTAACACCCTTTTCCAGCCATACAAAGTAGCAAGCTGACATGTTTTTTCTTCCAGAGTCATTTGTGATAATAAGTCTGCAACACGGGCTTCTATGGATTGTGAAGGATCTTCATAAGTGTCCATCTTCCCGTTTTTATTTAGATCTGTCCACCCCTTATGATAGATTGCCTTTTCCTTATCGGGCTTAAAAGAGAACGATAATACAACGAATAGGGAAGCCAATAGAAGAACACTTAAAACAACTTTTTTCATAATAGGATATGTTAGTTGTGTTAAAAGTAGGAAAAAAAACCCTACTTGTAACAAGATTTTGGGAGTTTTACACTTTTATTGTACATACTTAAAACCAGGTATTCTTGCCAAGAATTGATTTATATTTTAACTTAGCAAAAATTACAGTTTAAAATACTGCCTAATCAATATAATTCTGAATACAATTTCTTCATATAGCGACAGAGAATTGCTTAATGGCACCTCTAAAAACCTCATGACGATATAAATAATTGATTATTAATAATATATATTTATTTTTTCGCTTAATATTTACTGTCTTCGCACAACAAATACGATAGCCATGAAAAACATAAACCCTATAGGACTTTTTGACGATCATTTTTTAATGGAAACTCTTAGTAAACTTGGAGATCCTCAGCAAAAACTTAGTGACAACTTTAATTAATGATGCAAAAGATTTATCGGGAGGAGGGCGCCCTCCTTTCAGTAAGCTGTTATTGTTCAAGGCTCTCATCATACAAAGCTTGTATAATCTATCTGATGATCAACTGGAATTTCAGATAGTTGACCGTGTAAGTTTTAAACGGTTTTTGAGATTGAAGAGAAGCGACAAGGTGTCTGACAGTAAAACATTTTGGTTGTTCCGGGAACAACTTATAGAAAAAGATGTGATCATGGGTTTATTCAAACTCTTCAATGAAACCCTTGATGCGGCAGGGGTTTTTGCCAACGAAGGCAAGATGGCAGATGCGAGCTTTGTTGAGGTTCCGCGCCAAAGAAATACCCGCGAAGAGAACAAACATATTAAAGAGACAGGAACAGCACCACACGAGTGGAAAGTGAAGCCCCATAAATTAGCACAGAAGGATGTGGATGCCAGGTGGACGAAGAAAAACGACACAACCTTCTATGGATATAAAAATCATATAAAAGCCGATACCAAGACAAAACCAATTGAGGAATACACAGTTACTGATGCTTCGGTACATGATTCGCAAGCCATAGAGCAGTTGCTAACGGAGAAAGACGAGGGACAACCGCTTAACCGAAGAACAGATAGCCAACAACAAAGAGAAATCCAGTACACGTGCAAGGGTCGAACATGTGTTCGGCTTTGTAGAAAACAGCATGCATGGCTCCATTGGATGAACCTCACTTACAATATTTGTCGCTGTACACAATTAAAAATAGCGGTTGCCATGGGATAGGCATGTCCAGATGTGAAAACATAATCTTATAAGTATCTTATAATTAATTAATAATTAGGGGGGGGTAAAATTAGGTTTTTAGAAAACCATTTAATATATTTATACCGAATACGGCATCAAAAAAAAGTAATTTTTAGAGGTGCCCTTAACATTTTAGCAGAAGCAAAAGGAACTACAATAAGATTAAAGACGGATAGTTTTGTTACAGGAATATTTTTTATGGAAATTTCTGTAATGCTGATACCTGAGATATTAAGTACAGTTTTAAGCGATATTAAATCATTTTTTTCTGCAACTGTAAGTGACGTCGTGTCGTCAGGGGCAATAAAGACAACATTGGAAATGCTTGTAATCCTCATGAACCGGTTTTGCATTAGGGGAGAACAACTAAGGACAGTTGCCATTAGAAGTATCGCAATGCAATGTAGTGTTATGTATATAGCGAGGTCAAATTTTTTCATTAGTTACACCAAACCACTGCAGTGTTATTTTTTCTTCAGCAGCTCAAGTAAAATTTCAGGTTCATTGGTTGTTATTACATCTACGCCCATGTCCAGAAAAGCTTTCATTTCCAGTGGATCGTTTATGGTCCATACATTTACAACCAGTCCACGGTCATGTGCCTGTTTAACAAGAGAAGGATCTGCCTGAAACATTTTTCCGTTAAAATCTATGCTCCACATTTTTGCATCTGCAATCTGCTGAACAGTTTTATCGTTACTGACATATGCTGTTTTAGCAGCGGGATCCAGTTCCATTACTCTTAGCAGAGAGCCGAAGTTGAAACTTATATAGTTTACCCATGCCTGAGCATTAAGTTCGTGTACAAGTCTGACAACCTTTTCTGTAAGCTCAAGAGTTCTCTCCTGACTTACCAACGATGCTTTTATCTCCAGATAAAGACGGGTTTTGTTCTGACTTTTTAATGTGAGCAGATATTCTCTAAGTGTAGGTACAAAATCATTGTTCTTAAGGGCAATTTTGGCCAATTCTGCAGCAGTTGTCTGCTCAATAACCTTTCCTCCCACAGAAGGGTCGTGGCAAACTACAATTTCACCGTCCTGCGACAGCCACACATCACACTCAGAAGAAAGTGCGCCCAGAGCAAATGCATTTTTCAATGAGCTTAAAGAGTTCTGACTATAATCATTTTTTTTCCATGCACCACGATGGGCAACTACCGCATTCTTTATAATTTCGTCTTTGACAAGCTCAAACTCTTTTATCTGGCCATCTACCTTTAGAGTGATTCCATAGCGAAAAACGACCGATGATGGTAATAATTGCGCCCTCTTTTTTAGAGAGATATATCCTTTTTTATTTATCTGGAAAAGACGGGAAGTGTCTTTGACGAGCGATATTTTATATTTTTTCTTGTCAGAGGTGTACAATACTTTGCCTACCTGAGCCCCTTTCTGGTTTACAGGAACGGTGTAGTTATCCAATCCAGTTAAAGATTTTGAAGATTGTGCAGGTTGAGCATTAACCATATCTCCAAGAAGGAGACAAAAAAGTGTTAACAGAGTTAGTTTGGTTTTCATTTTGAAACATAATTAAGAGTAAATCGAAACAAAGATATTAAAAAAAATCAGTTTTATACATTTTCAGACACCGGTTAGTTTCAATGTGAAATTAGATTAAAGATCAAATTTGAACATGATTCTTATACCTGTTTTGGAAACATTGGGGTTGTCCAGATAAGTGAGACGCCTTACCAGCTCTATCCTTACAAATTTGAAAATGTTTGAAACACCTACACTGACTTCTGCATATGGGGCTTTTCCGAGAGCAAATGTTGTGGGATTTCCATCTTTATCTGTCGGGAATTTCAGCAGGTCAGGCTGATAGTCAGGATTATTGGATTTGCTCAAACCTCCGTAAAGAACCTTGAATGTGACAATCTCTCTTAGCCCCAGTCTGTTGAACAAAGGAATCTTGTTGAAAATAAATCCGTTAAAACAATGATCGACATTCAGCGATGTGTACTGGTCACTTACAAACTCCAGAAAGTTCATCAGGTTGTATGCGGTGGACTGGTAAAAATATGACTGGTTTGCATTGTGGATATCCAACAGCGGGTAGGGAACCTTACCGAAAATTTTCCCTGCATCCAAGGTTACTGTTGTGTACCCAATTACAGAGGGGTAAAATCTTTTGTATGCGCTAAATCTTAGACTGTGGTAATTATAGTCGTTGCCAAGCGCTTTTGAGCCGTATGAATATTTCAGTTCAAAAACAGGATACTTGTTTGTGATAGGGGTTCTGTACAATTTTCCCTGATAGAAGTCTTCGAAAGGGGCATAACGGAGACCGAGGTGTACCTCTGAGATATTTAGATAAGGGATATTGTTGACAGGAGATAAATAATTACTTGTGTTGAAATTGAGAGTCCCACCGGGAGATTGTCTGGTGTAGTTGTAACCTAAAGAATAGGAAAAGTGGTTTTTGAATTCGTGCAAATAATCCACTTTGAGCGACTTGTTGTAAAAGAGCTTATCCTCAACACCCCTGTTGAGGGAAAGCATTGCATTGCCCTCCTGTACAAAATAGAGTTCCTGACCAGGTACCTTTGTGTCTACCTGATAATCAACCTTAAGGCTCCTCACAGGAAAGTTGTATATTGTTTTGTGAGTAAAGGAGTATGTTGCTCCTATGTTGTATTTGAATTTCTGATCTTTTAAGCCGTATGCCAGATAACCGTCGAAATTTATCTTTTTGCTGAACTTTGGAGTGGTTCTTCCTCCAAACCTCACTTTGGAGCCCTCAATCGGATTGTAACTGTAGTATGTGATAATGGGACCGATTTCTACAGGACCGAAATCGTGGAAACTTGCTATAAGGATTCTGAAAAGGTCCAGTGTCCTTACGAATGCCTTTACATGCTTTAAGCTGTCAATTGTAGTATAGACTCCTTTCTCAGACTTGGTAAGATCCATATGCCTGTTTTGTTCCCAGAAGGAATCTGGTTGTCGCACAGAATCAACGTTTGGCGAAACATCTGTAAACTTACTTTCCGGAATGGCATTATTGATATTGTATTTCTTGTATGAGACACTTCTTTGTCCAAAGACTCCCAATCCATTTTTGGTAATTCCGAAATCTACAGAAAGTTCATCCTTGGAAATTACCCATCCTTGTTGTTGGTAGTTCTCAAATTCCTGAACTATTTTAGTATCCTTGACCCAGTTGAGGTTAATTTTGCTGTTCACTGCCATGTCTACCTTGTTAACGGCATATGCTCCATTAAGGGTAACAAAAAGATAACCTTGAAAAAGCATGTCGGTTTTGTTTCTTGGTGTGAAAAACAGTCGTGCGCACTTTCTTTCTCCAATTGTTACGGTGTCAATTATGTAATACCTGTAAAATGTAGCAGCAGTGACTGAAATAGGGCTTATAAACTGATTTGTGAGGAAAAGGATATTGTTGTCGTATATATTTATATTCTCATACAAATACTTGATATATCCGGTCATCCCTTGGTTATCCAGATATCCCTCAAGACTCACCATTTTATTTGCCTTAACAATTTCGTTTGTAGCCTTAGGCGTTTTTCTGTAGAAATAATCGGAGAGAGACTCTGTGATGTACATTGGTAGCACCTCTTTTCCGGGTTGTTTGCTGGTATCTATGTTGTTAAATATAAAATTTACCTTATTAAGCAACTTGCTCTTTTTGATACTTTCCGAAATGTTACTTAATGAAAATTGTACCTTTTCGTATTTTTCGTACTGGAGATAATCAAAATTTTCTATGCGGTTCTTTTGCTTGTTTGCAATAACACTATCTATAAGTGACACTGCAGGATTCTCTTTGTTCCTGTATTTGACCCTTTCTGCTTTAACAACTACCTCGTTAAGTGTAATTGTAGAAGCTGCGAGCTTGATTGTCAAATAACCGGTAAAACCGCTGGGAATGTTAATAACAACTGGATTGTATCCCATACAGGACACCTTTAAGTTCGGGCTTGGATGGCTGGTCTGCAAAACAAATCTGCCTTCGGAATCTGAACTCGTGCCTTCCGATGTTCCGTCAACAACAATGACAGCATAAGGAATATAAAGGCCTGTTTTATCTTCAAGCACAACTCCCCTTAATACTGTTTTATTAACTTGTTGGGCATTTACAATCAAATATCCGAAGCAAAGGCACACTAGAAAAAGAAACCCACTTTTATTTATTATCCTTATTAAGAATCTCATATTGACATTTGTATGAAAACATAGCACTATAATGTTACCCGCTAATCAGCAGTATAATCCTGTTTCTAAGGTGTGTAAATATAATTTTTATTACTAAATTTACCTAATCAAAAAAGTTGCATTTGTGACTTGAATTCAGCAAAAACAGAGGACCCACATAAAATTTAAAAACAACTAAACATTTTCTTGCCATGAAAAAATTGTTCAATAAAGCCAGAATACTCTTTTTTATAGCGGCTATTTCAACTATAGCATGGACCCCCGCAGATAAATGGGTTGTACAAAGCCAGGAATTAAGGGATAACTGGCAGATACAATCATCCACTAATCTTTCAACTCAAAACTGGTATGCTGCCACCGTTCCGGGTAGCATTTTAGGATCGTTGGTAGCAGACAGTGTATATAATGATATTTTTTTTCATCGTAATCTTGAAAAAATCTCCGACAGTCTATTCAATGTTCCTTGGTTGTATCGCACTACATTCAATATTTCAAAATTAGCATCCGGTCAGGTGGCGCGCTTGCAATTCAATGGAATTAATTACCGTGCGGATATGTGGCTAAACGGGCAAAAGATAGCATCTGCAGATACGGTGAAAGGAGCTTTCTGCCGTTTTACTCTGGATGTGAGCAAGGTAATAAAAGAGGGGAGCAATGATCTGGAAGTAAAAGTTTCGCGGCCACAAGGGGGAGAACCAACACTTGGTTTTGTAGACTGGAATCCGGCACCGCCGGATCATAATATGGGTATCTGGCGTGATGTCCATTTGCAGTTATCCGGTCCCGTATCGATAGACGAGCCGTTTGTACAAAGCAAACTGGACACCGTTACCCTCGACCATGCAGTTCTCACCGTAAGTACGCTTTTACACAACTATTCAGATAAAACAATTGAAGGTGAATTAAAAGGAATGATAGGGAAGGATATTGCGTTTTCACAGCAAGTTACTTTGCAACCCAACACTACTAAAGAAGTGATATTTACGCCATCCGGTTTTTCTCAGTTAAACATAAACCATCCACGGCTTTGGTGGGTACATACCCTCGGCATGCCCAACCTGTACGATTTGCATCTTCAATTTGTTGCAGGAAGCGATGTTTCCGATAGCGAGCATATCCGTTTCGGTATCCGTTCAGTTTCTGATTACGTTACTGAGGAAGGACATCGCGGATACAAGCTCAATGGAAAGAAAATACTGATCAAAGGCGGTGGGTGGACAGATCCGATGCTGCTGAATGCAACCTCCGATTATGAACGCGCCGGTATTGATTATGCTGTGCACATGAACCTGAATGCCATTCGTATGGAAGGTTTCTGGGGAGGCAATCAACATATCTACGACCTCTGCGACGAAAAAGGAATTTTAATAATGGCGGGTTTTAGCTGCCAATGGGAATGGCCAGCCTCTTTTGGTGCACCGGTTGATAAATTTGGGGGAATTATAACTCCGGAACAAATGGATGTAGCAGCACGCTCATGGAGAGACCAGATTGTATGGCTGCGTAACCATCCCAGTATTTTTGTGTGGGTCTATGGAAGCGATAAGATTCCACGGCCGGCATCGGAAGAACGATACTTGGACATACTTAAAAAGTATGATACTACACGTCCTTCTGCTTCTTCCACACAGGAACATACCAGCAGCATTACCGGGCCTTCACGTATGAAGATGCGTGGTCCTTATGATTATGTGCCGCCGGTTTACTGGTATGTAGATAAGACTAATGGCGGCGCTTTCGGATTCAATACAGAAACAGGTCCCGGTCCACAAATACCGGTGCTGGAAAGTTTGAGAAAAATGATACCTGCAGACTCACTTTGGCCTATTGGCAGCGCATGGATGTATCATGCAGCAAGGGGTGTATTTCATAATCTGAAGAGTTACAATAACGCAATGGATAGCCGCCTGGGTAAATCGGAAGATTTGAAAGACTACCTGCGAAAAGCGCAGTACCTTAATTATGAAGGAATGCGTGCAATGTTCGAAGCATTTGAAGCCAACCGCTTTAAGGCAACCGGTATTATTCAATGGATGTATAATGCGTCCTGGCCTAAACTATGGTGGCAGTTGTACGATTATTACCTTATGCCAACAGGTGCGTTTTATGGTGCCCGCATAGCCAATGAGCCGTTGCACATTGCTTACAATTATGGGAATAACGGCGTGGACATTATGAACAATACCTCCGGAAAAGTAAATGAACTTTCGGCAGAAATAAGCGTGTTTGATTTTAATATGAAATCTGTATTGCGGAAAACAATTCCCCTGAGTTCCCTTGCTTCACAACAAACGCAAAATGTATTTACATTACCGTCGGAAATGAATGTTAGTAAAACCTGGTTCCTGGATCTTCGTCTATATGATAAACAACATCTTCTTATCAGTACAAATTTTTATGTTCTTTCTACGCAAGAAGATAAATTAGAGGGGAAAAAGGGAAATTGGTATGTTATGCCTCAATCTCAATATGCGGATCTTACTTTATTGCAACAATTATCCGATGTAAAATTAGAAACGAGCGAGAAGGTAACGAAGAAAGGGGATGATACTTTCGTTCAGGTGAAGTTAAATAATCCTACAACTAATCTTGCATTTATGGTAAATGTAGATATGAAGAAAAAGAAAAGTGGAGAATCAGTTCTGCCGGTATTTTGGGATGAAAATTATATTACACTTTTGCCTGGAGAAAAGAGGATCGTCTCTGGATATTGTCATACAACCGACCTTAATGGAGACAAAGTTATAGTGGTAGTGAGTGGATGGAATGTGAAATAATTGTAAAAATAAATCTATATGATAAAAAGCACAACTAATACAAAAAGAAATTATTACATCGTCGGGCTTATTATGCTGACGTTCTTTGTCATTTCTTTTCTTACCAATATCATCGGCCCTTTGGTGCCGGATATCATAAAAGGATTTAACCTGAGTCTTACTCTCGTTGCGGTGCTTCCTTTTGCTTTTTTCATTGCTTATGGTATTGTATCTATCCCGGCCGGCATACTCGTAGAAAAGTACAAGGAGAAGAAAATAATGGCTGTAGCTTTTGTAGTGGCCTTTCTGGGTGCATTGATGCTGGCTTTGTTTCCAAACTACCTCACCGCCGTGGTATCTCTGTTTTTGATCGGATGCGGTATGGCTATGCTGCAAGTCGTGATAAATCCGCTGCTGCGCACATCAGGTGGAGAAGAGCATTATGCCTTCAATTCGGTGTTGGCACAATTGATCTTTGGCCTTGCTTCCTTTTTAAGCCCACTGGTTTATTCCTACTTAGTACTTAATCTCAGGAGTGTGAGTAGTAACGATCCCTTTCTTACCTTTTTCTCTTCCGTTGTACCGCAAAATTTACCGTGGATATCTCTCTATTGGTTATTTGCAATAGTAAGCGTATTGATGATAATCATTATTTTGATATCGAAATTCCCAAAAGTGACATTAAACGAAGAAGAGAAAGCTGGTGCGCTGAAAGTCCATTTAGATCTGTTCAAAAATCCCATTGTTATACTTTTTTTCATAGGCATCCTTTGTTATGTGGGCACTGAACAAGGTATCGCCAACTGGATATCACAATTTCTGTATGTATATCATCAGTACGATCCGCAAACAACAGGAGCTAAAGCCGTTGCTTATTTCTGGGGATTGATGACAGCGGGGGGTGTACTTGGATTAATACTGCTGAAAATTATGGACAGCCGCAAAGTGCTGATTGGCTTTACTGTACTGGCTATTATTTGTTTGAGTATTGGATTATTTTCAAATAATGGCAATATTGCATTGATAGCTTTCCCTTTGGTGGGATTTTTCGCATCAGTAATGTATCCGGTTATTTTTTCGCTGGCGTTGAATTCTATAAAAGAACATCAGGGTGCATTTTCCGGCATCTTGCTTACCGGCGTGATTGGCGGTGCAATATTTCCCCTGATAATTGGATGGATCGGAGATAACTGGGGGTTACGAACCGGCATGTTCTTGTTGTATCTTACACTCGGATACATTCTCAGCGTTGGTTTTTGGGCCAGGCCTATAATCAACAATAAAACGATTCAACTAAATGGATAATAGGCAAGTGATTGGAATTGACCTTGGAGGTACCAATGTGCGCGCAGGCATTGTGCAAGAAGGCCAAGTTACCGGCATTATTTCTGTTAATATTCCCGCATCAGGATCTGAGGAAGAAGTTTTGCAGGTTTTGTATCATCTGACCGATCGTTTGGCCGGTATAGCCATAAAGGCAATTGGTATTGGCGTACCCAGTGTGGTAGATGTAGAAAAAGGTATTGTATACGATGTGCAGAATATTCCATCCTGGAAGGAAGTCGCCTTGAAAAGCCGGATGGAGGAGCGCTATCGTATTCCGGTATTAATAAATAATGATGCGAATTGTTTTGCATTGGGTGAGAAGTATTTTGGCAAAGGCCGGCAGGTCCATTCCATGGTTGGTTTGACCGTCGGTACCGGCTTGGGAGCGGGTATCATCATCAACGATAAGCTTTATGGAGGAGTTAACTGCGGCGCGGGAGAATTTGGCGAGGTAGATTATTTAGATCAAAATTATGAATATTATGCCAGCGGCCAGTTTTTCGGGAATTGTCATAATAATACCGGAGTAGCTATTTTTCAAAAAGCGCAGGCAGGCGACAAGCAGGCGATTGTTATTTTTGAAGAATTTGGGATACATCTGGGGAATGCTATAAAAATGATCCTGTATACCTATGATCCTGAATTGATCATTCTGGGTGGATCAATACGGCAAGCATATCCTTATTTCCAGAGAACGATGTGGAAACGTATTCACACGTTTACGTATCCAAAATCGCTAGAGCATTTTAATATAGAAATATCCGAACTTGAAGCTTGTGGTGTACTCGGCGCAGCAGCACTTTATTATGACAGGCAATGTTCATTTGAACCGGTCTAATTTGTAATAATCGAGCTTTTTTTATTACATTTGAAGAAATGAAAATTGCAATAATAGGAGGTGGAGCTGCGGGTTTTTTCTCGGCAATTGCTGCTAAAGAAAATTATCCGGATGCGAGGGTTATCATTTTCGAAAAATCACAAAAACTCTTATCCAAGGTTAAAATTTCTGGAGGAGGAAGATGCAATGTCACCAATGGTTGCACCTCCATAGACGAGCTATGTAAAGCTTATCCCAGAGGCGGGAGGAATTTAAAAACCCCCTTTCAGATCTTTAATACAAAACATACTATTGAATGGTTCGAGTCTAGAGGTGTCCCTTTGGTAATTCAAGACGATAATTGTGTTTTTCCGGTTTCTCAAAGTTCACAAAGCATCATTGATTGTTTTTTGAGGGAAACAAAAAGACTATGTGTCGAAATTGAAATAGGAATGAATATTAAAGCTATTAAGCAGATAGACGACCAGTTAGAATTGATGTTTTTAGATGAAGAACTCCAGTCGGAAATTTTCGACAAGGTTATTGTTGCAACCGGTGGTTCTCCAAAAAGAAGCGGATTGGAATGGTTGGAAATATTAAATCACAAGATCGAAAATCCTGTTCCTTCATTGTTCACATTTAATATGCCTGCGGAACCAATTACCCAACTGAAGGGGATTGTGGTGGAAAATGTTTTGGTAAATATTCAAGGAACAAAGTATAAATCAGGAGGCCCCCTACTGATTACGCATTGGGGTATGAGTGGGCCGGCCATCTTAAAATTATCTGCCTATGGAGCCAGAATTTTGAGTGAATCGGGTTATAACTTTAAGGTTCAGGTGAATTGGGTAAATGAACAGAATAACGATGTGGTTACAAATCAGTTGAGAAGCATTGTTAAAAAATACCCCAATAAATTATTATCCAATAACAGACCTTATTCTTTACCTTCAAGATTATGGTTATACCTTTTAGAGAAAAGTGACTTATCGGCAAATAAAAAGTGGGGGGAACTCGGGAAGAAAGGGCTTAATAAATTGATGAATGTGTTAACCAACGATGAATATGCGGTAAAAGGAAAAGCAACATTTAAAGAAGAGTTTGTGACGTGCGGAGGTGTCAGTCTGCAAAGCATAGACCTTAGTACAATGCAAAGTAAAGTGTGTAAAAACCTTTATTTTGCCGGAGAAATATTGGATATTGACGCAATTACCGGAGGTTATAATTTTCAGTGCGCCTGGACAACAGGATTTTTAGCGGGTAAATTGAAAGACAAACAATAATGAAATATGACAACCATGCAAATAGTCGTAAACAGAAAAAAGTTTATATTTAATCCTGATTCTACCCGGGTAATCGCCCGCTTTCTATATTTAGATGATGTAAGATCAGCTGATATAATCAGGAAGGTATTGGCAATGCCAGAAAAAGAAGTAAATATTGCCATGAATCAGTTACTGAGGGGATTTTCCCGACGGCATAGGAATATTTCACAAATATTTGAGAAACATTTTGCCAAATTGGCTCCGATATTTGATAAAATTGAAGTTAATGAAATGGATCTTAATGTATCACAGAAAGCGCTGATAGGTTCGTATTTTACAATGGAATATTCCATTGAATCAGCTGCTTTTTTTAATCCATCCATTGTGGAAAATCCGGATCAGTCAGAAACAAGATCAGATGAAAAAAGGGTGATTTTCAGTTTCCGGGCTACAGGGGAAGGGCATATCTCATCTGTCGTTTTCCGCTCAGGAATTCTTGACAAGAATAACAACCTGACAATAGAACCTGTTGGTAAAATGTTGGCCGAAGCTGATGTAATTAAACGGCATATTTATGATAAAAAAACTTTTCGGAAAAAACTGGAAGAAATGCAAGGTCAGGGAAATGTTATTTCTCCTGCTATCGTAGATAAACTTGACAAATTGCAAGACAAGGAAAATGTTTTTTCTCCTGCTATCACAGATAAGCCGATTAAAAATAAAGAACAAGGAAATTTTATTTCTCCTGCTTTTATCTTGGATAAACTTAGGGAAAAATTTACCTATGGCGAATTGATGAAGAATCTTGTAATAGCAAGAAAGGAACCCAATATTGCGGAAGATCGTATAAAAATAATAGATCAAATGATGTGGCTTGCTTCCTCGCACTACGAGATTAATTTTTCAATTGATTCAGCTATTTCCGAAAGGGTTATTTTCCCCATATCGGCAACCGAGCAAGGAGGTATTGAAGACGCCCGTTTTGTTAAATTCACCGATGATAATGGTGAAGTAACCTATTATGCCACATACACAGCTTACGATGGGATGGCTATTCTGCCTAAGTTAATCAAAACAACAGACTTTTATGATTTCAAGATATTGCCTCTTAATGGAGAAATTGCCCAAAACAAGGGGATGGCCCTGTTTCCCCGGAAGATCAATGGTAAGTATGCCATGCTGTGCAGGATTGATGGTGTAAATAATTATATTGCTTATTCGGATAGTATCAATATCTGGCGTGAAGCTAAAATTATACAACAACCCAAATACCCATGGGAACTGGTGCAAATAGGCAATGCCGGTTCCCCTATTGAGACAGAAGACGGTTGGCTGGTTATTACACATGCGGTTGGCCCTATGAGGGAATACACGTTGGGAGCTTCATTGTATGATCTTGAAAACCCGGAGAAAGAGATCGGAAGACTGAGCAGTCCGCTAATGATGCCAAATGAAGTAGAAAGAGAAGGTTATGTACCGAATGTGATTTACTCATGCGGCTCAATTATTCATAATAATGATCTGGTTATCCCTTATGCCATGTCCGATCATTCATCAACATACGCTACTGTTAATCTCAGGGAACTGCTGGATGTGCTAAAGAACTCCGGTAACTAGCCATGAAAAAAACTTTTAGTAAAATAAAGAAATTTTTTAAAGTTTTCGGTCCGGGGGTTATTACCGGAGCGGCAGATGATGACCCGTCAGGAATCGCTACGTATACTCAAACAGGGGCCAAATTCGGCTATGGCCAATTATGGACAGTGATAGTTATGCTGCCGCTAATGACAGCTATTCAAGAAGCATGCGCGCGGATTGGCGCTGTCACCGGTCATGGTTTAGCAGCCGTAATCAAAGCTAATTATAGCAAGAAGGTCCTTTATGCGGCTGTTTTGCTTGTAGTTGTTGCCAATACAATTAATATAGGTGCGGATATTGGTGCTCTTGCAGCCGCAGCCCAACTGATTATTCCTATCAATTTTGTCATTTTAACTTTAGGTTTTACGACTCTGATTCTAATTTTAGAAATTTTTACTTCCTACAGGGTTTATTCACGTATCTTAATATGGTTGGCACTGTCTCTACTCGCTTATCCACTCACAGTCTTTATTGTTAACCAACCTTGGCATACGATTTTTGTCGCTACTTTTTGGCCACATGTGGAATTAAATTTTGAGTTTTTCTTCATTATAACTGGCGTCTTAGGTACAACAATTTCTCCTTACATGTTTTTCTGGCAAGCTTCGGAAGAAGTGGAGGAGGAAAAAGCACATCATCTAATTAGTCGATACGGAAGGCCTAAAATTGGCAAAAAATTTATCAGAAATCTGCGTCTCGATAATTTCCTTGGCATGATATTTTCGGAAATTGCTACTTGGTCAATAATTGTGGTGGCCGCCACAGTTTTACATCAAAATGGCGTTACTGACGTCACATCTGCCGCCGATGCCGCCAAAGCGCTGGAACCTCTTGTTCAGACTTTTCCTCATGCAGGCTTCTTAGCCAAACTAATCTTTGCTGTCGGCATCATTGGTCTGGGCTTATTAGGCATTCCCGTATTATCCGGTTCGGCAGCTTATGCCTTATCTGAAGCCTTTAACATGAAAGAAGGGCTTAACCTTAAATTAAAGAAAGCTCATGGTTTTTATGGAGTAATTACTATTGCGACGCTTATCGGTTTAATGATTAATTTTATCGGCATTGATCCGATTAAAGCTCTGGTTTTTACCGCCGTTTTTAATGGCGTGGCAGCAGTACCTTTAATATTTTTGGTTGCCAGAATCGCCCGTAATCAGAAAATTATGGGTGAATACCGCAGTGGGTGGTTGTCTAATACTGTGGTTTGGATTACATTCCTGGTTATGCTGGCATCTGCAGTTGCGATGTTTTACACTTTAGCCCGAGGATAATCCGCACTTAATTAAATAAATATAAAAAGAAATGAAATTAGAACATCGTGGCCAGAAAGTGGCTTCATTACCGCATTTTTTCCTTAGACTCGGTCGCTACGGACTGTTTTGTATAATGTTGATTGTTTTTTCAGTTGGGATAGGCACTTTGGGTTACCATCATTTCGGACAAATATACTGGATTGACAGTTTTCATATGTCTTGTATGATTTTAACAGGAATGGGACCGGTTGAAGAGATGTCAACTGTAGGTGCAAAGCTCTTTTCATCATTTTATGCCCTTTATAGTGGAGTCGCATTTTTAAGCATTACTGCAGTTTTCTTTGCCCCAATTATTCATAGGTTATTACACATCCTGCAAGTAGAAAATGATAATGACAGTAAGTGAAGAAAAGAAAGAGCATCCAAAAGAAAAAGCCGGATTGCACCCACGAAACAAGCATCGGGAGCGCTATGATTTCAAACAACTTATAGGTAGTTGTCCGGAATTAGCTCAATTTGTAAAGTTGAATAATTACAACGACGAATCAATTGATTTTTTCAATCCGGAAGCGGTGAAAATGCTGAATAAAGCTCTGTTGAAGCACTATTACGATATAGACAATTGGGATATCCCCAAAAATTATTTATGCCCGCCCATTCCGGGGAGAGCAGACTACATTCATCATGTGGCAGATTTATTGGGCAGCAAGAACAATGGAATAATCCCAACGGGTAATAAGATAAAATGCCTGGACATAGGCGTAGGTGCAAATTGTGTCTACCCGATCATCGGGAACAAAGAATATGGCTGGTCGTTTATTGGCACCGATATCGACCCAATTGCCATTGAATCTGCAAGCAAAATAATTGAATTGAATCCCTTTTTAAACGGAAAGATTGAACTTAGATTGCAAAATAATCCAAAAGACATTTATTATGGGATTATTAAAGAAGATGAACTCATTGATTTGTCTATCTGTAACCCTCCTTTTCATGCTTCTTTGGCAGAAGCCAAATCCGGGACACTTCGTAAATTAAATAATTTAACCTGTAAAAAAATCGCTAAGCCAATCTTGAACTTTGGTGGTCAAAATAGTGAATTGTGGTGCGAAGGAGGAGAAGAGAGATTTGTGCAAGACATAATTCGCCAAAGTAAACAATTCTCCACTTCCTGTTTTTGGTTTTCCACCTCCATTTCAAAAGAATCCAATCTCAAAGGTGTTTACGAGGCACTAAAAAAAGCGGAAGCTATAGAAATGAACACCATTCCAATGGGTCATGGGAATAAAAAAAGTCGTATTGTTGCTTGGACATTTCTCACTCCGGAACAACAGAAAAAATGGGTGAATACAAAGTGGTGTTAGCGATGACAACAATTTCGGGATATATTCTTACAAAAGTACTGGGGTGGAAAAACACCGGCGAATTTCCCAATGTCAAAAAGAGCATCATCATATTTGCCCCTCATACCAGCTATTATGATGCTGTATTTGGTAAATTATTTCTCAATGAGATTGATATCAAGCATAGGTTTTTGTCAAAAAAAGAACTTTTCTTTTTTCCCATGAACATTCTAATGAAATGGTATGGTTCAATTCCGATTAGGGGTATAAAAGGGGAAAATGCTATTTATCAGGTTACTAAAATGCTTGAAGAAGCTAAATCCTTACATGTAATTCTTTCTCCCGAAGGCACTTTTGCAAAAGTTACAAATTGGAATAAGGGTTTTTATCATATGGCACGGAAAGCGAAAGTTCCTATTGTTGTTGGTTATCTAGATTACCAAAAGAAAGAAATTGGGATAAAAGGGGTAATAGATAATCTTGCCGATATTAATTCTGTCACGCATCAAATAAACACAATGTATAAGGATGTTACAGCAAAATACCCACACAACTTCTCACTTGAATTAAAAAATTAATACATGCAACAGTCAGTATCATTAGTATTATCCAGCGGTGGCGCAAGAGGAATAGCACATATCGGAGTAATTGAAGAATTGGAACGACAGGGATTTGAAATAAAATCTATAGCTGGTTCTTCAATAGGGGCACTAGTTGGCGGAATATATGCTTCGGGTAATTTAAAAGTCTACAGAGATTGGATGTGTAATCTTGACAAAAAAGCAGTTTTTAATCTTGTTGACTTTACATTAAGCACTAATGGATTAGTTAAAGGAAACAAGGTAATTAAGGAATTAAAAAAGATAGTCCCCGATCTTAATATTGAAGATTTACCCATTTCCTATACTGCAGTTGCAACCGACATTAAACATAAAAAGGAAGTTGTATTTGAAGAAGGAAGTCTTTATGAAGCAATCCGTGCCTCAATTTCAGTTCCTACTGTTTTTAAACCTTATATGTTTGATGGGAAGGTATTAATTGATGGAGGCGTTTTAAATCCCATACCCATTAATCGCGTTAAAAGAAGTAATAATGATTTGTTAATTGCTGTTGATGTAAATTCTCCAATTTTATCCGAAAAGCAGGTTGCAGATAAAAAATTATCAACAGAAGAAGAAGTTGAATTGAACTATTTCTCTTTTTTAATGAAAAAAGGGTTCCAGTTTTTGCCAAAATTGCCGGCAAAACAGTTAAACTATTATTCACTGTTGTCCCAAACAGCCAGTTTGATGATACAGCAAATTTCTGCAATGTCAATAGGGATGTATCAACCAGATATTTTAATTAAAATTCCAATGAATTCTTACGGGCCCTTTCATTTTTATAAATCTGAAGAAATTATTACGGCAGGAGAATTGGCCACTCGCAGTGCACTATTAGAATTTCGAACAAAAAAATGAAATAGAAATTTACGATAATCATGAGTAAAAAACCGAAGATATTTCTTATAAGTTTTATAGGCCTGCTCGTTGTTTTGTTCCTGCTAAGAGGGCCATTATTAAGATTATATGCTTCTCATAAAACAAAACAAATAGAAGCGCGCTATTCATTGATAATTGACTACGATAAACTTAGAATGTCCGGATTAGCAGGGATTAAAGTCGAGAAGCTCTGCATATACCCGAAAGGAGGGGATACACTGTTTTTTGCAGATTATATCAGCCTAAAAATGAATCCAATTAAGCTATTGTTCTTTTCTCCCGATCTCCGTCAGTTAGATGCAGACAATATTAACATCAGCTTTATTAAAAAAGATTCTGTTACTTCTAACTTCGATTTTTTGTATAAGGGAAACAACGGGAATAAAACGGCGAGAGATACTCTAAACAAAGGATATTCAAAAAACGGGTTCAATTATGCGAAAACAGCAGATAACATGCTTTCTCTGGTTTTAGGCGTTTTACCTGCAAGCGCAAAGATCAATAATCTTAATTTAAATTATCTTAACGGAGAATATAAGCTGAATATTAACATACCCAACTTAAAAGTTGAGAAAGATGCATTTGCGGCAAAGATAACGAGCACAGAGAATGGTCATTCCGAAGCTCTTTTTGCAGATGGCACTTTGAATGATTCTGAAAGAAAAATCGTTGCTCGCATCTTTGCCAGGGATAGTGCGAAATTCTCTGTTCCTTTTTTGGATTTCAGATGGGGTGCAAAAATTCAGTTTGACACATTAGCTTTTGAGCTTTCCGGATCTGAAAGAGACAACGATACCATGAGTATTAGCGGAAAAGCATTGGTCAGCGGAGTGTCCGTTTTTCACAAGAGAATATCACCGGAGAATGTTATTTTGGAGAAAGGTCGGTTTGATTATAAAATAAACATAGGTAAAACCTATCTCGAATTAGACTCTTGTTCCATAGCAACTATAAACAACCTATCATTCTCACCATATCTTAGGGCAGAAAAAAAGGCTGAGTGGCAAATAACAGCCTCGCTGAATAAATCGGACTTTCCTGCGGAGGAATTATTTGCCTCTTTGCCTAAGGGCTTGTTTAATAACCTGGAAGGGATAAAAACCGAGGGAAGTTTAAGCTATCATTTTTATCTGAATTTAGATTTTTCTCAGATAGACAGCTTAAAATTAGAATCTTCTTTAAATCCGAAAAATTTTAAAATCGTAAAATTTGGCAATACAGATCTTAGAAAAATGAATGCGGACTTTGAGTATACCGCATACGAACAAGGATTTCCGGTTCGTAGTTTTATAGTTGGACCGGCCAATAGTAGCTTTAGAGCTTTAGATAGAATTTCTCCATATTTACAAATGGCTGTTTTGCAATCGGAAGACGGTGGGTTTTTCTATCACGGCGGATTTTTGCTTGAGAGTATGCGGGAAGCCTTGGCGCAGGATATTAAAGATAAACGATTTGAAAGAGGCGGGAGTACGATAAGCATGCAATTGGTTAAAAATGTATTCCTTAGCAGAAATAAAACCCTTGCGAGAAAGTTCGAGGAAGTACTGATTGTATGGTTGATAGAAACAAACCACTTAAGCAGCAAAGAGAGAATGTTTGAGGTTTATATGAATATAATAGAGTGGGGGCCAAGGATATACGGAGCCAATGAGGCTGCCAGTTTTTATTTTGATAAGGATGCAAAGGATTTAGACGTTAATGAGGCCATATTCCTGTCCAACATTATACCGGCGCCAAAACGAGCTCTATCTTTGTTTACGGATAATTTACAATTGAAACCCCATTTGGATGGTTATTATAAACTTATTGCGCAAAGGTTGCGAGTTAAAGGTCTGATAACAGAATCGCAAGAGTCCGCAATCAGGCCTGAGATACGCATTGCGGGCGAAGCAAAAAGACAAATTCAAAACAGATAAATTATTTTCGTACCTTTGGAAAAATTATAATATACAAATTCTGAATGACAAAATCGCAAGACACATTTAACAAGAAAGAAAAAGAAAAGAAACGGTTAAAGAAACGACAGGACAAGCAACACAAAAAAGAAGAACGCAAGGCTAATTCGCCAGGTGGTGCCCTCGAGGACATGATGGCCTATGTGGATGAAAATGGAAACATTTCAGATACACCACCGGATCCCACAAAGAAAAAGAAGATCAACGCAGAAAGCATAGAGATTGGCGTTCCCAAAAGGGTAGAGGAGGAGATAATCGCAATAAGAAAAGGAAGAGTAGAATTTTTTAACGATTCAAAAGGCTTTGGGTTCATTAAAGAACTCGAGACAGAAGAGCAATTTTTTGTTCACATCAATGGTTTGACGGAAAGAGTATCTGAAAACGATATGGTTACTTTTGAGCTCGAGAGAGGCTTAAAAGGGATGAATGCCGTCCGTGTTAAGAAGGTGTAATATCTTCTGCCATTTTTCATAAATATTTTATATTTCAATTTTGCTAAAGAGGATACTCTTCAAATGCATATAATATAGTGGATAAGTATCTTTCCCCTGTGTCAGGTAATAGAACAACAATATTTTTGCCTTTATTTTCAGCTAAAGCGGATAACTGTAGAGCTGCATAAACAGCAGCACCCGATGAGATGCCGACCAATAATCCTTCATATTTTGCCAACTCTCTGCTTGTACGGATAGCATCATCATTTTCAACTTTTATAATCGAATCAATTACATCCGGGTTATATATTTTTGGAATGAAGCCTGCTCCTATTCCTTGTATTTTATGCGGGCCCGGATTACCTCCGGATAATACGGGGGAATCAGCCGGTTCGACAGCAATAATTTTAATATTACTATTTAAAGATTTTAGCTTTTTCCCTACTCCACTTATAGTTCCACCTGTTCCAACTCCTGCAACAAAAATATCGACCTGTCCATCTGTATCTACCCAGATTTCTTGTGCAGTAGTTTTTTCATGAATGGCAGGGTTAGCAGGGTTCTCAAATTGTTGAAGTATAATAGAACCCGGCGTAGACTCTTGTAATTCTTTAGCTTTTGCGATAGCACCTTTCATCCCTTCACTACCTGGAGTAAGAACGAGATTAGCACCAAGTGCCTTAAGAAGATTCCTGCGTTCCAGACTCATAGTTTCCGGCATCGTAAGAATAAGCTTATACCCTTTAGAAGCAGACACAAAAGCGAGGCCGACTCCGGTATTGCCGCTTGTCGGTTCGATAATGACTGTCCCCGGAGAAAGTAATCCTCTTGCTTCGGCATCATCAATCATTGAAAGTGCAATTCTGTCTTTTACACTTCCTGCAGGATTGAAATATTCGAGTTTTGCAATTATCTTAGATTGTACATCCTTAATTTTGTTAAAATTAGACAACTCCAACAGTGGAGTATTCCCAATCAAATCTGTCAGTTTTTTTACAATTGTTCCCATAATAAATAAATGCTTTTGATATGGTATTTTTATATTCCTAATCCGCCTGTGAATGACGAGACTGCTTTCCTCTGAAGGATACGAGAGTGAGGTGGAACACTACTAGTTTGCCAAATGTTGCCTCCGATAATGGAATCGTGGCCTATTGTAATACGACCTAAGATGGTAGCGTTCGAATAAACAATCACATTATCCTCCAGAATGGGATGTCTTGGAATATTAACAGGTAACCCTCGCTCATCATATGTAAAACTTCTTGCACCTAGTGTCACCCCTTGATATAATTGAACATGGTTACCAATTATACATGTTTCGCCTATTACAACTCCTGTTCCATGATCAATGCTAAAATATTCCCCTATCTGTGCCCCAGGGTGAATATCTATTCCTGTATCGGAATGGGCTATTTCTGTAATAATGCGTGGAATAACGGGAATGCCGATTAGAAGTAATTCGTGAGCGATCCGGTAATTTGTCATCGCCTGTATGGCCGGGTAACATAATATCACCTCTCCGTAACTTTTTGCAGCAGGATCGCCATCAAAGACCGCTTTTACATCTGTATACAAAAGCCGTTTTATTTCAGGAATTCTGTCAATAAAGGTTATAGATAGCTCTTCTGCCGTTTTGTCCATTCCTTTATCCAACAGATTACTGAAAAATTTTATTACATTATTAACCTCTTCACGAAGTAAAATATGCAAGCGTTCAAGGTTGATTCCGATATGTTGGCTTTGCAGATTCGGATAAATGCCGGAGTTGCTGAAATAGCCTGGGAAAATTACTGATTTTAAAAGTTTCACAATCTCTTTCAGATGGTCGATATTTGGCAGGGAATACTCATCCCCATGAACAAATTCATATTCATTTACAGTGGATTGTGAAAGAATTTTAACGTTTTTTAAGATTATGTCCGATGGGTTGCTCATAGATTGGAATTCATTTCTAAGGTTACATACTGCAATTTTAGATAAACTAATTAAGAAAACAAAAAACTGTCCGAAATAATTAGGCCACTTCATCCATTTGGGGTTGTTTTTTTTTGTTCATTTTTCTTTTGATTTTCATTTATTTGGCATTATATTTAACAATAATTATCTTTAACAAGACAAATAAAATAAACGAAAACTATACTGCTCTTTAATTGTTAATAAATAGGCAATTAGACCTTTTCATACCCTATGAACAATAAAAACAGAACCAAGGAAGAAGACATTTACCAATCCAAAAAAGATTGGGAAAATTGTTTTGAGTCAATTACTGATATGATCACGATACACGATCAGGATTATAATATAATACGTGCAAATAAAGCAGCTAAAGCCTTGTTAAAACTACCGGCACTTGAAAAGAAGCTGAAATCAAAATGTTTTTCTTTTTACCATGGTGCCGATGAGCCACCTGCAGGCTGCCCGAGCTGCAATTGCCTTAAAAGCGGTTTGCCGGGAGTTTTTGAATTTTTTGAGCCTTATCTCAATCGCTATCTTGAGATAAGGGCAATACCCAGGTTCGATAGTAATAATCAACGTGTAGGATTGATTCATGTTGTGAGAGACATTACCGAGCGTAAACAAGCGGAACAGGAATTGATAAAGGCCAAAGAGAAAGCCGAAGAGAGCGATCGGCTGAAAACTGCTTTTCTTGCCAATATGAGCCACGAAATACGCACTCCGTTAAACGGCATTCTCGGTTTTGCAGAAATGCTTAAGGAGCCGGATCTTTCCGGTGAGGAGCTTCAAAAGTATATTAGTATTATTGATAAAAGTGGTAAACGCTTGACCAATATTGTCGAAGACATTATAAGTATCTCAAAAATTGAATCGGGACAAATGGAAATTTCTCTTTCAGAGACGAATGTAAATGAACAAATCGAATATATTTATGCCATCTTCAAACCGGAGGCCGATCAAAAAGGAGTACAGATTTTCTTTAAAAATTCGTTACCCACAAAAGAGACCACTATAAAAACAGACAGAGAGAAAATCAATGTTATTCTTGCTAACCTTGTTAAAAATGCCATAAAATTTACCAACAAAGGCTACATAGAAATCGGCTATGAAAAAAAGAGTAAATACCTTGAATTTTATGTAAAAGACACTGGTACGGGCATTCGTCCGGAACAGAAAGAGTTCATTTTTGAGAGATTCAGGCAGGGCAGTGAATCGCTTACCAGAAATTATGAAGGAGCAGGGTTAGGGCTATCCATTTCAAAAGCTTATGTGGAAATGCTGGGTGGTAAAATATGGGTAGAAAGTGAAGAAGGAAAGGGCTCTGTATTTTATTTTACCATTCCGTACAATGCTGATCATAAAGAAACCAAATTAACAATATGAAAATATTATTTACCAAAACCGTTTTGTTGGGAATCGCCGTTTTATTGGTTGCATGTTCTTCTCCTCGTGATCAGATTGGAGCAACTGTTTTTGAACCAAAAGTCGTTACTGTTCAAGGATATGTCATGCCAAAAGACAGCATTTCTGAACCGGAAATAATTCCTGCAGGAAAACCAATTCGGGTTAAGGTTGGTAAAATAAGCGAATTTTCGGGGAACTCGAATATTCACTTGGCCGTTAAGCCAAAAGATGTAAAAACATTAAAACCCATAATTTGTACAATGGGTGAGAAAGGATTCGTACTTCCGAAATCCGTCAAAGCAATCGAAAATCCTTTTTTTTGCAAAGCTCCCGAAGTTGTTTTAGTTAAAGACGCATACATCAAGGACATTAACCCACAAAATTTTAGCAGTTTCAGTAAGCTTCAGGGGTTAAGAAGTGACCAGATACGAAGCATGATTCAGGATAAAATGGGCAATATTTGGCTTGGTACAGACGATGGTGTAAGCAAATACGACGGAAAATATTTTTCTCATTACACTACGGATCAAGGCTTGAATAATAGTCTGATATTATCGGTCTTTCAGGATAAAAAAGGCAACCTTTGGTTTGGTACTTTTGGAGGCGGAGTAACCAAATTTGACGGCAGATACCTTACCAACTTCACAACAGCGGAAGGCTTATTGAACAATGTTGTTAATTGCATTTTTGAAGACAATGCCGGTAATCTTTGGTTTGGTACCGGTGGCGGGGCTGTAAAATTCGATGGCAAAAACTTTACTGATTTCACAAAGAGAGAAGGCTTGTGTCATAATGATGTCCGATCAATTATTCAGGATGATTCCGGCAAAATGTGGATTTCTACAAATGGGGGCGGCATCTCAATATTTGATGGAAATTCGTTTTCGAATTACTCAGAAAAAGAGGGGTTGGTTCAAAATACCATCGGTAACCTTTTCAAAGATAAGAACGGTAATATTTGGTTAGGGTCTGCAAACAATGGGCTTATGAAATTTGATGGTGTGCATTTTATCACTTATTCTAAAACTGAAGGACTAAGTAATAATTCGATCAGATCCATCATTCAGGATGATGAAGGCTGTATGTGGTTTGGTACTTTAGATGGAGGATTATCAAAATTTGATGGAAAATATTTTACACAGTACACTACAAGTGAAGGCCTAAGCAGCAATACTATACGCGCCTCTTTAAAAGATAAAAGTGGAAATCTATGGTTTGGGACAAGAGGCGGAGGTTTAACCAGATTCGATGGCAATTTATTTACCCATCTCACGACAAATGAAGGCCTAAGCAATAACAGGGTGATGAGCATTTTGCAGGATAATTCAGGTATCCTGTGGTTTGGAACTTTTGGCGGATATGTTACTAAATGTTCATCGAGAGAAGTGGATGGTGTCAAACAGAATTATTATTCGCTTTTCGGTGAAAAGGAAGGATTGTTGAATAGCCGGATTTACAGCATCATTCAAGATAAAGACGGAAACATTTGGTTCGGTTCAGACGGGGGCGGAGTATCAAAATTCGATGGAAAAACCACCATCACCTATACCCCAAAGCAAGGTTTATGCAGTAATTTGATTCGAAAAATCTATCAGGACAGAGATGGTAATTTCTGGTTTGCATCATATGGTTCCGGAGTATCCAAGTTTGATGGCACGAACTTTATCAACTATTCCATAAATCAGGGACTTAGCAGCAATAATATTTTAAGTATCCTGCAGGATTCGAATGGCAATCTTTGGTTTGGAACAGATGGAGGAGGCCTTACATGCTTCGATGGTAAAGATTTTATTCACTATACAAAAGAGCAAGGTTTTTTCAATAATACCGTATACAGCATCATGCAGGACAAGGATGGCTTTATCTGGTTCGGAACCGGAGGTGACGGGGTAATCAAATATGACGGAAAATCGTTCACCAGATACGCCGATGATGCAGGTCTGAACAACAATCAAATTCTCAGCATAATTCAGGATTCTCATAGGAATATCTGGGTAGGTACTCGTTTTGGGATTAATATGCTCAAAGCAGCAAATCTCGAAAAAATCCAAGATAAACAGGGGGCTCCACTGTTTAGAAGTTACAACTACGAAGATGGATTTATAGGAATTGGCTGCAACTTTGGGGCTATCTCAGAAGATAAAGATGGAACCATTTGGATAGGAACCATCGATCGCCTTACTGCTTATCACCCGGAAGAAGAAAAGACTGACACGACACCGCCTAACCTACAAATAATCAATATTCAATTGTTTAACGAGGATATTCCTTGGACCGAATTGGCAGTAAAGAAGGACACCACCATAGTATTACACAATGGTGTAAGTGTTGGCAAATTTAAGTTCGACAGCCTTTCGAAATGGTATGGTCTTCCGGAAAATCTGACTTTATCGTACAAACACAATTACCTCACATTTAAATTTATCGGCATTGCTCACAGACAAACGAAAAAAATTAGATATCAGTATATACTTGAAGGATTGGACAAAAATTGGAATGTTCCAACCGATCGCACTGAAGTTTCGTATGGGAACCTGCACTATGGCAACTATATTTTTAAAGTGAAGGCTCTGAATAGTGAGGGCTCTTGGAGCAAGGAGGTGAGTTATCAGTTTTCCATTCGACCTCCCTGGTGGGAAACAGGGTGGTTTTATTTGTTGTTAATCCTGATTATAAGTGGATTAATTTATAGTTTTATCAAATATCGTGAGCGGAGTTTAAAATACGACAAACAGCGACTGCAAATTAAAGTACAGGAACAAACATATGAGCTAACCGAAAAAAATGAAGAACTGCAAATCAGTAATTCAGAAAAAGATAAATTCTTCTCCATTATTGCCCACGACCTGCGCAGCCCATTCAGTAGCTTTCTGGGATTAACTCAAATAATGGCAGAAGATTTGCCCAACTTGACAATGGCAGAGATACAAGAGATTTCTGTGAGCATGAAAAATTCGGCCACTAACCTTTATCGTTTGCTCGAAAACCTGTTGGAATGGGCAAGAATGAAACAAGGATTAATCCCTTTTGATCCTGAGATTGTGGAATTGCTTCCAATCGTAAAAGAAAGTATAGTAATAGTGATGGAAGCCGCTAATAACAAAGGGATTGAAATAGTTTGCGATATTCCGGACGATATGAAGGTTTTTGCAGACAGTAAAATGCTTCAAACAATAATCCGGAACCTTGCATCAAATGCTGTGAAATTTACACACAAAGGTGGAAAAGTGAGTCTTTCGGCCAAATCCATCGGTGAAAAGAGCGTTGAAATATGCGTCAAAGATTCTGGTATAGGCATAAGCCGTGCAATGGTTGAAAGTTTATTCCGACTCGATGTTCAAACAAATAGACAAGGTACAGAAAGGGAACCCACCACCGGCCTTGGGTTATTACTATGCAAAGAATTTGTAGAAAAACTGGGTGGTAAAATATGGGTAGAAAGTGAAGAAGGAAAGGGCTCTGTATTTTATTTTACCATTCCGTACAATGGACAAAAGACATTAAAGACATAACAAGTAAAAACTACGTTGCAATTATATCTCAGGTGAAATGAAAACAAAAACTTCGAAAATTGAAACATTAAACATAACCAAAAACAGCGATTTTCTAATTGTGGGAATCGGAGCTTCTGCAGGTGGGCTGGAAGCATTAGAACAGTTTTTTGGAAATATGCCCACAAATAACGGGTTGGCATTCGTGGTTATTCAACACCTCGATCCAACCCGCGTTGATATTATGCCCGAGCTGCTGCAACGCATCACTACCATGAAGGTGTTACAAGCGAACGATGGGATAAAAGTGAAACCAAACTGTATATATGTGATACCACCCAACAAAAGCATGTCATTGCTGAATGGCGCGTTGCATTTATTCGCTCCGGTCGAATTACGCGGCCTGCGTTTACCTATTGATATTTTTTTCCGTTCATTGGCAGACGACAGGCAGGAAAAAAGCATTGGAATTATCCTTTCGGGCATGGGTTCAGATGGCAGCTTAGGAATGAAAGCCATTAAAGAAAAAAACGGCACGACACTGGTACAGGATCCTGCCTCGGCCAAATATGACAGTATGCCCCGTAGTGCGATAGAAGCCGCAAGTGCAGATATTGTGGCACCAGCCGATAAATTGCCCGCCAAACTGATCGCTTTTCTTAAGATTATTCCGGTGGTTAATACAGATTCCAATTTGGAGAGTAAAAACAAAAGCAACCTCGATAAAATTATCATCCTGCTCCGCGAACAATCTGGTCACGACTTTTCTTTGTATAAGAAAAACACCTTGTTTCGCCGCGTCGAAAGACGCATGGGCATTCATAAAATAGACAAAATACAAAATTATGTCTGCTTTTTGCAGGAAAATCCTAAAGAGACAGAGATACTTTTTAAAGAGTTGCTGATTGGCGTTACCAGCTTTTTCCGCGATACTGCCGTGTGGGAAAGGCTAAAAGAAAATGTTCTTCCAGACCTGATGAACGAATTGCCCGACGGACATGTGCTGCGCGCCTGGGTGGCGGCCTGCTCAACCGGGGAAGAGGCTTATTCATTGGCCATTGTTTTTAAAGAGGCACTGGAAAAAATTAATAAGCACAAAAAACTAACATTGCAGATATTTGCCACCGATCTAGACCATGATGCCATTGATAAAGCCCGCAAAGGTAGTTTCTCTAAAAAAATTGCTGACGATGTATCGCCTGAGCGCATAAGCGGGTTTTTTACTGTTGAAGCGGAAGGCTACCGCGTGAAGAACGCCATACGCGAAATGGTGGTGTTTGCCTCTCAGAATGTGATCAAAGACCCGCCCTTTACCAAGCTCGACATTCTTACGTGCCGCAATATGCTGATATACATGGAGCCCGAATTGCAGAAAAAATTAATGGCACTGTTTAACTACAGCCTTAATCCCGGTGGAATTATGTTGCTTGGCACTGCCGAAACCCTTGGATCGCATAACGACGGGTTTAAAGAGCTTGATGCCAAATTGAAAATTTACAAACGTTCCCCAATAATTATGCCGCCTGGACTCATAGATTTCCCAAGCTCCTTTTATCAAAATAAAGCAATGAAAACTGAAAAGAAAACATCACCGAAAATTGTTGAAAACATCCAGACCCTTGCCGATCAAATTTTGCTTCAGCGCTTTGCTCCTGCCAGTGTAATGGTAAACGACCAAGGCGATATCCTTTACATCACGGGCCGTACAGGCAAATATCTTGAACCGGTCGCCGGCAAAGCAAACTGGAACATTTACGCGATGGCACGCGAAGGATTAGATCACGAATTGCCGGGGGCTTTACGCAAAGCGATGCAAAACTTTGATGCGGTGATTGTACGCAATATCAAAATAGGAACTAACGGAGGTACTCATTTTGTGGATATTACTGTTCAACGCATCGAAAACCCAAATTCGATAAGAGGCATGATTATGATAGTATTTACAGATGTGTCGACTGTGGTTGAACATGATGTAGCGAACCCGAAAAAAAGGCAGCGAAGTTCAACCGGACGGCAGAAAGAACTGGAGATTGAATTGAAACGAAGTAACGAAGAAACGCAAAGCATCCGCGAAGAGATGCAAACATCACAGGAAGAGCTGAAATCTACCAACGAGGAGCTGCAATCTACCAATGAAGAGCTGCAATCTACCAACGAGGAACTAACAACCTCAAAAGAAGAGATGCAGAGCCTGAACGAAGAGCTGCAAACGGTTAATATCGAACTACAGAGCAAGGTAAGTGACTTTGTACGGGCAAATGACGACATGAAAAACCTGCTCAACAGTACTGAGGTCGCTACCCTTTTCCTCGACAAGGATTTGAACATCCGCAGGTTTACCGACCAGGTAATCAAAATATTTAAATTGCGTAACGTCGATATCGGAAGGCCTTTTACCGAGCTGGTTACAGATTTACAATATCCAGAAATCGAGAGCCATGCCCTGCAGGTAATCAAAACTCTTATATCTATCGAAACGGCCATTGAAACACACGACAAAAGGTGGTTTAATATCCGAATTATGCCCTACCGTACGCTCGATGACCGCATTGACGGACTGGTGATAACATTTAGCGATATTTCCAAACCTAAAAAACTGGAAGCCGAACTGAATGCAACCATTGCAATTCTCAAGGAACATAATCTGCTGGAATAGTTTAAAAATTAAAAATGAAACACTGAAACTCATACACTAGTGTTAATAATTTTTGAATGTTTATGCAAATTTACTAACTTTGACAACCGTACAATTTTATGAGGACTAAATTATAATTTTTAAAAAAAGGAGATCGAAATGAACTATTATTATGTAATAATTCCTGCTGTATTGTTATTTCTGGCAGGAATCAAAATTGTAAGACCAACTCAAAGAGCCTTAATTGAAAGACTTGGTAAGTATTCTAAATTTGCCAACCCGGGGTTTCACTGGATTATTCCTGTTATAGACAGACTATTTCTTGTAAATGTTACAGAGCAGATGGTAGATGCCGAACCACAGGAAATAATCACAAATGACAATCTTAACGCTCGGGTAGACGCACAGGTTTATTTTAAAGTAAAATCAGACGAAGACAGTGTTAAAGGATCTATCTACAATGTAAATAATTACAGGTATCAGATTGTTAACCTTGCACGCACAACTCTGCGTAATATTATCGGTACACTCACCCTTAAATCTGCCAATAGCGAGCGTGGTAAAATTAATGCAGAACTTTATAAGACTCTTCATCTTGAAACCCAAACCTGGGGTATCGAAATAGTGCGCACAGAGTTGAAAGAGATTGATCCTCCCAAAGATGTTCAGGAAACCATGAACAAGGTGGTAAAAGCGGAAAACGAAAAAATTGCTGCCATAGACTCAGCAACCGCTGCAGAAACTGTTGCCGATGGTATAAAGCGTGCTAAGATTAAAGAAGCAGAAGGTTATAAGCAATCGAAAATTCTGCATGCAGAAGGCGAAGCAGAAGCCATTAAGCTGGTAAATGAAGCTGCCGATAAATATTTTACCGGAAACGCTCAATTATTGCGGAAGTTGGAGGCTCTTGAAGTATCACTGGAGAAAAATGCCAAAATTGTGATCCCAACAGGATCGGAATTGATAAATATTATTGGAGATATGGCAGGAATAGTTCCATTTGACAGAAAACGAAAAGAAGAATAATTTTTTTTTAAATGAGTCATACCATGAAAAAAATTTATTTGTTTCTTGCAGTGACCGTAATGTTTTTAATAGTTACTGCCTCAGTTTTGCCAACTGCATCTACTAACCAGATTCCGGATGATCTTAAAGTTGTTTTTAAAAACTCCTGCATGGCTTGTCATGCAACCGGAGGAAGCATGATGGCAATGGCAAAGGTTAATTTTTCCAATTGGGAAAGTTATGACATAGATAAGCAAGCTAAAAAGGCTGATGCTATTTGTAAAATGGTTTCGAAAGGAGCAATGCCTCCAAAATCATTTATTAAATCGAATCCAGGTGCAGTTCTTACCGAACTCCAGAAAAACAATATCTGTAAGTGGAGCGAGGCTCTCAACCAGAATAAGTAAAAAGGGTTGAGTTCTTGGGGAAGATTCTGATCGAAATATTTAACCTGCTTGCGGTTGCAACAATAATAAGTTTTCCTTTTTTTAAAACAAAGGGCAGGGGGTTTATCGCCCTTGGAATAATTACTATCCAAATTATTATCAGTTCAATAGTGGCTGTTTCTGTTTTTGTAAATGGCCCTGTTGAATGTGCTTATCCTGGTTCCTGGGCTACGGGTGTTATCCCTGTAAGGATAGATTATTTGTCGGCCTGGTTTATACTCGTCATCAGTTTTACCTTTTTAACCGGTGCATGGTATGGCATTCAATATATGAAAAAGTATATTGACCAAACCTTTAATTTAGCCATGCACGCGACTGCTTTCATATTTGTTTATACCGCATTAATTGATATCTGCATTGTACAAAACGGTTTCGTAATGCTTGTTGTATGGGAAATTATGGCAATAGGGTCTTTTATTGTAATAATCTTTGAGCATTATAAAACCGAAACGCTAAAAGCAGGTATTAATTTTTTAATCCAGTCACACATTAGCATTCTTTTCCTCACTCTCGCTTTTATGTGGGTAAAGATTAAAACCGGCTCATTCGATTTTGAAGCGATTACTGCTTATACTTCTACACAGCCGGCGATTACCGGTATTGGCCTGTTTATTGTTTTCTTTTTTGGGTTTGCAATAAAAGCCGGTTTTGTACCCTTTCACACATGGCTTCCTCTCGCGCATCCCGTTGCACCGGCGCATATTTCGGGAGTTATGTCGGGAGTTATTATTAAAATAGGCATTTACGGGATTTTGAGAATGTTGATGCTGATAAAAACCGATATGGTTTCCATCGGGTATTTTATTCTTTTTGTTTCGGTAATTACCGGAGTATATGGTGTGATGCTAGCCATAGTACAGCATAATCTTAAAAAGTTGTTGGCATATCATAGTATCGAAAACATTGGCATCATTGGTATCGGAATAGGAGTGGGATGTCTGGGACTTGGCTTCGACAATCAAATTCTTGTTGCAGCCGGATTCGGAGGGGCGTTGTTGCACGTACTCAACCACTCGCTTTTTAAATCCCTTCTGTTTTACAGTGCAGGCAATGTCTATCAGGCTAAACATACCATGAATATAGAGTCTTTGGGTGGTCTGTTGAAACGAATGCCTCGTTCCGGGTACCTGTTTTTGATTGGCTCATTGGCCATTTGTGGTTTGCCTCCTTTTAACGGTTTTGTATCGGAATTTTTTATCTACACCGGATTGTTTAAGGGATTGTTGTCAAACAACTTTTTATTTATTTTGGTCATTCTTTTTGCAATTTTAGGATTAGTTCTTATTGGCGGTTTAGCTTTCATCTGTTTTACCAAGGCTTTCGGGATTGTTTTTTTGGGGACACCCAGAGAAAACTCACATGATGATTTTATTGAAGAAACACCGCTAAAAATGATTCCTTTGTACCTGGTTGCTTTAGCTATCGTTTTTATTGGCCTGTTCCCGCTGTTTCTGAGCCCTCTACTTTTAAAAATTACCAATTTGTATCAACCTGCGATTAGTGTGGAGGTTGTTGCTCAATTAACAAAAATATCTGATAATTTAACGGTAATTGGGTGGTATTCATTAGTTTTCATTCTAATAACAATGTTCTTCTACTATATTAGACATTTTATCACTTTACGAAGAGAGAGTAGAGAAGACGCTACCTGGGGATGTGGTTATGTTGGAGATACAACCAGGATGCAATACACAGCCTCATCATTTATCCGCACCTATCGTAAATTGGCAGAACCCTTTCTGTTGATCAGGAAAACAAAAAAGGACGCTTCCGGACTTTATCCGGGCATTGTAAAACAAGAGACACACCCAGACGATAAGATAGAAAAATGGCTGATTAACAGACCTCTGTTTTTTACCAGAGGGTTGTTAAATCGTTTTGGATTTCTTCAAAACGGAAACTTACAGGCATATATTCTTTACGGATTCATATTTATTAGTTTAGCCATTTTATTGCCGATTATTATAGATAAAATTGCAATATTGGTTAATTTCTTAAATCATTTATAGTATGGTAAGCTTTTTACTGGTCATATTGGCAAGTCTGTTTTTCACAGGTATTGTAATACGAACGAAAAGTATTACATCGGGACGCAAAGGCCCCGGTATTTTTCAACCTATGAAAGATATTTTCCGATTATGGAGAAAAGGCTCTGTATATAGTAAAACGACAAGTTTCATTTTTAAAAAATGAAACTTG
>Ga0209540_10000315_pt1 | contig 50428 bp, 49 predicted proteins | sample BarGraIncu01121A_FD_184501 | JGI IMG/M metagenome (GOLD analysis project Ga0209540, IMG submission 184501) | Arctic peat soil microbial communities from Barrow, Alaska - Barrow Graham LP Incubations 011-21A (SPAdes) (version 2) | ecosystem: Environmental > Terrestrial > Soil > Wetlands > Peat... | reverse complement strand
TGGTTCTATATGCCTATAAATATCTTTTATAAGGTGGTAGTTTTCCTTAATTGTGGTGTTAAAAAGTGTTGCAAAAAATTCCAGATTCTCCTCCACTGTAAGATCCTGATAAAGAGAAAACCTCCCCGGCATGTATCCAACCCTGCGGCGTATCTCCTTGAAATCTTTTACAACATCGTACCCATCTACAGTCGCTGTTCCGGAATCTGCCAAAATGAGCGTTGTTAGAATACGAAAAAGAGATGTCTTGCCGGCTCCGTCCGGACCAATGAGCCCGAACATCTCGCCTCTGGGAACATCTAAGCTTACCCCTCTGAGTGCTTTAACAGCCCCATAACTCTTCACAATATTTTCTGCCGAAACGGAATACATTTCTCCAGGATTATTAATTGCTGAACTTAATCTCGCCATACATACCTATCTTAAGGTATCCGTCATTCTTGACCAGAATTTTTATGGCATAAACGAGGTTTGCCCGCTCGTCTTTAGTTTGAATCGTTTTGGGTGTAAACTCTGCCTTATCCGAAATCCAGGTTACAACCCCTTGGTATTCCTTTTGTTCTTTTTCACCAAAATCTGCGTACGCCTTAACTTTTTGACCGATTTTAAGTTGTGTCAGTTGACCGGATGTAATATAGGCTCTTAATATAATATTTTCTATATCTGCAATCTTAAACAGAGGTTTCCCCATAGTGGTAACCTCTCCTCTCTCTGCATACTTAGCCAGAACTGTTCCTGATATTGGAGCAGAAATTTTGCATTTTTTTAGCTGATCTTCAATCTGTGCAATCTGTATTTCAAGAGCAGAACTCTCCTGATCTACACCTGTGTTGCCTTTTTCCAAATTTGATGTTTGTGCCGCCAACTGTTTTTCTAAAGTTGCTATCTGAGCGTTTATATCATCAAGCACCTTCCTGTTTCCCGCGTTCGAATTTATAAGGTTTTGAGCTCTCTGTTTTTCCACTTTTAGATTCTCAATCTGTTGTTTGGCGGCAGCAATCTGTTTGGCCACATCTGCTCTGCGGCTTTTTACCGCTCCGTTACTTGCAAAAAGCCTTAATTTTTGCAGTTGCAACTGGGTACTGTCTATGAAACCGAGGTATTGATCCACTTTAAGAAGTGCTCCCTCCTCTACATTGAACTCTAAAATTTTGCCGTTTGTCTCAGAAGAGACAATAACCTCAGTGGCTTCAAAGTTACCGGTTGCATCAAAGTTCCCGTTTTTGCCGTCACATGATACAAATGCTGCTAACGCAATTGACATCATAATTACTAATCCTGATTTTTTCATATCTCTTATTAGGTTTGTCGTTTTAATTATTTGTGGTATTCTTAAGATCGTAAATTGCCATTATTAGTTCTATTTCATGTCTGGCCCTGTTGTTTCTTGCAATATCCAGTAAATTGATTTCTCTCAGCAGTTCAGAAACCGATATTGTTCCATTTTCCAATTTTACTTCAGCTGCTTTTTTTATACTCTCTCTTAACGAAATCAATTCGTCATCCCGCTCCATCAGGGTTCTTGTTTTTTTAATTGCAACGTCCTGTTGGGTGCTCTTCAGGTTCGAATTATAAAGAAATACAGACTTTTGGCTCTCAATGATACTTTTGCTGATATCTATGAGTTTTAACTCATTCTTCTTTGTGTAAAGTCCTCCAAAGTTCCAGACGATCCTCATCCCCGCAATATAATACGGAGAGAATTCGTTCTTAAGCATGTTAAGGCCGGGTTTTCCATAACCAGCCTGAACAAAAGCGCCCAGTTTCAACATGTTCTTTGCATTGATCATACTTGACTGACTGTCATAAAGGGCATTCTGAGAATTAAAAAAAAATAGTTCCGGACGTTTGTTTTCACCTGAATATGTGAGATCTGCAGGCTTTTCAAATATTGCTTCACTCTTGATCTGTTCTCCTACCATAGCAGAGAGCATGGAGACAAACGCTTCCTTGCTTGCAAGAATCTCTGTCTCTTTCTGTAGCGTGTTTATCTGCTCCACCTTTATTGCGTCTATGTCGGACTGATTGGCCAAACCATTTTCCATATATGATTTAACCTGATTGTAACTTCTGTCTAAATCGTTTTTAAGTATTTTTATCTGATTCTGTTGCTCATTCAGCAAAATGATTCCGAAAAAGAGCTGGTTCACCCTCTCTCTTAAAGCGTATATGTCTACATCCAGCTTGCTCTTCTCAAGATTAGTCTGTGCTTTTATGCCTTCTTTCTGAGAGGCTGTAACTCCTCCGTCCCATATGTTCTGTTCGATTTGAAGAACTGCACTGTACTGATCTTTGCTCAGCGGGGTTATCCCAGGCATGGCAACAGGTATCTCTGTTACCTCGGACTGATATGTAGCTTTTGCGCTAAATGAGAACTGTGGGAGGTAACTTTTATTGGCATTCTCAATCTTAAAATCCTTTGAGCTCTCAATAAGACCATATTGAACAATCATCGGAAAATTCGCTTTTGCCTTCTTCTGGCACATCTCAATATTGTATTGAGAGAATCCCTGTATGCTTAGAAACATAGAGAGAATAACTAATCCATAATAACTTCTTTTCATATAGCAATAATCAAACTAAAAAATATTTTGTCTTAAAACTTTCACTTATTGATGCAAATTCCACCCCAGACGGTCCTGAAAACTTCTTCTCTCCTTTTAAGAACAAACTCATCAAACTCCTTAGGCGTAAAATTCTTTACTCCAAGCAACATTGGTTTAGCAACAAACATGAATATATTCAAAGATAATATATTAAGTAAAAGATCAAAGGAAGAAATCTTCCTTATTGTTCCTTTTTCTATTTCAATGTTCAACTCTTTATCAAGCATTTTCAATAGTGTCGCAGACTCCTCCTTAAGCTTCTCGAGAATATTCCGGAACTTATCCGGATTTGTTGTAATCTCGTTTATAATAAGGAACGGAAGTTTTGGATTGGCTGCAATTACATCCAGATGCTTAGTAATTATATCTTCAATTTTGTCTTTGAGACCCTTTGTTTTCTGATTGTTAAGAGTTATTGCAGAAGTAAACAGAAGAAATTTCTTTTCGAACAACTTCTCAAAAAGATTCTCTTTTGTTCTAAAATAATAATGGACTAATGCTTGATTGCACCCAACTCTTCTGGCTATTTCTGTGGTTGTGGTCATAGCGAAACCTTTGTCCAGAAAAAGACCTTCTGCAACATCCAATATTTTTTGTTCTGTGTTTATGTTTGTTTCCAACTTGGCGTTTTAATTGTTTTGTTTAATTTGTTTATTTAATAAGTCTATTAATAATACAAAGTAATAAAAACAATATTTAATCTCCAAGAAAATCTTATGAAAAAGAATTTAAATAGCCTGAAATTTTTAGTGCTCGTATTATTATGTAAATTAAGGCTTTTAATTATTTTGTCGAAGGTTAACAAAATAAAACTCCTGAGGCCAACCGCAACTTTTTATCAGTATTTTAGGGAGAGCCCCTGAATAAGGGGTGCCGGAATTAGGATCATTTTCTCTCATATATATTTCTATGGCCGAAATTTTAGCCTTTCTCTCTTCCCTGTTCATTTTTATGTAACGGGTATTTTTCCATTGTATCTTAAAAATTGTTTTGAAAGGCATAGTGTACCAGAACCAGACACAATATTCATAAAATTTGATGCCTTTTTCGGCAGCAATTTGCTCAATAATATTACAAGCCTGAACATGGTCGTTCCATCCTTCATATCTGTTGGTTACATATATTGAATCTGGTTTTATGTTATCAATCAGTTGTATGAGTTTTGTTGTTTCTGAATTATTGAACCTTACAATGCCATCTTCATAATCGAGAAAGTGTACCTTTTCAAGTGGTTGCCCTACAAGTCCCAATGCTCGGATGGTGAGATTTCTCCGTGCTTCTATCAGTTTCTGTTTGTTAATTTTTGGGGTTGTGTTTTCTCCTTTTGTAAGAAACACAATCGAGACATTTTTACCGGAAGCGTTCATTCTTTTTATCAGTGCACCGCACCCCAGTATTTCATCGTCGGGATGTGGAGATACTATTAGGGCATTATTTCCAATGCTAAGTTTTTTTGCAAAAAAAAGTGCCAGAAAGCGGATAAAACTGTTTCTAAAATACCTATAAATATATCTTATAAAATCCATGATTTGTCAATTTAATGAGGTCTTTTTAAAACTTTCAAATAAGCTAATCCATTTTTTCATAATGTTTTCCTGATTGTACCGCTTGACATTTTCCCTTGCATTTTTACCCATTTTAATTCTCAGCTCTTCATTTTCTATGAGTAAACAAATTTTCTCTGCAAATTGCTGAATGTTTCCATCTTCAACCAAAAAGCCATCCTCATTATCTTTGATAATATTCGCAGGTCCAACAGGGCAATTAAAGGATATCACAGGTAAACCGCATGCCATTGCTTCTATAAGCACCATTCCAAAACCCTCGAAGCGGGAACTCATCACATAAAAAGAACTCTCTATATATTTGTTTACTATGTTATTTACCGGATCCACAATAAAAAATGAGTCGGAGATACCTTTTTCCAATATCAATCCATTAAGAAAATCTCCCAGCTCTCCATTTCCATATATGTATAACTTCCATCCCTTATGCTTTGGCGCAGCAATTGCCCATGCTTCTATCAATCTATCGTAACCTTTCTCTTCATATAATCTTCCTACGCTTATTATAAGTTTTTCTTTGCAGGTACTTACTTTTTCCGGATAGAATGGTAATGGATTTGGTATTACGGTGCAATGTCTTATACTACTCCAGTCATCAGCATCCTTTTGAGTCAGGACTACAAATGCGTCAAATTTTTTAGCCGACCTTTCAAGTCTTTTTGTCCATATCTTACCGACAATTCGATACAGGAAACCGCGTCTTTGCATTAAATGCAGGTTTCTTGCAAATTTTTTGGGCACATGAGATTCTGCAATCTTTATGCTTCCGTCCTTGATTGTAAAAAGAAAATCTATGTCTCTGCTGATTGCCGTAAGCGCAAAATCTGCCTTAATATCCATAAGAAGGGCAGAAAGTCTCTTCTTATAGACCCTCAATAACTTTAGATAGATAAACCCTCGTACGAAAAAAGAGTGTTCGTATTGCTCGTTGAAATTGACATCAAGATCTATATGCTTTACTTTTGACGACATCGGGAAAAAGAACGGTTTTCCGTTTTGGTGAGCTGTAACGACATAGACTTCATAACCGCATTTTTCTGCCAGATAACCGGCTTTGTCTGCAATAACTCTGTCAGCTCCGCCTACTGTCGTCAGGGCCGGGTATATATATACAATTTTCATTAAAAAGCCTTCTTTTTTAATATTTTTAATGATTGTTTTGCCTTTCTAAAAGCAGGCTTGATTATTAATAACCAATAGAATAAAAATTTAGAAATAAGTTTATTATTTGACATGAACAAACAAAAATTATCTCTGTATTCTTTTGTCCAGTCAAACTTATACATTTCGCCTCCTCTTAGAAAATCAAATTCTTTATAATTATTGGTAATTGCATATTCTATACTATATTTTACTAATAGTTTTCCTGGGGCGGGTTCTATATAATTAATATCAAAAGTTGGAGCATACCAACATGCTTTTTTATTGTATTTAAACCCAAAATGATATGCAATTGCCTTATTATCAATACATAGTTTTGAGAAATCAATATTTGGCCACATATTCTCGTTTTCTATATATTGTTTGAAAATTTCACTGCGGTTATCAATATTTTTAGAATTTGTTATACGGTTTACAATCCTTTCTCGCATAAGTAGCATATCGAGAAACAATGGGAGCTCTTGTAAAGCCTGATTCTTGTCTAAAATTTTTTCATAAGATAGATTCCCAAACTTTTCCAACATTGTTACTGCTCTTCTTAGTTGATATCTAAACTTACCTGTTCTATTATTCAGAAAGGCATCAACACTTGAGTCCAACAAAATATATGGACAGATATTGTCCTTAAACACTTTAAATAACTGTTTCTTTTCTCCTAGGATTTTATTGATGTGTAAGAGATTTTTCGACCCTCCGGAAATATCGTGTAATTCACAATAGTCCCATTTCTTCTTATTTTCTTGAATACAATCAAATATTAGGCCTAGACACTCCGGATGTTCTTTATGAATTATAAAATCCATATAATCACAACTTTCATATCCGATGAATTGTAATCGCCTAAATGGTAGTCCAAGTTCTTTTACAGATAATATTATCAAGGGAGCCAGTGCTATTACCGATTCATTTTCCTTAATGCAAATAATAAACTGTTTTTTATTAGGAGCGTATACTTTTAACCAACATGTTAACCATTCGTAGGTAACAAAAACATTATCTAGATTACTTAGTTTAATGGTTGCATTCCAATTTGCCTGTAATTCTGTGATATCTTGAATAATTTCTATTGGTTTTGTATTCATTTGCAAACATTATTTTGAGACCCTGCAAAAATAATAAATCCAATCGTCTTCAATATCTTCGTAGTTGGTTTTTTCTTCTCCGTCGTCTATTGAAAATAATTTTATATCACGAAACCCACAAGAAGAGAGAAATTCAATCTGTTCTGAAGGTTTTATATAATAGGTTTTCAAACCAAAATTATGTGATCCATCGTTAATAATAACAAAATCTTTTGATGAATATTTTTTCAAAGGGCCATTGAAAAAATAAATAAGAAAAAATTTCAATACTCTTTTTAGAAGTTTAAAAGGCTTGGAAGTAAATTTCATCTTATATAATTTCTTTAAACTTTGTAAATTATGAGAAGAAAAGACAAAGTGTCCACCATTTTTGGCAATTCTGTACAAATCTTTAATTACAGAAACCCTCTCCTGGTGTGAAATATAATCCAGTCCATTATAGCTGAAAAGCACTAAATCAAATTCATTGTCGGGGAAGGCCCTTAGATCCCTTACGTCACAATAGATAAATTTGTATTCAGGATTATTTTTGAACCTTTTTTTACAAGCATCAATCATGTTTTTGGCGTAATCAATGGCAGTGTAATCTTTTACCATTTTTGCAAAATATCCAGTAGTCCTCCCTCCTCCTACTCCTATGTCGAGCATTTTCATCTCTCCAAGTTTCTTTTGGTACATGTTCAGAAAAGTTTGCTCAGGCTTAAAAAGGTATGAGAAGTATACATATTCTCCAACTACTTTCTTTTTTTCATATGTTTTTAAATTACTCATAGTTTATTTTCTTTAGTTTTTGTTAATCAGTTTATTAATCCTTTTCAAATGTACAAATAATTTCTAATAGAAGTTTAGATAAATCTTTCAATAATATGTAACTTTGAGAGACAAGAATTATTCAATATCGCTTTATATACAACCATGAGTATTAAAATTGCATACTGTATTCCTTCCATATACATTGTGGGAGGTATGGAGAGGACTCTGACAATAAAAGCCAATTATCTGGCAGATAAACTTAACTATAAAGTTTGCATCATATTGACAGACGGAAAAGATAAAAAGCCGGCATATAATCTTTCAGATAAAATTGAAGTCATAAATCTTGATTTGAACTACGACAAAATCAACAGTTACTCTTTTATAAGGAAAATCTTTTTATACTCGGTTAAACAGTGGCTTTACAAAAAGAGATTGATCAAAGTACTTAAAGAGATTAAGCCCGATATTACCATATCTATGCTTCGCCGCGAAATCAATTTCATTACTGAAATTAAAGATGGCAGCATAAAAATTGGTGAGTTGCATGTAAATAAGAACAACTTCAGGGATTTCAACACAACCGGTTATGTTAACGCTATAAAAAGATTCTTCGCAAAGTTGTGGATGAGGCAACTTATTGGAAAATTAAAACGTCTTGAAAGGTTTATAGTTCTGAGCTATGAGGATAAACAAAAATGGAGCGATATAAATGGTGTGAAAGTTATTTATAACCCAATTGTACCGCCTGCAAATGTTTCTGACTGTTCATCAAAAAAAATAATAGCCGCAGGGCGGTTTGTCAGTCAAAAAGGGTTTGATATGCTAATAGACATCTGGAAAATAGTATCCTTAAAACATCCTGACTGGACTTTGTCCATTTATGGCAGCGGCGAGAAGGAATCTTTCATTAAACAAGTAGAAAGAAACAATATCGGCGACACCTGTTTTTTGCTGGACGCAGTTCCTAACCTTAACGACAAGCTGGCAGAGAGTTCAATTTTTGCATTCAGCTCCCGTTTCGAAGGGTTCAGTATGTTAATGATAGAAGCAGTGGCTTGCGGTCTTCCCCCTGTTTCTTTTGCATGCCCTTGCGGGCCCAAAGATGTTATTGAAAATGGTGTTAACGGGTTCCTTATTGAAAATGGAGACTTGCAAGGGTTTGCAGATAAAATCTGCAATCTGATTGAAAACGAAGAAAGGAGAAAAGAGATGGGACGGATGGCACAGGTTAGATCAGAGCAATACTGCATAGATAAAATTGCCGCAGAGTGGGACGAAATGTTTCGTTCTTTAGTAAATTCTAGGGGACTTTCTAACCAATAGAGCTTCTCTTTGCCTTTTCCCATGTTCCGTCACCTTTTTTCTTCTTTATCAGATAGTTGAATCCTTGAAAAACACTGATGTTCATAAATAGAAAATAGTAAGGAATAAGTATAATCTTGCTTTTTATCTCTTTGTCTTCATGATATTTTCCAAGTAATCCCATGATATAGAATATTACCTGAAGCAGAAATAGTATCAGATAAAGAACATTCCCGGGGAAATAAATTAAAATTAAAATATTCAACGGAAAAAGCAGAAAAAGTGAAACTGGTGTCAGTGACCACCTTAATACCCTGTGTGATATATACTGAAAGCTGAGAACCGGTGTTCTGAATACGTTTAAAAGTGATCTGAGTCTGTATATGGATTGCAACCCTCCTGCAGCAATTCTTTTCTTCCTCTTGTTTTCTTCCTTAATACTGGCTGATCCTGATTCATAAGCATATGCATTGCTGCAGTAGTCAATTTTATATCCCTTGCAGGCAATTCTCATAGAAAGCATAAAGTCATCCAAAAGAGTATCCCTTTCCATTTCCTCAAAAAGTTCTCTTCTTATTGCAAAGAGTTCACCCGCAGCTCCAACTGCAGAATAGAGCCTTGAATCAAGTGCTTTAAGAGTTGATTCATACTTCCAGTAAATTCCCTCGCCAGATGATGATGCAAGATCATTCTGAGCTACCGAAATTCTTTTCTCTCCAGCTACACATCCTACATCCGGATTTTCAAATGATTTCACAATCTCCCGGATGGCCGTGGGATTAAGCATAGTATTAGCATCAGTAAATGCAACCAAGGGGCTCCTTATATCTTTCATTGCCCTGTTTATTGCGGCAGTCTTGCCAGCTCTCACCTGTTCATATAAGACCATTGCATCCGGATATATAGCTAGAAGGTTGTTTGTGTTATCTGTTGAGCCATCCGAAACCCAGACAATTTTCAATTTCTCCGCAGGGTAATCCAGTAATTTGCAATTTTGCATCTTTTGAGGAATTATAGCCTCCTCATTATAGGCTGCTATTAGGATGGAAACCTCAGGTAACAGGTTATCCTCCGGCAGTTGAAATACTTCTGGCTTAACAAAGAACTCTTTGACCTTTACCAAAATATACAACAAAATCCCATATCCTAAGTAAGTATAGAAAACCAATGTAAATAAAATCCAGAATGAAGTCTTGAGAAAAGTCATTGTTTCCATTTTTGCTAATTATTCATTTGGTCTGTCACTATTTTCATCTGCTTTTCCCATGTGAGCTTACCCTCAATTGATGATCTTATCTCTGTGGGTGTAAACTTATGATTAGAACAAAATTCAACAATTGAAGTTATATCAATCGGAGTTTCGTCCGGTGGTGCTTTCATAATATATGGCATATTTTCGAAATCATCATCTATTTCTGAGTATATAAATGGTATGCCTCTTGCTGCGTACTCTCTGCTTTTTAATGTCTTAATTCTGGTTATACCGCATCTGTGCCTTCCAAGTGATGCTATTCCAAAATCGGCATCATCAAAAACAGAATCCAATTCCTCACCAAATAACTGTTCGTGAAAAATAATATACTCATCTACATGGCCGGCCTTAGCAACATCCATTATTCTATTGTACTCTGCCCAGGAACTACCTCCTACGACATGAAACAAGACTTTCATCTTTTGCACCTTACTGTAATAATTCACCAACCCTGCAGATACCCTGTCGAATCCGTGCCAGAAATGAATATCCGCAACTGCTATCAGGTTGAAAGAGTTGTCTGAAGAATTTCTTTCGCCTTTTATTTTAATTTCTTCGAAATTGATACCATTGGAAATCTTTATTGTCTGTTTGCCAAATATATAATCATAATCAGAAAAGGTAACAATTCTGTGAATGTATCTTGCAAATCTCTTTCTGAAAATTTTGTCTATAAACAATGGCAATCTTTCAAAAAATCCATACTTGTCATATTCACTGTCGTAAGGATATGTTGGTACTTCCATATCTACCACTACTCCCTTTGCCTTAAGCCTTCTAATCAGGTTTATTGTAAACGGATTTGCGTTATGGTCATATCGCAAATAGACATATCTGATATCGTTTTCAACGATGTGTCTGTACAAAATTCCGAACTCAATCCTTTTTAAAATTTTGGCTTTTATTCCTTTACCGTAGCTGATAAGTGGGGTGCCATCAATCATCCTTACCTGATTACCGGATTCATCAAATTCAAGATAACAAAGTTCTGTTTTGAATCCCAAATTCTCAAATGCTTTCATTTGATACGATATTTTTTTACTTATACCGTTATATGGGGCAAAACCATGAAAAACAAGAAAAAGGGCGTTCATAACTGCAATTTATTTAATTAGGTTCGACTCTTCGTCTTTATATGAATCCTTTGGGAAAAAATAGTTGCGCAGGTGTTTGAATGCCTTTACAATTCTAACTTTTAATGCATTGAAGACACTGCCATCCTGCCTGAGAGTAACAGTACTTGTTATAACCTTAGCTCTTTTGCCTGTAATGAATTTTATCTTTCCGTACTTTTTAAGTCCTAGTGCCATTGAGCCATCTTCACCTCTGATAATGTCCAACCTGTAACCGACCTGTCTGCCAAAGTCGGTATTATATGCAAAAGTCATCCCTCTTACACAAAGTTCGGGACGTTTACGAGATTGTATCCTTAGATGTATGTTCCTTAAAAGCTCGTAAAAACACATCCAGTACCTTGGAAAATCCTTGTCGGGAACATAGCTCCATAGAGATGATGTTGCTACTATGCCGGGTTTCATAAGTTGTTTGAGGTGAGTGTCAATATAATCGGGCGGATACATTGTATCTGAATCTATACAAAAATAGTACTTTCCTTTTGCCTCATTTTGCCCTCTGTCTCTTGCAAAACCGGGGCCTTTGTTTGTCTCTGTAAAATATTTTAACCCTACAGATTTAAATACATCTGAAGTTCTGTCCGTGGAGATGTTGTCTATTCCTATTATCTCAATCGGAAATTCCGTTTTGGTTTCTGCAAGTGACCACAGGCAACTAAGAAGACGTTTCTCTTCGTTATATGCTATGACTACAACAGATGCAAGTGGTTCAGGCCTTTTTTTGTCTTTGAGCTTTTCTTTAATCTCATCAATTACAGACTGAGGAACCTCTTCTATCGGCTTTTCAAAAACAGTTAAATATTTAGTATACCACTTCATAATAAATGGTTTATTATTGTTTCTTTAAAATTTGTTTTGCTTTATCAATAATATCGTATTCACCTGAAAACTGGATATATGGCAGAAAAACCATCCCGTTTAAAACGCATTTGGCAATAAGGCTCACAATCAGGTTGTCTATTTTTACAAAGTGTCCGTATATGACATTAATGATTATCAACAAACCTGACAATAATAATGCGGGTACTATTTGTTTAAAGAGTGAGATTATGTTTATCCTGAATAAATGAAAATACATTACTACATAAGAGAGGAAAAAATTTAATATGAATGTGATAGTAATGGACCAAGCTACAGCTTCGATTGTCTTAAATGCAATAATCGCAAAAAACATTCCCGAAACTGTTATAATTGTGTTGAAAAGACCACAAAAGAATAGGGTTTTCGTTGAATTGGCGGCTTGAAAAATTGCACCTGATGTTGACAGGATTATCTGGGTACCAACTGATATTGCAAGAATTTCAAATACCGGAACAGATGCCTGCCATGCCGGACCAAAAATAATTAATGTAAGCTCCTTTGCAGTAAAGTAGAGAAGTACAGAGAGTGGAAAGCCTATAAAAGCCAGAAATCTGACCACTTTTTCATAGGAAATAACCAGTTGTTTTTGATCATTCTGATAATCGGAGAAAACAGGATGCATCACCGGACCTATAACATGTGCAATGTTCTGCAATGGCAGCATCATAAGTCTGTATGATTTTTCATAAAACCCAAGTGATGTAAGACCCAGGTATTTCCCTACAATCAACTTATCCAGATTTCTTGAAAAATAGTTAATGAATCCGAACATGAACTGATAAATGGAATAGGAAAAGATTGGTTTTATTGACTCCAGCCCAAGTGTAAAGGAGAGTTTTTGGGGAAATTTTTTATAGTTGATTACAAATAAAGCGATACTGGACAACACCGGAGATATTATAAGTGAGTAAAGTCCGAAACCAGACAATGCCGCAATTACAGAAATAACACCTCCGGTAACCTGAACTGTTACCGAACGGTATGCAATGAATTTAAAAAGTTTTTCCTTATACAACAAAGCACCGGGAACAATGCTTACAGTTGCAAAGAAAAGGTTTACGGATAATACCTGACATATGACCAACAGTGTTCTGTCTTTGTAGTAATCTGCAATACCCCATGACGCGAAAAAAAAGATTATTGTAATTACAATACCAACCCAGAAAGTGAATGAGAAGATGTTGGAGAGATCCTTCTTTGTAAGGTCTTTGTGTTGAATGATTGCAGATTCCAGCCCCATCTCTGTAAAATTACCTAAGAATTGTATAAGAACAGTTGCAATCGCCACAATCCCGAAATCCCTGGGAGAGATAATTCTTGACAGTATGGCTACTACAAAAAGAGAGATAGCCATACCGACATATTTTGCAATAGCAGTATAGTAAACCCCTTTAACAAGCTCCTTTTTTACATCACTCCCCATTGTCAAGTATCTCCTTAAATAATTTATTCCACTTCTCTATAATTAATTCAAGCCTGAAGTCTTTTGTGTAGCTGTACGCCAATTCTCCCATTTCTTTCAGATTTGCATCTTTTGTCATATACAGCATTTTTTCTGCCAGATCTGTGATGTTCTCTTTTTGAAATAACACCGAAAATACTCTGTTCTCGATAAGCTCTTCTGTAATTGGAATTTTTGAGGCAATAATTGGCAAGTGATATAGCATTGCCTCTAACAACACTACTGGGAATCCCTCCCATCTGGAGCTTAAAACATAGACGCTTGCCTTTGAGTAGAGTTGCCCTATATCATCTGTAAACGGATGAATAATAACTCTTTCTTGTAAATTATGTTCAGAAATCAAAGATTTTAATACTAATTCCTCCGGCCCCTCTCCCACAATATCGAGAGTCCAATCTTTATCTGATTGGGCGAATATTGAAAATGCCTTTATTAAAACATCAAAGCCTTTGGTATGCGGCACCAATCTGCCCACAGCCAGAAACTTTTTAAATGAAGGATCCCCTTTGCCAACCGGCACCAATGTAAGAGGATTATAGATTGTTTCTGTATTAACTCCTAGTTCATTTATAAATTTTGATTTGTCATTTTTGGAGAGAACAACTACCTTGTCCAGCAATGGCATCTGATATGAGAATCTCTTTTCCTGGCCTTTAATATAAGCTCTTTCTCCGGAAAAAAAACCATCATAAGAGGTATGAAGCCAGCCAACAGTTCGGGCTTTTATACTTTTTTTTATACCAGCAATCTGAAAAGCAAGAAATACATGAACCCCAACCACTATATCATAGTTTGATTCATTTATCTCTTTTATCAGTTTTTGTCTGTGTGAATTCGGGAACGAAGTGTATTCGTAACATTTTGTAGTAAGCTTAGTTTTAGGCAATAAGGTTTTATATAACCAACTATAGAACTTACAAGGGAAAAACTCATAAAAAGGAAGTTTTGAAAAGGTTATGTATTTAAAGTGGATATTTCCTTTATCCATTCCGTATAGGCTCTTGTTTTCAAGCTCTTTGGGGTCAATAGTCAGTATCGTGACGTCATTTTTTTCAGACAAGGCTGTTGCTACTACAGCCAATACCCTTTGGACACCTCCAAATGTAAAAATCGAGTCGCAATAAAAGCAAATTTTCATACCTTATATTTAAACCTTAACCCACAACCCTTTGGTGAAGTCATATGTTTTTATAACCTTTCCCGGATTTCCTGCAACAACACTATATGATGGAACATCTCTTGTAACTATGCAACATGCAGCTACAACAGAATGACTACCGATACTTACACCCATGGTTATTACTGAATTTGCACCTATCCATACATCGTCTGCTATTGAAATGGGAGCAGTGGATATACCTTGCATAAGAATTGTTTTGTCTACATCTGTGTAATTGTGGTTCATTCCTGATAAGACAACATTTTGGGCAATCAGCACATTATCACCGATGCTTACCGGACCTATAACAGTATTTCCCAGTCCAACCCTAGTGTGTGCCCCAATATACAAATCTCCCACAGCATTACTTATAGTAGCAAAATCTTCTATAACAGAGCAGTCGCCTAATGAGAATTTATTGAATGGTACTATATCCTTTCTTACGCTTCTGTAAATTACAGAACCTCTGCCCCTTTTAGTGTAAAAAGGCATGAACAGTCTTATCCAAAACCTTGGTCTTGACCTTACAGGGTGAACTATCATATTAAGAAATAATCTCTTAAGCTTAATATTACCCTTAATTTTTGCTTTTATTCTCTCCCACATAGTAATATGTTTTTAGTAATTCTTTTGCCGCTTTCTCCCATGAAAAAAATTTTACACGCTCCAGACCTTTAGATATTATCTCTTTTCTTCTGTGGGAGTCTAGCTCCAAAATCAGTAACGCTTCTGCAATCTCTTCCTCTTTGTATGGATCAACATAAATCGCTCCGTCCCCGGCAACCTCCGGCATTGCAGAGACATTAGATGTTATCAGAGGTGTTCCGCAGGCCATGGCCTCAAGAATAGGTATGCCGAAACCCTCTCTCAAAGATGGATAAAGAAAAGCAAATGCTCCTGAGTAAATATAAGGAAGATCTGAATTGGAAATATACCCTGGCGCGTAAACAAAATCCTTTATCTCACCTATTCCCTCTTTTTGAATAATTAATTTGACAATTGTCTCATTGATACCCGCAATCAGCAGAGGAAGAGGATTTGAAGATTTCTTTATATATATACTGTATGCTCTTAGTACTCTCTCTGTATTTTTTCTAGGGTCGGTATTTCCCAGAAAGAACAGATAACTTTTTTCTTTCAAGTACTTAGAGGTTACATTGTAATAGTCGTCAATTTTTTTGAAATTACTTCCATATCCATTGTATACAGTAATTATCATTTCCGGGGGCAGATTCAGAAACTCTCTTATCCTTGTGGCCTCAAAATCAGAAACAGTAATTATTTTCCTGCATTTTTTAAGAATCCGTGGAACGACAAACCTTCTGTACATCCAACCAAGGTTCTGATAAAATGATTTACTCGGACTGTTTCTTTTCTCCAGAAATATTATATCGTGAAGGGTAAGCACGATGGGTGTATTGCAGAATATTGGTGCAGTATTGCTTGTGCAGTGGAGAAGATCTGGTTTTATCTTCCTGATTGCAAGAGGAAGCATAATCTGTTCCCATATAGGATAAATCCTGCATTTTTTTTCTATTATATGGAAATTAGGCGTCTCTTTAAGAACAGATCTATCCTCGCCAGGGCTCACTATTATGAAGTATTCGTTCTCTATGTCCAACTTCTGAAGCTCCCTTATGGTTTCCAAAGCAACGAAATCCATTCCGTGCTTGTTCATTCTGAAGATACGCTGAGCCTCTATTGCAATTTTCATAATTCTAACCTTTATTGGTATGAATGAAATTCTTATTCACCCCTTTTGTCCTGAAAAGATTTAAAAACATTAGTATAAAAAGGAACGGTATACGCTTGATTGTTTTGATGCTCCTCTTTGTTACAAGAAAATCAGGTATTGCCATTACAAAAGTAAATATTAACAAGATAAGTAAAATCCACCACTTTATGGATATTTTCCAGTCAAAAAATGTAGAAAAGAAAGAAGCTATTGTTATCATTCCCAGTAGTATAATTCGAGGAAGAAGCATCCATTGGAATATTTTGTCTATGTAATCTATTTTAAGAGAAAATATTGCTCCCGGTAGTTCTTTAAGGCCAACCCAAAGTGAACCGAATTGCGTTGCAACCCACCTTCTGCGTTGATTGTAAAATGCTCTCTCTTTCTGTACTTTTTCATCATAAACCATCAGGTGGTCAAGAAAATCAATAAATATTCCCTCTTTGAAAAGAAGCAATTCAAGTTCTTTGTCTTCTCCTGCTGTTTTTAGCTTCTTTACATTATCACAAAACCAAGTATAATCGAAAGCCATTCCCGAACCTATAAGGGCAGAAGATAATCCCATGTTCACATGCCCTTTCCTAAAGATTGAATTGTTTATCTCTTCACTTATGGCATCGAGTATTGCTATGTCGTTATTGAGATTTTTTGCAGTTCGATGTGCCTGAATTGCCTGACTACCAGAATAGAAGGCATCATTTAATTCGGATATAAAATTCGGTTCAACAACATTATCTGCATCAAGTATGACAGCTACATGATACTTCTGGCCGGTAAGCATTTCCATTGCATAGTTAAGAGCGTATGCCTTGGAGCTCTTATCCGGATTAATAAGAAAAAGCTTGACAGGCAAACCGGTGAGAATTTCATTAGTTTCATCCTTCATTTTGTCTGATATAACAACAATATCCAGCATATTTTGTGGATACTCCTGATTAAGAAGAGATTTCACAGATTCTACTATTACATTATCTTCTTTGTACGCGGGGATAAGTACAACAAATCGATGTTTTTTAGATGCAACCGGATATTTCTTCTTTCCACCCCACAATGAAAAAAAAGCAAATATGAACAGATACGCTACGGAAACAGCCATAATAAAGAACAATACCATATCTGTCGTATATAAATACATTCCCATAATAATTATCAGTTAGCGTCTTTATTATTAAGTCCGAAGAAGGCTGCCGTACCTTTAATTGTAGACAACGCGAGGTCTCTTCTTCCATTTATAATGGAACAGAGAAACGACTTGGGAACAGAAACAAAAAGTTGAAAAGAAATTGAAAGAAGCCTTACAATGCCTTTTCTGTTTCTCGAGGCAAATAACAGTCTGTTTCTGGTCATATAATATCTCTTAAGATAGCTGTCGTTACCTGTACTTTGACTCTCCTTGTGAATTACAAGAGCCGAGGGCTGATACATCAACTTATAGCCATACTCTCTCATCTTTGAGCTCCAATCAAGTTCTTCGTAATAAAGAAAGTAAATTTCCGGCATAAAACCAATAGTTGACAGAACATCTCTGTTGATCATCATTGCCGCTCCATGTATAGAGTAAGTCTCTGAAGGGGTATCATATTGTCCTGAGTCATATTCATTGTACCCTACCGCCCTGTTTCTCAGGGTTATCTTTGTCAACTTGGTATATCCCGCAAACTGAATAATTCCCGAGGGATTCAGAAAATGTATTTTCGGAGAAACTGCACCAATGTTTGTGTCACTCTCCAGCATGGCTACAAGCTCTTTAACAGAGTCGTCAATAAGAAGTGTATCATTGTTTATCATCATGATATACCTCCCTGCTGAAGCTTTTATCCCCAAATTGTTTCCTCCGGAAAACCCCAGGTTTTTTTCACTCCTTATTATATTATAATGTGGAAACTCTTTTGAAAGCAAAACCCCTTCATCTGATAAAGAACCATTGTCTACAACTATAACCTCGTATGAGAGAGATTTTAAATTGTCTTCCATGCTCTTTAGAAGCTCTCTTGTATGAATAATTCCGTTGTAATTAACTACAACAAAAGAAATTTCAGGAGAGGGTTTCATAAGCTTTGGATTTGTTAATTTCTGCTTCTTTCAACTCCTTGTCAAACACAGGGCTCAGAAAGATGAATGTCATGCTTATAAAGATAATAAAACCGGATGGAAACTGACCCATTATTTCTATAGTGTAAGATGCTACAAATACACCCGCTAACCCGCAAAGCATTGCCGTTATAAATCCCCTGAGCTCCCGGTTCTTTAACCGGAAAAGAACAGTGACTGAGCCATAAATGAGAATATACGACAAAATAAGTATGTGGAGAATCAATCCAACTATCCCGTTTTCCATCCAGATAAGCACATACCACGAGTCGCTTGGTATATTGGTCAGATAGGCAATCGGCCTGTAGTTTGTTGCATCCCCTTTGCTCATCCCCAATCCCACACCAAACGGTTTATCCGACATAAATGTCTTTAACTTTTTCTGATTATTCAGCCTTACCTGATAAGAAGCATCTTCCGTATTAAATGCAGACCGTGCTCTTCTTACATAAGAATTACCTTGCCCATAATATGTGTATTTGAGGAATATAAAGCTGGAAGCAACAAGAATTGAAGTAATAACTATTGTTTTTAACCTTTTTGACAATATAACAAATGCTGTAAATGCAACAAATGGAACAGCAAGTGAACCTCTGGTTCCGGAAATCAGCATCCCATAAGCGCAAGCTGCTGCAACAAGCAGATAAAACAATTTCATCCGTATTTGTTTGAAATAGAATGAAGATATGGCAAAAACGACACCTGAGAAAGCTATCCCTGTACCAAAGTTTGCTGCATCTGTATAAAAGGAAAAATATCGGATGCCAGATGAAATTATATGAGTGGTACTTCCACCGCCAACATACAACCATATTAATTCAGCTTTGTCGAAACCAAAGGTCTTCTGGATAAACGCCTTCAATACGGCAATAAGAGATAATATTGCCCAGATAAAGAGAAAACGTTTCAAATCCCTATACTTTCTCATAAGTATTGATGTTAAAACTACAATAGCAAGAAAGTAAACTCCTATACCCCGTACAGATGTAAGCCATGCTAATATAGATGAAGAGTGCGGATTAAAAATCTGGAATATGCAGAAAATTACCCATATGGCAGCCACAAGTGTAAGGCCGTTGAGCGCATTTTTAAATTTGATCTCTGTTTTGCTATCAAAACTGTTTATTATGATTGATACAAATGTCAATATTATAACTAGGTCCATCATTATTCCGGGAGAAGGTATGTTTACATAACGTACAAGCCCCATAATAAAATAGTTTAAAACCAAAAGGACAAAAAATCCGATATAAGGATTCTTGATAATAGTCCAGATATAAATCAATATCAAAGGTAGTAGAGATACAGCCATACCCATCACATATCCCCTTCTGGTTGTTAGATAAACAATTATTAAAACCCAGAATACAAGGAACAGGTATACAATTGCCCTGTTGATATTGTCAGAGATAAATTTTATAATACTCATAAGGGTATTATTTCGACGTTAGCCCGAGCTGCATCAGTTTGTATACGATCCTTCTCAGATGAGTATAAGGTGGAAGCATTCCCATAAAATTCTCTGCAACTTCTCGTTTAACTTTAGTAAGATACAAGTAAACAGGGGCATTTTGAGCTTGTTCCTTTAGTCTGTCAAAGGCAATAATGTCAATATCTCGCCATACCTTATCTGCTCTTACAATCATAAGATTTATTGAGGCCTCCCTTAAAAGTCCAACAGGAATAGCAGATTTTAAAATTGATCTGTGCTCTACAATAATAATATCTTCATTCTCATAGTCGTACAGCTCAGAAAGATTCATGGAGAGGATAAAATCCCTTGAGTCCGTAGAAATATCGTCGTGCCAGGTAATTACCCTTACCCTGAGGCCTCTTTCTAACCAGTACTCTTTCAGGTTATCAATAAGTTCGCTTTTCCCCGTATTATCATCTGTACTCATGAAGTTGATAATGTCCGGTTTTTCCTTTGGGTTAAGAAACGGAACAAGTGTGTTAGCCAGATAATTAGTAGCAATTCTCTGATAGTCTTTGTTATAACCTCTAAACCTGAACATGTTCTTTTGCGGAAAGGCTCCAAGAACTTGAGCTGGTATAAGCCTTTCTGCCCTAATCTTATCTCTGACCGTTCGGTCAAAAATTTCAAGCAAGACAAAGAAGCTTATTATAAAGATTATCGTACCTAAAAAAGTTGATATAACAATCGATTTTCTGGCTGTTGGGATTGGAGAAACAGGAAACAACGGTGGGTCAAGTGCCTTTAGCGTTGCAGAAGTCATCTGTAGCGTTTTCTGTCTCATAAGGGCAGTGTTAAGACTCTGTAAAATTGCCAGGTATGATTGTTCTGTAAAATTTATTTCTCTCTCTTTTCTTTTAAGTGTTGATCCAATAGGAGAAAAGTAGATATATTGGGCATCAAGGCTCTTTTTTATATCTTCCATAACCTTAAGCTCGGCCATGCCCTTTTCCTGGTTTATCAGCTCAATGATCCATTTTTCCATCAAGGAAGATGTAGGAACACCTTCCTTTGTAAATTTCTGGTTAGCAACATCTTGGGAAATTGATTTGAGATATATCTCAGTGTCATTGATTTTTTTCTTGTAATCCTCAATTAAAGGAGTGTCTGCTTTCGTAGTGTCTTGCTGAAAAACTCTCAGTCTGGAAAGATCAGTTTGCAGCTGTGTGAGTTCGTTCAATTTTGTAACGAATAGGGAGTTATTCTTAATTATATCTACAAGATCCTTGATCTTACTCTCAAGACTATTCACCGTTGCGCTCGCTCCTGCATATTTAAGCATAGACTCATTATACCTTAGCTCATAATCTGCACCCAGCCCGGCAATTTCTCTTGTCTGCTCTGTATAGTTTATTACCTTTTTGCTTATATTGTACTGAAGAAGGGAGTCTTCTGAAGACCTTAGTTTTGCACCCAACTTTGCAAGCTCACTTCGAAAATATTCAACTACGTTATTGGTTTCTCCGAACCTCAGCGTCTCATACTGCCTTACAAACTCATCATTGAGTATAACCAAAGTGTTGTAAGCCACGCCCGGATCGTCAGAAGAATACTTTATTTCCAGCATGTCACTTTCGAATATTCTGGTTACATTAATTTGACTTAGGGCAGTGTAACTATAGTGAGGATGATACCAGTTAAAAAGACCGTAAACAAAGTTATTCGGTGATGCCTTTTCATATCTGTTCAGATTCTCTATGGTCTTCTCCTCAGAGGATTTGTCAATCAACGCTCTTACCTCTTTTGGTGTAATATTGAGAAGATTTTTATAATTCCGGGCCTGAATATAATTATTGTCCTTGAGCGGGTCTCCGTAAATCATATGTTGGGCATATAACCTTATGGAAACATTTCTTAATGTAGACCTGGATGTAATTATGCTAATCAAGTTGTCCAGCCCGTTGTTAACACTTCCCCAGTCAATTCTGCTCATACCACCGGATTCTATTGTAAATCCTGAAGCTATGCCGGTATAGATAGTAGTACTGACTACATATTCTCTTTGCATGTGTCTGGTTTGGTAAATAGCAACAAAGGTAGCTATAAGAGGCAGGAAAATAATCCAGTATCTTATTCTGAAAAGCAGTTTTACTATCTGAGAAAATATACCCATCTAATATTATTTGATAATTTTTGAATAGGAAAGAATCTCTAGTTTACTTATATATACAGTCAGTTGGGCCTTCAAATTCTCCAACTGCAGAAGACTTTGCACCTGAGTAGTCTTTGCAGTATTCAATGCCTGCATTGTTGCCGCACCTATCAGATAATCCTTCTGAACCAACTCGTAATTCGCATCTGCAAAGGAACACAGCTCAACTAAGTACTCCATACTTTTGAGCAACTCCTGGGCTTTGTAGTAAAATTCTATAATCTGAATCTTCTGCTGATCATACCATAAATCTCTCTCTTTAAGAGTCTCTTTTATTTTAAGCTGTTGTGTTTTTATCCTGTTTCTTCTATCAAATATATTGTCCAAAGGGATTCTAACAGAAGCACCGGCATTATACCAAATTTGGTCTCCTCCCGAATTTTGATAAACAATTGGATAATTCGATCCAATATCGGTGTATGAATTCATCCCCATCACTCCATAAGAATAAGTACCAGAAAGACTGAAATATTCTAACCATCTCTTTCGCTCAGTCTTTAGAGCAAGTTCCTGACCCTCCATTCTATATTTATAGAACTCAACCATTGAGCTCTTTCTTGCACCCTCAAAGAGAGTATCAAGCGGCGGAAGCTGCAATTTCAAAAGATCCTCTGTGGGTATTTGCTGAGCAGAGGCTTTCTGCGTCATAGCAAAGATGGTGAGTAGAAGTATGAGATATCTCTTCATCATTTTCATTATTATACATTCTCCTTCTGAACAAATGCTGTTAATGTTTTAAAAATTATCCTTATGTCCATCCATAAGTTAAAGTTCTTTGCATAATAAATATCCAACTGCTTTCTCTCTTCGGGAGAGAGCCTTCCTGAATCTCCTCTTTTTTCCACTTGCCAAAGGCCTGTAAGCCCCGCCGGACCTAGGAACCTGTCTATATACTGGTCAGAAGTAAGTTGCTCTGCTTCATAAAGAGGAAGTGGTCTGTTACCTACAACAGACATATCTCCTTTGAGAATATTAACCAGTTGAGGCAACTCATCTATGCTGTATTTTCTTAAAAATCTACCAATTTTAGTGATTCTTGGGTCGTTTTCGTACTTTACAAAGTTGTTTTTCTGCCTATTGGTTTTGTCTCTCAAGAAATTTTCCCCTGTAATTACCTCATCATCAGAAACAAAACATCCTTCACCAACATTCCCGGAGACCGGAATTTGAGAAACGTTAAAATAATCATAAACTCCCTCACTTTCAACCTCCTGATATTGGTTTAAACTCATAAATTCCTTAAGGCGTTTGTCTGCGTCTCGGTACATGGAGCGAAACTTAAGAAAATTAAAGATTTCATAATTACTGCCAACCCTTTTGGACTTATATATTATTCGCCCTCTGCTTTCCACTCTGATAAGGATAGCTATAACAATGAGAAACGGAGAAAGTATTAAAATTGCAGCCAGCGAAGATATTATATCAAATGTCCTTTTCCATAAGGGATTTTTATATGTTCCCAAAGGTTGTTGTTCGATTGATGCAGATTGTATCAACTCCTGATTTTCGGCAACAAATTCCAATCCGTTTTTTAATCTGGTTTCAGACACATCTGTATGAATTGTATCATTAACTCCACACTTTTGATAATGAGTAATTTCCTCTTTATCAATTCTGTCTGTAACCAGAACAATATAGGCTGTTGGGAACTCTTTCTTGAGGTGCTCAATTCTCGGACTATCGGTCTTTATATTGGACTTTTCATACAGAATCATAAGTGGAAAATTTTCCTTCCGTTCGGAAATTTTTATTGCTGCTTCTGCAAAATCCTGTGCTACAACTAGTAAGTTACCCAAATAGGAGCTAAAGCGAGATATTGTATCCGCATTTTTCCCTACATATATTGTGTAAACTATCACGAAACAATTTTTTTAAGTCTTACCTTAAGCTCCATAGGGTTGAACGGCTTTGAAATATAGTCATCTGCGCCCTTTTCCAAAAGGGCAATTTTCTGAGATGTACTATCTTCACTTGAAAGGACAACGAACGGAATAGATTTAAAGAGTTCATTTTTCTTAACATAGTCCAAAAAGTCTACGCCGGACATGTGTGGCATATAAATATCCGAAATGATTAAGTCAGGCATGTTGCCCTCTTGTAACCAAGCAATTGCCTTAATAGGATCTTCAAAATATACGCAATCGAAGGTTTCAGAAATATATACTTGTATCACTTTGGCTATTGTCGGCTTATCATCAACTATCAGAACTCTTTTTTTCACAATAATCCTATGTTAAATATTAAAATTAAAATATTGTGTAAATGTATAAAAAAGGTATCAATAATTTTTGATAACTCACAAAATATAATTAAAAAAATCACTTACTTTGCCGTGAGATGGGTTTAAAAGCTGTTAATTTGTTATTTAACGTTATGATGGTCATTTTTAGCTTGATTGTCCTGGCATTTAGTGTCATTGGGCTACTCTCTTCAAGCACAGATCCGAATCGGAGTTTTTTCATACCCCTTGTTGGCCTTGTCCTGCCGGTTATATTATTCATTGCCTTTTCTCTGGTCATTTTCTGGCTGTTCAATAAAAGCTATTGGTCAATTATTCCTTTGTTGGCAATTGTAATCAACTATCAATTTATCTTTTCCATGGTTCAGATAAATCTTTTTTCCGGAAGGGCTGCTGAGACTGGTGATTTCAAAATAAAGATTGCTACATACAATATTCATGGGTTCAATTATATTGAAAATGAAGTTTCCGTAAATTACATTGCAGACTATGTTTCCGGGGAAAGTGTTAATATTCTCTGCATGCAGGAGTTTATGCCGCCCCATATGCTCAACCTGGACGAGGTAAAAAATATTTTTGATTTTCTTCCATACTCTTCTGTACACAAAGACTCTACCAATGAGATAGGACTAGCAATTTTCAGTAAATATCCGATAAGAGAGAGCGGCAAGATCCATTTCAAATTAACTGCCAACGGGGCACAATGGGCAGACATTGAGCTGCCGGGCGGAAAGATTTTAAGAGTACTAAATGTACATCTTCAAACTACAGGCATAAGCGGGTCTTACTATCTGGGAGCAAGAAAAAACATAGATGTAGTAAGTGAGAATTTTAAACAGCGGGCGATTCAGGCAAATATTGTAAAATCCTTTATTGATACCTCAAAGACTCCCGTTATTTTATGCGGTGACTTTAACGACACCCCATCGTCCTATGCCTATAAAAGAGCAAAAGGAGATCTGGTTGATGGTTTCAAAGAGGCAGGCTCCGGCTTCGGAAGTACTTTTATGCATAAAATGAATATGCTTAGAATAGATTATATTATGTACTCTAAAGACTTGGCCGGGGTCAGATATTATTCTAATGCCTTGAAATGGAGCGACCATAACCCTGTTTTGGCGGAGTTGGAATATCGAAACTAAATGTAGATCCTACCCCCTCTTGCGATACAAAGCCGAGAGTTCCTCCATTTCTTTTAACAAATTCATTGCAGAGAAGAAGACCCAACCCGGACCCCTCTTCATGATCTGTTCCATAACTTGTAAAGTGCGATTCCGCTTGAAATAGCTTATTTTTATTCTCTTTGCTGATTCCTGCACCGTGGTCTCTCACAAGTATTATTATTCTCTCCGGTTCCTCTACAATCTCCACCTCCACTACTGAACCATCATAGCTGAATTTGATTGCATTGCTTATCAGGTTGCGGAGTGCAGTCTTTATCATGTCAATATCTATTCGAGCAAACCTTTCTGTGCTTCCTACAATGTTGATTGTAATATTCTTTAGTTTTGCCACTGCTCTCAAAACCTCAACCACACCGCTCACGAGGTTCATAACATCTATTTCGTCCTGAAAGACTGTATTCAGACGACCCGTCTGACTCTTTGTCCATTTGAGAAGGTTATCCAGAAGAGTAAAACTGTCATCTGTAAGCCTATTGGCCATAATCAGGAGTTCAAACATATCTTCATCTATACTCTCCTTTTTGATACCGGCAATCAGCACTTCCATTACCATACGGATAGATGCTATAGGAGCCCTGAGGTCGTGTGCAATAACAGAATACAATTTATCTCTGCCAAGAATGGTTTTTCTGAGTTCCTCTGTCTGGCGAGATATCGTTCTCTTGGCATCAATTAATGAAACCTGATGGTTTATACGGGTTAGAAGTTCGTCCTTATTGAATGGCTTTGAAACATAGTCTGCAGCACCAAGTTTGAAACCTTGAACGATATCTTCGGTAGAGTTTAATGCCGACAGGAAAATTATAGGGATATCGGCTTTATCCGGCAACTTCCTTAGTCTTCTTGCAACCTCATGCCCATCCATGATCGGCATCATAATATCTAGCAAAATCAGATCCGGTCTCTGTTTATCAACAATTTCCAGCGCATCCCTGCCGTTATATGCTGTTAATGTTTTATACCCTGCTTTTGAGATCAAAAGCTTTAGTAACAAAACGTTAGCATCAACATCGTCTACAATTAAAATTGTAAAGTCAGAATTATTAATCTCCATTTCTATCTGTTATGTATTTTCTAAAATAGTCAATGGTCATTCTAAGCCCTTCATCTAACTGAATAGTGGGTTCCCAGTTTAACAACTTTTTTGCCAATGAAATATCCGGTTGTCGCTGCTTAGGATCATCGGAAGGAAGTTCTTTGTGGACAAGATGTGATTGAGACCCTGTCAGTTTTACGACTTTCTCTGCCAATTCTTTAATTGTAAACTCATTCGGATTGCCGATATTTATCGGGCCAATGAAAGTGTCATCCGTTTCCATTACTCTGATCATACCCTCGACAAGGTCATCTATATATTGAAAACTTCTAGTCTGATTACCAACGCCATAAAGCGTAATATCTTTATTCCCCAGGGCCTGCATTATAAAGTTAGAGACAACGCGGCCATCGTTCGGGTTCATATTGGGGCCGTAAGTATTAAAAATTCTGATGATCTTTATTCTGACTTTATTCTGACGATGATAGTCCATAAAGAGAGTCTCCGAACACCTTTTTCCCTCGTCATAACAAGAACGGATTCCGATTGTGTTTACATTGCCCCAGTAAGATTCCGGCTGTGGGTGAATTATTGGATCGCCATAAACCTCGCTTGTAGACGCTTGTAGTATTTTTGCATTAGTTCTTTTAGCCAAACCAAGCATGTTAATGGCGCCCATTACCGAGGTTTTTATTGTTTTTATGGGGTTGTATTGGTAATGAACGGGCGATGCGGGACATGCCAGGTTATATATTTGATCTACCTCTGCATGAAATGGGTTTATTACATCATGCCTGATCATCTCAAAATGGGAATTTCCGATAAGATGAATGATGTTCTCTTTAGACCCGGTAAAAAAATTATCCAGACAAATAACGTCATTCCCCTCTTTAACAAGTCTTGTACAAAGATGTGACCCAATAAATCCGGCACCACCGGTTACCAAAATCCTTTTCATATCAATGTTTTTTCCCTATTGAATAGTAGTTGAAACCTTCCGATTTTAACTCTGCGGGGTCATAAATGTTACGACCATCTACAACAACATTACCATTCATCAGTTGTTTTATCTTTACCCAGTTGATAAGTCTGAACTGCTTCCATTCTGTTACCAAAGCAACTGCGTCTGCATCCTGCGCGGTATCATACGGGTTTTTGCAGTACATAACCTTTTTACCCAATTTTTGCTCTATCTCCTCCATAGATACAGGGTCAAAAACTCTTACATTTGCTCCGGCGTTTAAAAGTTTTTCTATCACTACCAAAGAAGGGGCGTCTCTTATGTCGTCTGTATCCGGCTTGAATGTCAAACCCCATATGGCAATTGTTTTGCCTTTAAGATCATTTTTAAATGCTTCATTAAGTTTTCTGAAGACTATACCCTTCTGATGTTCATTGACTTTCTCTACGGCACCAACTATTTTCATTTCAAAACCGAACTCTTTTGCAGTAGTAATCAAAGCCTTCACATCTTTAGGAAAACAAGAGCCACCGTAACCGGCACCTGCATATAGAAAACTGGTGCCTATTCTTTTATCACTTCCGATACCCTTTCTTACGGAATCAACATTTGCCCCGGTAGCCTCACATAGAGCAGCAATTTCATTCATAAAACTTATCCTGGTGGCAAGCATTGCGTTTGCAGCATATTTTGTCATTTCAGCTGAGGCAATATCCATAAAGATAATCGGGAAGCCATTCAGTACAAACGGTTTATACAATCGCTCCATAAGTTGTTTAGCTCTCTCACTCTCTACCCCCACAACCACTCTGTCTGGACTCATGAAATCTTTAATTGCCGCACCTTCCTTTAAAAATTCCGGATTGGATGCAACATCAAATTGAATATCCAAACCTCTGGTATTAAGCTCCTTCTGAATGGCCTCTCTAACTTTTGGTGCTGTACCCACAGGAACGGTACTTTTGGTTACAAGTAATTTATACCCTTTCATATTTCTTCCGACACTTCTTGCAACCTCTAATACATATTTGAGATCTGCACTTCCGTCTTCACCCGGCGGTGTTCCCACTGCACAGAATATTACTGAGACATCATCTAAAATATCAACAAGATCCGAAGTAAAACTCAGTCGCCCCTCTTCTGCATTCTTGTTGACCAACACCTCTATTCCCGGCTCAAAAATTGGCATTACACCGTTTTTAAGCTTCTCAATTTTTCGCTTATCGATATCTACACAGACGACATTAAGCCCCATCTCTGCAAAGCATGCGCCAGTTACCAATCCAACATAGCCTGTCCCTACGATTGCTATTTTCATCGATTATGTTATATGTTAAACCTAGTGAACAAAGGTAATAAAAATTATAAAGGATTTTAATATATATGAATGCTACCCTGAGCAGCAGGCAGATAACTAACTCCAAGCCAGGTAATCATAAGCAGTATTAATCCAATGGGAATAATCCAGAGAATAATCTTTAGGTTGTAACCGGCCTTTCTGGAGTGAATATATACCAAGTAGGTGGCAGCCGTTATGAATGCCCAAATCTCCTTTGGGTCCCATGTCCAGTAATCTCCCCAGGCCTCTTTTGCCCAGACAGCACCCATAAGCATACCCGCTATAAGGAAGGCCAACCCTATATATACCAGATTATCTATCATGTTAAGCAGATTCTCATCCTTTTGGGAGGGTCTGAACAGGGCGATTATTGCTGCAATAGTTGCTGCACCCATCATTGCATAGGCAAGAATATAGACCGTAACATGAGGAACAAACCAGATACTTTGAAGTGCCGGCATAAGGTTGGTATTGTGAATCTCCGGCTTTAGGATGTTAATAATTATGAAAACGGCAGAGACCCCCATGCTGTATGCGACTAACCATTTGTACTCCCATCTGAGGTAGGTGAGATAACCCACCAGCACCAGAAAGAGAGAGTACCACAACCTGGTTTCACCCATTGTTCTAAGAGGGGGGTGTCCCAATCCTACCCACAGAGCCGCAATAAAGGATGTAAAGATTATCAGCCCCAGGCAGATCAATATATCTGAAAAAACTCTTCTCTTTGACAGATATAGAGCAAGCATCCCGGAAAACCAGAAAAAAAGAGAAGCTCCTGCAAAATATATAAATTCATTCCAACTCATCTTCTACCCCCTTTCCAAAAAAGTGTTATTGCGCCCAAGAATAGCATGATAATGCCTATATAAGCGGGAATAATCCATGGGTCATACACAAGTTCGAAAACCGAGAAAGATGATTCCTTGCCTGCTTGTATGTCGTATGAGTATTGGTAAACCTTCCAACTGCCAACTGTAAGCGGATGGTTTACTTCAATTTTACCACTCTTTATGCTTCCGCTTTCTGAATAAATCTCAACCTGCGAAGAGAAAGATTTAGGTTGCAGATATGTGGCCGAATCTGACGAAGGATATGTTTCCATATTGAAATCTTTAAGCAATATGGCTAACGGCAGCACAACAAAGTCACCTGATTCAACATTTGCTCCCCTCCATTCAACCTTTCCTTCATCTACCTTCATAAAATATTTTTCCTTGTCTGCAGAGCCCAACCCGGCAGAAAAAAGAAGGATAAAAAGACCTGCATGGTTGAGAATAAATCCAAAATCCTTTAGACTTACATCTCTTAGCCTGCGGCCAATGACCAGTGCAAGGTTTATCAGCAGCATCAGATATGTGAGCACGAACGGCCAGGAGCTTTTAATGCTGTTTTGAGGAACCAACCCCATAATTATGCATTGTAGCGTCAATAAAGATATCAGTATTATGGACACTTTAGTTGTACCAAATCTTCCTATAAATGAGCCGGGCTTTACGGTGAGTAAAACCAGAAACATCAATAAAACAATGATGTTTACCGGAAAAGCAAGTATTGAAACATTAAGTACCGAAAATTCCATTTGGAAAATATTGTGTATATACCTACAAACCTGTCATTTGCAAAAAACTCCGTTGGAGTCATCTCCCGAACTTGCTTAGGTTTGTAAAGCCCCCCAAAAGAACGATTATATCGCCCTCCAGGAGTTCCAGGTCTCCTTTATTGGGGTCCATTACCTTGAGTTCTCTATGAGTAACTCCAAAAAGGTTTGGCGTATCAACCTTCCTCTTTAAGCAGATGAATTTCACATTGTGCTCAGATTTGAAATTGACTTTTGAGAGCTTTATTCCTGAAAATCTCTTAGGAAGGTACATCTGAACAATGTATGTATCTTCATCCAACTTATATGAACTCAAATAGTTGCTAAGTTCCAGTGTCATCGCATACTTCTGGGCTGCGTCCTTCTCCGGAAAGATAATATTTTCCACTCCCAATGAACTCAAAACGGTGGCGTGAATGTCACTAACCGCTCTAACTATCAACTTTTTTACCCCATACTCCCTAAAAAGAGCATAAGCCATAAGTGATTCTCCAAAATCCTTGCCAAGAGCAATAATAACTCCGTCTGAATTGCTTATAGGTAAAACAGAAAGGCTATTTCTGTCAGTTACGTTAAGGCAGATGGCTACTGATATTTTTGATCTGATATTCTCTACGCTCTCAATATTTTTATCTACACCCACAACCTCATAACCCATCTGTGTAAAGCGTTCTGCCAATACAGAACCAAAATTTCCCAAACCAACTATAATATATTTCATGGCTATTGTAATTTACTAACTTATCATAATATCTGCTTTAGGATAACTATACCTCTGCTCTCTTTTAATTCTGATGAAAGCAGAAAGGAAAGTTATCACACCCACCCTTCCAGCGAACATTAAAAGGGTTATTATCAATTTACTTGCAGGCTGCAAGTCCTGTGTTATCCCCATAGAGAGACCGACTGTTCCTATAGCGGATACAATTTCGAAAAGGATTTTATCCGCAGAAAAATTCGGCTCGATAGAAACTATGGCTACCTGAGCCAACGTGATAAAAATTAACGATAAAGTAACTGTGGCAAAGGCCCTTATAACAGATCGCGAAGAGATCTCCCTTCCAAAAAAATGTACTCGCTCCTTACCCATTATCATATGTGATAAATTTCTGATCATTAGAGCAAAAGTTGTAACCTTTATACCGCCTCCCGTTGATTGCGGTGCCGCACCAATCCACATTAAAATAATTATGACCATGAAAGTAACAGGGGCAAGGGAGGTTAGGTTTACAGAATTAAATCCTGCTGTTCTTGGTACAACAGCATGGAAAAAGGCTTGAACCAATTTATCTATACCGGTGAATTGAGCTAACATTCCATTCCTCTCAAATATCAAAAAATAGAGTGTACCGAATAGAAGCAGATAACCCGTAGTTCTTAGAACAATTATTGAGTTCATATCCCAGTCCTGGGCATACTTTCTGTATTTTCTTCCTCTTATTACTCTAAAAAACTGGCGATATCTGTGGTGAAAAACCTTAATTATATTTGATAATATCGGGAATCCTATACCTCCTAAAACTATTAAGAAAGACATTATCACGTAGAAAGGAGAAATATCAATAATCATAGGATCTGCCAGGTTATCTGGGAGAGTAGAGAATCCGGCATTGCAAAAGGCGGAGATAGCATGAAATATTGCGAAGAATATCTTATTAAATTCACTCATTTCAAGATGCGGGCTTGTGTAGATATAGATTCCCACTGCCCCGGCAAGTTCTATCAAAAATGTAACAGTAATGATCTTCGTAACAAGGGAAACCAGATTGGCACTTCTGTTACCGGAGATTATATCCTTGATCATAAACTCGCTATTCACAGAGATACCATCCAAAAAGAAGATTGCAAAAAATGTGGTTATTGTAACCACTCCTAAGCCTCCAGTCTGAATCAACAACATAATTGTAATCTGTCCGCTAAGTGTAAAGGTTTCGTCAAATGGCACACAATTCAGGCCGGTTACACACACAGCAGATGTTGTTGTAAAGAGAGCATCTACGAAACTGATCCCATTGTATGTGGAATTTGGGAGCAGAAGAATAGTTGTTCCGACAGTGACCAAAAACAGAAAGCTTACTACAAAAATTTTAAGCGGATTTGCATCTTTGGAGAGAATTAGAATTAAGTCTTTTGAAATCTCAATAACCGAAAAATAGATCAGGACTGAGATTACAATCCAGTATGAATAGGTGAACGGAATGTTCTTGAATATACTCAGAGATCCAATTTCAAAAACCAACACAAACGCAGTAAGAAGTAGTATCAGAGAGAGCCACTCCATCCTGGTTCCTTTTTTTACCAGTTCGTCAAAGCTGTATATTATCCGGGTAATTGAGACAAGGCTCAGAACAAGGAGCATTATCTTAAACACAGAAAAGAAGAGCACCATCTGCTCCGAAGTAACTTTAAAACCAATATTATACCCGACAAAAAACAGGGTTACAACACTACAAAGGAAGGCTATCCATGTTGAGATCATCAATAGGGGAGCCCTTGTTTTGTTAAAGGCCTCTCTTACCTTGTATTGAAAATGATTCACTATTTAACCATCAATCTTGCTCCTGCATCCTCCTTAACCGCTCTTTTCCACTTCTCTGAATATCCCGGTTGCATTGGAAACTCAGGAATACTTTTACTATATCCGTTATTCAGGAAGCAACCATTTGCATCCTGTTTCTTAACATTTCCATCCATGAACTTTACAAGCAAGTACCGGTCTAAAGCTACCCACTTATCAAACAGACCCTGAGCAGTATTTACAGAGTAGTTGGTCAGAAATTCTCTGGCCTTGTCCGGAGACTCTTTGTAAATTGCCATGGCTGCAGCATCTATGGCAGATGTTCTTTCAATAGCTGTAAGTTCCTGTTTATCTGCTATTTTCCTAATCTCCGGAGCTACTAAGTCATACCTAAGGTATGCGAAGTTTGTAACCCGGTTGAATATCCAAAACGCAGCAGTAGGTGAGTATGTCATCATATCTCCATTACCCACTCTGAAACATTCGGGAACTCTTGTGGAACTTGTATAGATAGGAGTTAGAGCAGAGGTTGCGGCATCGTCCACACCGAACCAAAAAATACCTCCAACTTCGTCCGGAAGCCAGTTACGGGATTGTCCCAGCAACCAGAAACCAGTCTGCTGGGTAGCTATTGCCCTCTCGTTTATATAGCTTATACCATCTACCTCAAAGGTCATCGGTCTCCATCTGTATGGGAGTGCATGTCCACCTGCACCAATATCTTTGGTCATGTCAAGAGCAGTTCCATCGAAATGATCCCTCATAACATCTGCAACCATTTTAACCGTAAGTTTCTCTTTTGGCTTAATATAAAGTGGAAGTCTATTCTTTGCATTGTGCCCCATCGCATAGTCAAGGTAGTCTGTGTATGGTTTATCGCCAATCATTCCACCACCAAGAATATTGAATGCAGCCCATACCCTGGCTTCGCAACTCCGCATCGAACCAAAGTCGACCGGAGCATATGTGTCTGAGAAGCTGAAATCCTTATCTAAACCCTTGTAGAGACCACTCTCTTTTGCAAATGAAATTACATCGGGCGCATAGAGGCAATTTTCCGGATCATTCAGAGGAAACTGTGTAATTCTTGCTTGGTTTGCATGGGCAGATACATATCCGTCCGGAATACGTACTGCTACCCACACTGCCCCTTTGTTCGCATTCTTCCCGTTTACCATTTTTACCCCTTTTCCTACCATCTCAAGAATCCAAACCTCATTTTTATCTGCTACCGAGAAGGATTCCCCTTCTGAAAGATACCCGTACTCCTTAACAAAATCTGCTATTATTTTGATTGCCTCTCTGGCACTTTTTGCTCTTTGAAGGGTCACATATATCAATGCACCATAATCTATCTTTCCTGTGGAATCTACCAATTGCGGAAGCCCTCCGAATGTAGTCTCGGTAATGATAACCTGATGTTCATTCATATTGCCGACAGTGTTGTATGTTTGTGCTGCCTGAGGTATATCACACAGATACTTTCCGCTATCCCACTCATATATCTTCATCATAGTTCCGGGTGCAAAGCTGGCACCCGTTGTAAAATAAAGCTCCCCATAAAGCTGGTGAGAGTCTGCAGAGTATGTTACCATGACAGAACCATCCTTTGTGGCTCCCTTAGAAATTAACAGGTTTGTACAAGTATTGCCCACATTTGGCGTTGCCAACAAAAATAAGAGTGAAAAAATAGATATAAGGCTCGTTTTCATTATTAAATAAAATTTTAAAATCCCCGTAAATTTAGTGTTTTTTCACCATATTGACTCTACGGTTATTTAATACTAATCATTTTCTTTTGCGATGTATGTGCTTTAAAAAAGCCTAGTGCCCCATTGTCTATATTTGATGTTGGGTTAGCAGGTGTGGCACTATATTGATAAATGTTTTCACTCAGGCCAAAAAGATAATCATACACAACATTGTCTATGCATTGCATATCTATTTTTACTATGTCGTTCTTATTGGCTTTTACCCATAATGGAAATGTGGAAGAACTACCATTGAACCCGATATCGTTTCTTATAAAAATATCATCTATTAATGTATCATTTCTTGTAACTACAAATTGGTAGTAATTTTCGAAATTGTAAAAATTGGTATAATGCGGAGTAATTTGGATGAAAGTTATTGGGCCGCCATTAGTGCTTGAGCCGGCAAGGTTTTCTTGCACGAGCGAATCAAAATGCACGCTGTAAGGCATTTTAGAAACAGCTGTAAATATTTCGTTACCTGTTTTAACCATCATTGTAAAAGTATGTCCTTCTATACCTGCAAAACCAGACTTGATGTAAATTCCTGCAGTCGATTCGCTAAGCGTGTCAATTTGATCCATGGTATTATCAGTAATCGTAACCAAGGCCCCGCGAATAGCAGGATAGGGAACTGTTTCGTCAAAATTGAGTGTTTTACCGATCTTAACTTTTGATTCGCCTGCTTTGTTGCTTAAATTACCCTCTATTACAAATTTTGGATCGTTTTGGTTGAGGTCAATATCAATTTCTTTTTCGCAACTGATTAAAAAAAGAAATATAAATGATATAACTATATATTTTTTCATTTGAATTTAAAGTTCCAGGAGATAGAGGGCACCAATTTGAACAAAGAAGTTTGAACGGCAACTGTTTTATTAGGGTCATTATCACTTTGTTCAAAAGTGATGATGTACGGATTTTCATGTCCGTATGCATTGTACAGGCTAAAAGACAATTCAGAATTAAACCGTTTTCGTTCTGTTATTTTGCAGGTTGCACCCAAATCTAGCCGGTGATAAGCAGGCATACGGTAGCCATTGCGTTCTGTATAGAGCCAAGTGGTTTGTCCTTCTATTTCGTATTTTCCACCGGGAAAAGTAACTGCATTGCCTGTTTGATATACCCATACTGCCGACACATTCCAACGTTTTGAAATATCGTACATCATTACCACTGAAATATCGTGGGTGCGATCTTGGCGGGCAGCATACCATTCGTTTTGATTGATGCCGTCAATTTGCTTTTCTGTGCGTGAAAGGGTATAACCCACCCAACCGGTTAGTTTCCCTTTGTTCTTCCTGAGCAATAATTCCAACCCATAAGCCCTGCCTTTACCATACAATAGTTGCGTTTCTATAACAGGAACTTGCTCATCTGCATTGTCTTTATAATCAATTTGGTTCTGCATTGATTTATAGTACGTTTCTGCACTAAACTCAAACATATTATCCTTAAAATTGCGGAAATAACCTAGTGACAACTGATCGCAGATTTCGGGCTTGATAATATTGGTATTCATTATCCACTTGTCGGTAGGACTGGTGGTTACGGAGTTGGTAATCAGGTGCAAATTTTGGGTATTACGCGTATAAGCCGCTTTTAACGAATTGTTTTCATTAAGTGTATAACTTAACGAAAGACGGGGCTCAATATTTATGTAGTTTTTTGCAGGATTTCCGCTGCTACCCAGTACGGCAAAATTGCTCAAGCGAAGCCCATAGTTAATTTTTAGCTTGTTGGTTGCTTGCCAGTCGTTGGCGGCGTATAATGCCGACTCTATACCACTTTTGGGCAGATATTGATTGGGGGTAATGGTATGGTAAACTACGTTATAGCCAAATTTCCATTCGTTATTTGTATTGGGAAAGTATTGAAACTCTTGTTTTAAGTTCCAGTCTCTAATTCTTGAACGGATAGAAAAAGGATTGGCGTTGTTTTGAATTTCAATTTTGTAGTCGTAATTACTATAAATAAAAGATGTGTTCAAGAACAATTTACTGTTATAAAGATGGTTCCAACGTGCAGTAGCTGTTGAGTTTCCCCAATCAATGCCAAAACGGTTATTTATTCCCAATACATCTCTGCCAAAATAGCCCGAGACAAAAAGTCTGTCTTTATCCGAAAAGCGGTAGTTGAATTTTGCGTTAAAGTCGTAAAAATACAGCTGATTGTCTTTAAATTGGTCGGTTAATTTCAAGAAAACATCTGCGTAGGTTCTCCTGCCGGATATAAGAAACGAGGATTTACCTTTTTGTATAGGTCCCTCGATGTTGAGTTTCGATGAAATCAAACCAATACCACCACTTGCGCCATAGTTTTGGTTATTGCCTTCGTCCATTTTCACATCTACTACCGAGGATACGCGACCACCAAATTGTGCAGGTGCAGTGCCTTTGTAAAGTGTTACGTCTTTAATGGCATCAGAATTAAAAGTAGAAAAAAATCCTAACAAATGAGACGCGTTATAAACGGGTGCATCGTCTAGCAGAATGAGGTTTTGGTCAATTGTACCGCCCCGTACAGTAAAACCACTTTGCCCGTCGCCGCCCGATTTTACGCCCGGGAGTAGTTGAATTGTTTTTAATATATCTCTTTCGCCAAAAAGTACAGGCAATTTGCTAATGGCTGCCACATTGATCTTTTCGAGTCCCATTTTAGATTGCCGTATTTTTTCGTTGGCTTTGGTTGCCGAAACAATTACTTCGTCAAGGTTAGTACTAATCTCTTCCAAATCTATATTTATGGTCTTATTTTCTGTTAGGCTTACATTTATGGTTTGCTCTTGATAGCCGATAAAAGAATACGCCAGCTCATAGTTTCCTTGTGGCAATGTAAGCGAGTAAAATCCAAATTCGTTACTCGTTGCACCTATGATTGCGTTATTCCTTACCAATGCCATTGCCCCAATCAGGGTTTCACCATTCTTTTTGTCGTTAATATAACCGCTGATTGTAAAGGATTGTGCCAAGAGCACAGAAGATGTAATGAACAAAGAAAAAAGAAATGTTATATATTTCATGACTGAACATTTATTCCCAAAAACATTCTATTCCATCTTGTAAACCACAGCATTAATATTCATTCCTGCTCCAACGGATGCAAAAACAATAGTGTCACCTTTGTTTATTTCGTGTGTGTTCAGCTTGGCATCTAGTATGAGATCCAATAGAGTAGGTAAAGTTGCAACAGATGAATTGCCTAACCATGCAATTGTCATAGGCATAATGTTTTCAGGTACATTAAGACCATAAAGACCATAAAGTCTTTTTAATATTGCAGCATCCATTTTCCCATTTGCCTGATGGATAAGCATTTTCTTAATTTCGCTAAGATCTGTGTTGCTCTTTTCCAGACACTCTTTAATTGCTTGCGGTACTGTTTCAAGTGCATATTGATAAAGCTTTCGCCCATTCATTTTCAGAAATATATCATCCTTTTTTTCATAATCAGGGTTGTACGATTTATCCATATACAACATTTTGGAATGTAAAAAAGTATCTGAGCGTGTTTTATGTGCAAGAATTCCAATTGGAGTATCGCTTTTCCTGGCTTCAAGAACAATAGCTCCGGCTCCATCTGCATACAACATACTGTCTCTGTCATGCGGATCGCTAATTCTTGATAATACATCTGCTCCTATAACCAATATCTTTTTGGCATCCCCGGATTTTATAAAATAATCAGCTTGAATAGTGGCCTGTAACCAACCCGGGCAGCCAAAAGTTAAATCATATGCAATAGTGTTGGGGTTTACTATTTCTAATTTGTGCTTTACCCGAGAGGCTAAACTGGGTACAATATCAGACCTGTTATTGTCAAACTTTGTATCACCAAAATTATGTGCAACAATTACATAGTCTAATTCTTCTTTATCTATGTTTGCAGATTTAATGGCTTCACTGGCAGCATAACAGGCAATATCCGAGGTTGCCAAATTATCTGTAACATACATCCTTTCTGCAATAGTTGTAATTTCCAGAAATTTGTCAATTATTTCCTGATTCGTTTTTTCGAGTTTTTTTCCGTCTGATTCATAAAATTCATTGGTGAGAAAGTCCTCATTTTTAACATGTTTTGTTGGAATATAACTCCCTGTTCCGGTAATCACGCTGTAGATTGTACTGTTCATTTTTTTAGTTTATTTTAAAAGCAATTGCATCAATTTCTATGTCTTGTCCGCCAGGAAGTTCTTTAACAGCTACAGTTGAACGAGCCGGATACTGTCCTTCTGAAAAATAACCTTGATAAATTTCATTTACATCTTGAAAGTCACTCATGTTTACTAAAAATATGGTTGTCTTAACTACTTCGTCCATTGAGTAGCCGCTACCTTCAATAACATTTTTTAGGTTATCCATTACGACTTTCGTCTGCCCTTTGATTTCTCCTGAGAACCTCTCACCGGTCTGAAAATTTTTAGTTCCCTGACCCGAAACGAAAAGCTGACGAATATTACCTTCTTGCACTTCTACAGCCGGAAAATAAGGGCCGGAGGTAACGCTGCCTTGTGGTTTATGACGTATTATTTTCATTTTGTTTTACGCTTAATTATAAAATTTTTGATAAAATACTTTCTACATTTTCCAATTTTACTTCTGATACATTAGCTTTGTGATATTTTAAAACCTCGGAATCTTTTAAACCAGAACCCGTAAGTATCATCACAACACAAGCATCCTTTTCTATTTTTCCTATTTCTCTAAGTTTTTTTATTGCATAAAGACTGGTTGCAGATGCCGGTTCAACAAAATAACCCGATTCCGCCAATCGCTTTTGAGATTCAATTATTTCTTCTTCGGTAACATCTTCTGCCAACCAACCATATTTATATGCCTTATCTATAATTTCATCGCCTCCCATCGGGTTTCCCGTAGTAATAGCCTCAGCGACAGTATGAAAGTTTGAAAAAGGGATAACTTGTTTCTTTCCTTCCTTTATTGCACTCACAATGGGGCTGTTATTATGTGCTTGTACTACAATCATTTTTGGAATTTTATCAATAATTCCTGCTTGCTTCAGTTCTTTATAGCCTTTAAATATCCCTCTGATATGTCCGCAAGCAGATGTTGGAATTGCGATGTAATCGGGCACCTCTTTATTCATCTGTTCAAACATCTCAAAGGAAGTCATTTTATAACCCTCAACACGAATAGGGCCATTACCGGATACAATCCTCAGATTTAATTTTTTAGCTAAACTTAAAACCAGCTTTTTCATTTCTGAATAGTCAGGAGCAATTATTTTCATTACTGTCGCTCCATGAATTCCCATAGCCACAACTTTTTCTTTTGGGGTAAATTCAGGTACAAAGACGATTACTTTAATACCTGCTTTTGCTCCATAGGCAGAAATAGAGTTCCCCATATTACCGGTCGAAATAGTCGTTGTTACTGTTTCGGCCATTTCCTTTGCCATAGCGATGCATGCCAATGAGCCTCTATCCTTAAAACTCCAGGTTGGATTTTGAGTCTCGTTTTTCAGATACAGATTATCCAGCCCCACAAAATCAAGAAGTTTTTTATCGGCTTTAATAAGTGCTGTGTTGCCCTCCCCGAGAGAAATTGACTCATCAATTTTTGAAAATGGCAGGAAATCGGTAAACCTTTCCCACAAAAATTTACCATCCTTAATCTTAGCTTTTTCAAGACCATCAATTTGAACTTCTAAAGATTCTCCATTGTCTGCAAATTCTTCTATCCTTTCAAAAGGATATTCGCGATTAGTTATCGTGGAAACCAACTTAATGTTTTTTTTCATGTCAGGAGAGAGAATGTGTACGTGTTTTAATATATACAAGCTTAATTGTTGCTCTTTCCGTTACTCGTTCATCTATTTCAAAATTATCTTTAAGGGATTTAATTAGAGGTGTAAGTTTTTCATAGCCATAATTTCTTGGGTCAAAGTCCGGTTTTTTCTTTATTAAAAGGTTACCAACGTCACCTAAAAACGCCCAACCATCTTCATCTGCAATATCATCAACAGTTGATGACAATAATGAAATTATCTCTGCGTCAACCTTATGTATAGAAGTTTGCTCAACAATCCCCGGTTTTGACAATAAAATAGTTTCAGAGGTCTCCGTCACTCTTGAACTTTTCAAAATCTCAAGATATATAAATTTATCACACGCTACTATGAACGGATTAGGTGTTTTTTTCTCTCCAAGCCCAAACACTTTCATGCCAGATTCTCTTAATCTTATAGCAAGCCTTGTAAAATCACTATCACTTGAAACAATGCAAAATCCATCTACCTTTTCTGTATATAAGATGTCCATAGCATCTATTATCATTGCAGAGTCGGAGGAATTTTTGCCCGAAGTATAACCATACTGCTGAATTGGAGTTATGGCATTTTCAAGAAGTACACTTTTCCATCCAGCTAAATTAGGCTTTGTCCAATCACCATAAATCCTTTTAAATGTTGGTGTCCCATATTTTGCAATTTCTTCCATTATGCCTTTCACATTCCCATACGGAACATTTTCTGCATCAATTATTACAGCGAGTTTTAAGTCAGGTTTTGTTTCCATAATTGAATTCCCTTTTTGAATCTCTGAGGATCCAGAAGATGACCCCACTTATTAGTGCTGCAAAAAAGCACCATACAGAAGTGAGATATTGTGTAAAAAATATTGCTGTAACTAAGCAGGATAAAAACATTAATATGCCTAACAGATGCGTTCTTTTAATACTCGAAACAAAAAGAGGAGTGATAGAAGTAATTACATAGACCGCAAAAGCTATCAGTTTCAAAGACTTAGGGAAACCATCGGTATACTGAATATGATAACCCATAATTTCAGGCGTGACATTGAAAGACAATAAACAAAAAGCATAATACAATGACAATGAGATACCCATACCCAGTAGAATCCATAGTATTTTTTTTCTTTTTTTATTCTCCTCCATGAATAGAACTGCAAGAGGAATCATCATGGGCCAAAGCACCTCGGCCATTATTAAAAATGTATATGTTGCCAGTTTTTGAACTCCGGCATATTCTGGATTTGGTAATGTTAACCATAAAAAACCTTCAACAATTTGTTGAAATCCAAAAAATAATGGAATACTGGCAAATATTATCTGAGAAGGTTTATGAACTTTCTTAATAGTTGCAATGCCGATAGTAGCAATGATAATACCTCCTGCAAAACTTGCTTCTGGTGAAAAACACATATGATTTATTTTTTATTAAGCAATGATACAACTATTAAATGGAACCTAAATTTCTAAACTAAAAAAAACTAACATTCACCCAACAGATGCAATACAAAGATAATAAGAACATAGGATTTAAGGCAGGAAAAGCCGATAAAAATTTCACAGAGGAACAATTTACAAGTTACACGGGATTGGCAGTAATCCTGACAAACAATAATGAGGTGCAATGTTGCATAACTTAGCCGGAAAATCGTAACTTTATTCCTCGGGAAAACATAGATTTTACTAAAACATAGAAACCATGGACTTAAAGCTTAAGGAAAAGTTTCTCGAATTGTGGAAAAAACATTTCGGTATGGGCGAATTGCCAATAGTCTTTTATTATCACAAAGAAATCCGTAATGCTATACTCGTTACACGGGCAAAAGGCAGAAGCTGCCTTATTTGCGAACTGGCAAAAGTGAGAAATGGTGAATCACTCGCTTATAATGCCGAAGCAATTGCATGCGGAGGTGCCAAACGCTACTTAGGTTATGAAGAAACTATTCGTCCGGATTTCGAATATTTTTTATCGTGTGGCATACCCGGCAAAATGGTGGGCGAACGTTACATCAGAACTCCGGAAATGGTATTGGAATTACAAAAACATCAGCAAACGATAAAAGATGCAAAAGGCAATTATATAATTTTTAAACGTTGGGACATGCTTCAGGATTTTGATGAGCCGGCAGTTGTTATTTTCTTTGCAAAATCCGATGTGTTGTCAGGACTTTTTACTTTAGCGAATTTCGACCAGACAGAACCAAATAGCACTTTCACTCCGTTTGGTGCCGGTTGCGGTACTATAATTCATTATCCTTATCTTGAAAAAGATACCGAAAGACCACGGGCTGTGATCGGAATGTTTGATCCATCTGCACGTCCATGTGTTCCAAAAGATACTTTATCGTTTGCTGTTCCTATGATAAAATTTGAAAAAATGATTGATTATATGGAGGAAAGTTTTTTAATTACCAATACTTGGAAAATCGTAAAAAATAGAATATGAAAAAAAGAGAAAATTTATGGTTCGTTTTATTTCCGGTTGTATTAACGACCTCTATGTATGTAGTTTTCTATTCAAGAATAGAAAGTAAACCAAGTGATGCCGGTTTCTGGTTTATCCTTGTATTGGGGATTTCGATTGGAGTCGCATTGACTCGATTTTTTACATTTGCCAAGCACCAAAAAGCTGATAACGGCTAAAGGTTGACTCATGTCCACACCCTTCCGGAAAAACAAGAAGCAAACCCAATTTGCAAATATGTAGAAGAAACGTTATTTTGCACACTCATAGAATGATTCATAACATTAAAACAAGAAGCCATGAAACGCGTTTTTTACTTATTGATATTTAGCTTGTCGCTTACCATTTCGTATTCACAAGTAAAGGTAATGGAACTCTCCCATTACCTTTTTCCTGAATTTACTAAAGGGGTTGTTCTTATGAAAAATGGAATTAAGAATGAAGCATTGCTGAATTATAATTCCTTGACCGAAGAGATGATTTTCGAAATTAAAGGCAAAAAATTAGCGATAGGAAAGGATGAGCAGGAACTTGTAGATACGGTTTTTATCAAGGACAGAAAGTTTTTTGTGCTGAACAATAAATTTGTTGAATTAATATACCATTCAAAATGTGATCTGTATGCAGAACACAGTTGCAGCGTAATTCCTCCGGGCAAACCGGCTCCATACGGAGGAACATCTTATACTTCAGCCACTACTTCATATTCGTCGCTTACTGTCGGAGGTATGGTTTATGATCTGAAATTGCCGGATGGTTATGTAATAAAACCACACATCAATTATTGGCTAAAGAAAAATGGGGCATTAAACAAGTTTATCAACATGAGGCAACTGATAAAATTATATGATGACCAGAAGGGTTTATACACGGCTTATGTCAAAAAGCATGATGTAAAATACGACAATCAGGAAAGTATGGTTCAATTAATTAAATATTTGGACGCAGAATAATGAAGTATAGAAAATTAGGCAACACAGAAATTCAATTATCAGCCATAGGACTGGGCTGTATGACTATGAGCCATGCTTATGGCGTGAGAGACGATAAGGAATCTTTAGCTACATTGCAAATGGCTGTCGAGCTTGGTATTAACTTCTGGGACACCGCCGACTTTTATGGTAATGGAGACAATGAAGAGCTCATTGCTAAGGTATTGGTACCAAACCGCGATAAGGTTTTCATTGCAACTAAATTTGGTATAAGGGCTACTCCCGGAGACCTGGTTCAAACCTATGTCGATGCATCACCCGCTTACATGAAAACTGCTGTTGAAGCCAGTTTACGCAGGTTGAAAATTGAAACCATCGACCTGTTTTACGCTCATCGCATAGATCCTAAAGTACCTGTGGAAGAAATGATAGGCGCTATGAGCAATCTGGTAAAAGAAGGGAAAGTACGCTATCTCGGATTATCGGAAGCTTCCGTGGCATCCATCCGCAAAGCCCACGCAGTACATCCCATAGCGGCCCTGCAAAGCGAGTATTCGCTGCTTACACGCGATGTAGAAAAAGAAATTTTATCGCTTTGCAAAGAACTTGATATATCTTTTGTTCCCTTTAGTCCGCTTGCACGGGGATTGATGACGAATACCATTGATAAACTGAGCGAAACCGATTGGAGAAATAATCTGCCTCGTTTTGCCGGTGAGTATTGGGAGAATAATCAAAAACTAGCACAAGCTTTTGCCGAAATGGCTTCAGATATAAAATGTTCACCTTCTCAGTTAGCGCTTGCATGGGTATTAGCTCAAGGTAGCCACATTATTCCCATTCCGGGTACTAAAAGAAGAAAGTACCTGCAAGATAATGCTGGTGCCGTAGATGTAACCCTTACTGAATCAGACATTAAAGCAATAGAGGCTTTGCTTGCCCGTTTCCCGAACATTGGTCCGCGATATACCGCAAATATGGCTAAACAGGTGGACAAGAAATAATTAGTTCAAACAAAAAAATAACAAGTAAACAGAATTCACTGCATAACATATAAACAATGAAAAAATTTGCTCTTCTCCTGCTGGCAACTTTATGCTTGTTTTCTGCGCTACATGCTCAGAATTTAAGGGTTGCCACATACAACATACGGTGCGAAATCCCGGATGATTCCTTAAAGGGCAATGGCTGGAAACTACGCTGTCCGGTTATTGCGCAGCTTATCCGTTTTCATGATTTTGATATTTTTGGCACTCAGGAGGTTTTTCAAGGGCAATTAAACGATATGCTCAATCAGCTGCCCGGTTATGACTATACCGGTGTCGGACGTAATGGGTTAAAGGACGGAGAATTCTCTCCTATTTTCTACAACAAAGAGAAGTTACAGCTTTTGCAATCGGGCAATTTCTGGCTATCCGAAACCGACGACAAGCCAAGTGTGGGCTGGGATGCTGCCTTCCCGAGGATTTGTGCTTGGGGCAGGTTTAAGGTGAAAGAAAGCGGCGATTGTTTCTGGTTTTTCAATCTGCACATGGATCACATAGGTGTAAAGGCAAGGCTTGAGAGCTCCGTATTGGTTCTTAAAAAGATCAAGGCATTGAGTATCGGAGAACCTTTTATCCTGACCGGCGATTTTAATATGGATCAGACCAGCGATGGCTACAAGTTGTTTTCCGGCTCGGGTATATTGCAGGATTCTTACGAAACGGCAGAAATTCGCTACGCGCTAAATGGCACCTTCAATAATTTCAACCCCAATCTCAAAACAGACAGCCGGATAGATCACATTTTTGTAAGCAAAGGCTTTCGTGTGGTACGTTATGGTGTGCTTACAGACTCTTATCGGTCAGAAGTATCACTGCATCAATATGTAAACAAGCTTCCTTCCGATCACTATCCAGTTCAGGTAGAAGTGACTTTTATGCATTAAATCTTCCAATATCCAAAAAGAACTATAAAAAATATGCAAGAATTCCGCGGACAATTGAAACGAACCATTAAAAAAACCATCCTATTATTAGTAGAATTGGGGGCACCTCTCACTTTTCTTTCTTCTATTTGGTTGAAGGTTGTTAAAAAAGCAGGGGTAGGTAAAATTGGCGATAAAATTTTTATGAAATTAGGAATTTTGCCTGTTTTAGACCATTATTACCAACCAATGATTAATCCTAAAAAACATCTAACGAGATCATTAAGAGATGACAGAGAACTTAAAGGAATTGATTTTAATGCAAAAGAACAATTGAGTGTATTAGCTAAATTTAATTACAATGAAGAACTTTTAAATTTTCCACTCAATAAAAAGAAAGACATTGAATATTATTATGATAATGGTTCATACGAATCGGGAGATGCAGAATACCTTTACAATATGATTCGGCATTTTAAACCCAATAGAATAATAGAAATAGGCAGTGGAAATTCTACATTAATGGTTAGAAATGCCATTACTAATAATAAAATTGACAATTTTAATTACACTTGTCATCATGTTTGTATAGAGCCTTACGAGCGGCCATGGCTTGAAAAAACAGGAGTTGAATTAATCAGAGAAAAAGTTGAATGTATAGATAAGTCATTTTTCCAAAAATTGGAATCAAATGATATCCTATTCATAGATTCTTCACACATTATTAGGCCACAGGGAGATGTGCTTTTTGAATATCTGGAATTGTTACCTACCCTAAAATCAGGCGTTTTAATACATATGCATGATATTTTCACGCCAAAGGATTATCCGAATGATTGGGTCTGTAAGAATCATCTTTTATGGAATGAACAGTATTTATTAGAAGCATTTTTAACTTTTAATTCCGAGTTTAGAATTATTGGAGCATTAAATTATCTGACACATAATTATAGAAAGGAATTTGCAGAAAAATGTCCAATTTTTGCAAAACAGCAAGGTAAAGAGCCGGGAGCATTTTGGATGATAAAAAAATAACACATAAATCAAAAAAAAATGAAAACCAAAGTCTATTTAATGGTCATTGCAATAATAACTGTAGCAATGAATTCTTTCGCCCAGACAGCAGACAAGGATGGTAACACCTATACAACAGTAACGATTGGCACCCAGCTGTGGCTTGCCGAAAACCTGAATGTAACCCGATTTAGAAACGGCGACACCATCCCCGAAGCCGGAACGAGCGCAGAATGGGAAAAAGCCGGAACACAACGTAAGCCGGCTTGGTGTTATTATGATAACGACCCTAAAAACGGCAAAAAATATGGAAAGTTGTATAATTGGTGGGCCGTCAATGACCCACGTGGGTTAGCACCAGAAGGTTGGCATATACCAAAAATTGAAGAGTGGACAAAGCTGTGCAATTTTTTGGGTAAAAAATATAAATATGATTTCAACAAAGTAATGAAAGCCACTAGCGGATGGAATGATGATGGCAATGGCACCAACAAAAGCGGCTTTGCAGGCCTTCCGGGTGGCTACCGTAACTTCTTCGGAGGAACATCCAACGGCATTGGCTACTATGGTTACTGGTGGAGTTCTTCAGATAGCGGTGGTTACTATGCTTTTTCCCACACCTTGACATATACCCAAACCAACATATTGGGGGGCTCCCAATCTTGGGCATGTGGATTGTCTGTTCGTTGCATCAGGGATGACACAAATTTGATTATTTGACTGTATTAATATTTGAAAAAGAAAGATAATTAAACAGTTGCCGTCAGTACATATATTATGAAAAAATTCACTTTCCTTATACTCATAATTATATCGATAGCAAATATACCCTTGTTTTCAAAAGATTATGAAAAAGTTGATCGCATTGTACAGAATTATCCAAATTCATTCTCAGATCCCGATCAATTGGCGAAACTCATTAATAGAGATTTTAAACTTCCTGAAGAAAAAGCAAGAGCAATTTTTACATGGATTGCTTTAAATATTGATTATGATATTAAAGCACTTAATTCTAAACCGGAAATAATTTCTTTTTCCTATAGTACACAAGAAGAAAAGCTTTTTAGAGAGCAGAAAATTGAAGAGGACTTAGCAATACAAACATTAAGAAAAGGGAAAGCTGTCTGTCAGGGATATTCAACGCTCTATAAATATCTGTGCGATTTAGCTTCCATAGAATGTGTAATTGTTCCTGGCACTTCTAAAACCAGGAAGACGGATATTGGAAAGTTGCCCCGTAATAATGACCATACATGGAATGCTGTAAAAATAAATAATGAATGGAAATTAATTGATGTAACCTGGGGTGCTGGTTATACAAATGAAAATGCAACACGGTTTATCCCTGCTTTTAATGATTATTACTTTTTCACATCTCCGTATAAGTTTTTTCTAAACCATTATCCAGAGGATTCTGCTTGGTTATTGATTGATATTTCCAAAGAAACTTTTGCCAATTTACCTTTATATTATTCAAGTTTTTATAAATTGAATGTTGAAGTTGTAGAACCACAAAAGGGAATTATTTTAATATCAAAAAATGAAAGTATTAAGTTAGTATTAAAAAACAGCAAGAATGAATTAGTTTCAATGAAATTTGAGAATGATAAATATTCAAAATTAGTACAACCGAAAAATGAGAATGAGTTTAGTTTTTATGAAATTAGATATGAAAAAAACGCAAATACATATTTGACAGTTTATATAAATACCAGATCTTTTGTGACATTTAAAGTTGAAAGACTAATTTTCAGCAAATAATCAGCATCTTATCAGCGTTCTGTATGCAAATTATTGAATTTCTGTTAATAATTTTAAAGTCAGAATTATATGTGAAAATTTATACTTACTGCAATAGGATAAATATGTAATACCAGCGCCATTTTCGTTAGAAAATATATAAAGAATAATATGGTAATAAAAAACTCCCGAGTAACATTAAAGTTCGCTGCAATCTTTTGTATCTCATACCTTTTACCAATTTTTGGTTATACACAAGAAGAGAGAGAGATAAAATTAAATGCCGTTGTTATTGAACATAAAATAAAAGATCCTCAAAAGGTCATTAAAATTATTGCTTCGGATTTTGTTAAAAGATACTCTCCTCAAAACGAGATTTCCAGAGTAACAGAATATAGAGCCATTAAAGCTAATGGATCCTTTATCGACTTTAAGGCAGGCAAGGGCTTTTATCTTTCTAAAAAATACGATCCAAAGAGCAAATCCGGCAAGGCTCCCTTATTGTGCTTTATTGACAGGTACGCATCACTATCCTACGCATCAAATGGTGAGGACATTTTAGAACCCGAATACATAGCGGACAAATATCCGTTGGGATACAATAATATAATGGGGTATTTAACTGCCGATATTATTAGTATTATTGTTCAATTTTCTCCCTTAAATACAGAGCATTACAAGTATTTTGAATACTCCTTTACAAATGAGATAGGAAAGATTCATTTTAAATCGTTTGAGGATCAAATACCCCAAAAGTGTAAAATCAGAGCGGAGGGTGATATCTATTACAACATAAAGAATTTTTCTATAGAGCGTATTATTTTCAATACACTTGAGCCGTATATTTATGGACAAACCGGAAAATATGCCCATTCAAATTACGTTTTGGCAGAGTTTGATGATAATCTAAATATTAGATCACTTTATTATAATAGAAAGTGGGATAAAACAACTCAAAGTGCCGTAAAGAATATTTCTCTTCCTGCGAGAAGGAATCCACAGAAGTACAATCTCCAAGAGTATTATCTGCTTACGCTGGATCCGGCTGTATACTGCATGGATAATAATATGTTAGTTAGTGAGTATAAAACCCTGAAAAGGAGGGAAGACCTCGACAGCCTCTTCAATAAGCTTTCGTTTTACTGTCTGAGATATGAGAATTGCACATATACTCCGTATTTATGGAGAGATATTTTAGATGCAGAAACTGGAGAGTTTCCCCTGAAGCAGGCCATTGAAGAGTTAAATAAAAAGACCAAAATTGAGAATCAGGTTGCTCGCTACCTTAATTATGAACCAACAATAGACGATTATAACAGACTCTCTGTTTTTTATGATGGTGGATACGATAAATATATACCGGATTACCAAACTTTCATTTCATATTATAAACAGATTCATAAAAAAATGTTATGATAGCCTTTCTTATTATCTTTATATACTTTGCCATTGAATATTTGGCAATTCGTAATTTAAAAATGGAGAATAAGTTAGGAATTCCATAGAAGATATAGAGCAATTATTGAGTATTTTTTATATCCTTTCAACAATAGTAGGATTATTGGTAATAGTTTTGGTAGGTAATTCTAAGTTCGCAAAATCTATAAGATCCAATATGACTAAACAAACTAAAAAGTTATGTTATATTATGTTTGCAATAGTAGTAACAGGGGAATTATTATTAGCAATATTAGTGAGTAATGAGATAATTAATAAAGCATATGGAATTTTGGTTTACTGTGTTTATCCATTATTTGTATTCATATTTAGCACCCTTTTTTATTATCTAGGCCTAAAGTTGCAAAAAAATAAACCCCTAACCGACAGATAGTCAATTAGGGTTATTTTATTCTTGTACCCCAAACCGAACTTTCTCACGAACCTAGAACTGATCTGGAATATTCGATAAGTAGTTAAATATTGCACAGAAAGTTGAATAAAATAAGAATAAGTATGTAAATATTTACTATATTTGTTCATTATTTTATGAATGCCGATAATGGAAAATTTAAAGCAACTTGGAATTATACCTGTGGATTACGCATTGTTGGGTTCGCTTTTTAGCATTTACAAGTTCCCAAGAAATAAGATATCCAATCTTGAAAACGAAGGAAAGTTGATCAGACTCAAGCGTGGTTTATATGTAGTATCTCCCAATGTATCCGGGAAACTTTTATCGACG
>Ga0209540_10000313_pt1 | contig 50464 bp, 47 predicted proteins | sample BarGraIncu01121A_FD_184501 | JGI IMG/M metagenome (GOLD analysis project Ga0209540, IMG submission 184501) | Arctic peat soil microbial communities from Barrow, Alaska - Barrow Graham LP Incubations 011-21A (SPAdes) (version 2) | ecosystem: Environmental > Terrestrial > Soil > Wetlands > Peat... | reverse complement strand
GGGAGCCGATCAATCCCGAGGCATGGCGTTGGTACTACGAGGTCATCGGCGGGAGCCGTATCCCGATCATCGACACCTACTGGCAGACCGAGACCGGCGGCCACATGATCACCAACCAGCCCGGTTGGACGCCCATGAAGCCCGGCTCGGCGACGTTCCCGTTCTTCGGGATCAAGCCCGTCGTGCTCAACGAGGACAAGACCGAGACGCCGGTCAACTCCGGCGGGCGGCTCTGCATCGAGAAGCCATGGCCGGGCATGATGCGCGGCACGTGGGGCGACCCCGAGAACGCGCTCATGAAGAACGTCTACTTCTCGACGTTCCCCGGCAAGTACTTCACCGGTGACGGCGCGCGCGTCGATCAGGACGGCTACTACTGGCTCCTCGGCCGCGTGGACGACGTCATCAACGTCTCCGGCCACCGCATGGGCACGGCCGAGGTCGAGTCGGCGCTTGTGAGCCATCCGCTCGTCGCGGAGGCCGCGGTCGTGGGCTTCCCGCACGACATCAAGGGCGAGGGTATCTACGCGTACGTCATCCTCAAGACGGGCCTGGACGTTCCCGCGAACCTGGACAAGATCCTCGCCGGTCATGTGCGCGACGAGATCGGGCCCATCGCGAAGCCGGACCGCATCCAGATCGTCCCCGAGCTGCCGAAGACCCGCAGCGGCAAGATCATGCGCCGCATTCTGCGCAAGGTGGCGGCCGGAGAGCGCGACATGGACTCCTTCGGCGACATCTCGACGCTCGCCGATCCGTCCATCGTGAAGATCATCGTCGAGGGCGCCGACACGAAGTAGCGCCCACCGGGAACCAACGTTCGAGGAGGCCGCGTCCCTAAGGCAGGGACGCGGCCTTCGTGCGCCGCCGGAGCGCCCGGGCGGCCGGCGCTCTGGTAGAATGAGCGCTCGCGACATCACCCCCGCTCCAGCACGGAAGGACCACCAAGCGCATGCCCTACAACGATACGTTCCTGCGCGCCTGCCGGCGCGAACCCACCGAGTACACGCCCATGTGGATGATGCGTCAGGCCGGGCGCTACATGCCCGAATACCGCGCGATCCGCGAGAAGCATGGCTTCCTCGAGATGTGCCGCACCCCCGAGTTGGCCGTCGAGGTCTCGATGCAGCCGGTGGATATCGTCGGCGTGGACGCGGCGATCATGTTCTCCGACATCCTCGTGTCCTTCCCGGGCATGGGCCTCGACCTGGAGTTCGCCAAGGGCGAGGGCCCGGTCATCCACAACCCGATCCGCACGGCTGCCGACGTGGCCAAGCTCGGCGTCGCCGATCCGGAGGAGCACACGGGCTTCGTCATGGAGACCATCAAGATCCTGCGTCACGAGCTCGAGAACAAGGTGCCGCTCATCGGCTTCGCCGGCGCGCCCTTCACGCTCGCGAGCTACGCGATCGAGGGTCACGGCACGCGGGACTACGAGAACTGCAAGGCGCTCATGTGGAGCGACCCGGCCGCGTGGGACTCGCTGCTCGAGAAGTTCGGTGACACGACCATCGCCTACCTCAACGCGCAGATCGACGCCGGCGCCCAGGTGATCCAGCTGTTCGACTCATGGGTCGGCTACGTCGCCCCGCGCGACTACGAGCGCAGCGTCCTGCCGCACACCAAGCGCGTGATCGATGCGGTGACCGCGCACGGCCGCGAGACCGTCGACGGTGGCGTCCCGGTCATCCACTTCGCCAACGGTGGCACCTCGATGCTTGACCTCGTGCAGCAGGCGGGAGGCGACGTGGTCGGCATCGACTGGCGCCTCGACATGGCTCACGCCGTCGAGCAGATCGACGAGCGCTTCGCCATCCAGGGCAACATCGATCCCGTGGCGCTGTTCGCCCCCGACGACGAACTCGAGCGCATGGTCGTCGAGATCCTCGAGAAGGTGGGAACCCGGCCGGGACACATCTTCAATCTGGGCCACGGCATCCACAAGACCAGCGACCCGGAGAAGGCCCGAACGATGCTGCGCTTCGTCCACGAGCACTCCCGTCGCATCCGTTCAGGGAGCTGACGCACGATGGCCCGGACAGGAGTACTGCTCGCAGCGTTCGGCGGTCCTGACTGCCTCGACTCGGTCGGGCCGTTCATGTGCTCGATCATGGGTGCAGAGCCCACCGAGGACATGCTGAAGGGCGCACGCCGGAAGTACCTCACGATCGGCGGCGCATCACCCCTTCCTCCGATGGCCGAACGCATCGCCGCTCAGCTCGAACGGGTCCTCAACGGCCTCGTGCAGGCCGATCCGCCCGAGGACGAGGGCGGACTGCTGGGACTGGGCGGCACCATGGCATCGGTCCGGACGACCGATCCGGTGAAGATCCCCGTCGTCGTCGGCATGCTCCACAGCGAGCCGTCGATCGAACGCGCGGTCGAGTCGTTGGTCGCTGCCGGTTCGCGCCAGATCGTCCTTGCTTCGCTCTCGCCGTTCGAGGCCGCGACGACGACGGGCGCGTATCTGGCCGCGGTCAACGAGGCGCTCGCGTCGCACCCCGGAGTCCGTCTCGTGGAGTCGGCCTCGTACCGCCACTCTCCGGGGTTCGTCGGGCTCTACTCGGACAGCCTCACCGAGGCGCTCCACGATGCGGACATCCTCGCCAACAAGGGCCTCGTGGTGATGACCGCGCACAGCCTGCCGGTCGAACACATCGAGGCGGACCCGGCATACCTCGACCAGCTCCGGGAGACCGCTGCTGCCGTCGCCGAGGGCGCCGGCCTTGGGGAGGCCAGCGGCTTCGATGCGCTGCCCGGCATCGAGGCGTTCGGCGGACCCGGCGTCACCGCGCCGTGGCTGCTCGCGTTCCAGAGCAAGGGCAAGCGTGGGGGCGAGTGGATCGGCCCTGACCTCGATGAAGTGCTCGATGCCGCCATAGCGGGCGGGTTCGCCGCCGTGATCGTGTGCCCGATCGGCTTTGCGGTCGATCACCTCGAGACGCGCTACGACCTCGACGTCGAGGCCGCCGACAAGGTCCTCTCCGCGGACCTCGAGTTCTTCCGGGCGGCGGTGCCCAACGCGGCTCCGCAGTTCGTCGACGAGCTTGCCGGCGCGATCCGCAAAGTACTCTGACCAGCGCGCACATCGAAGGCGGACGCGCCGTTGCCGGCGCGCCCGCTCGTCTTTGAGAGAGAGCGGGTCACGGGTGAGGCACGTCGTCATCATCGGGGGAGGCATCGCAGGGCTCGGTGCCGCGTACAAGATCCGCCGCGCGGCGGACGCCGGGCACGAGGTCTCTTTCACCCTGGTCGAGAAGGACAAACGTCTCGGAGGGAAGATCTTCACCGACATCGCCTCGGATCCCGATGGCGGCACCTACATCGCCGACGGGGGCTCTGACGCCTTCCTGACCGACAAGACCGCGGTCCACCGCGTCGCCCGGCTGCTCGGCATCTTCGGCGAGGAGACCGGCACGCTCGACGAGACCAAGAAGACCTTCATCGTCAAGGACGGTCGGCTGGTGGAGATGCCCGACGGCATCATGATGTTCGCACCGACCAAGATCATCCCGATGGCCACCACGGCCCTGTACTCCTGGCCCGCGAAGCTGCGCATGGCGCTCGACCTGGTCATCCCGCGCACAGTCCGCTGGGCCCCCGGCGAGACCGCTCAGGACCACGACGAGAGCGTCGAGAGCCTGGTCGTCAGGCGTATGGGACGGGAGTGCCTCGACCGTCTCGCCGAACCGCTCATCGGTGGCATCAACGGTTCGGACCCGAAGGACATGTCGGTGGCCGCCACGTACCCGATGCTGCTCGACATGGAGCAGAAGCACGGCTCGCTCGTGCGCGGGTTTCTCACGCAGCGCCGCAAGGTCGAGGAGATGAAGGCGAAGTACCCGCCGAAACCCGACGCGAAGCCGCGGACGTTCTTCTCCTCGTTCAAGCTCGGTTTGCAGTTCGTCATCGACCGGATGGCGGATGCCGCGGGTCGCGATCGGATCAGGACCGGCGTGGCGGCCACCGCACTCCGCCGCGCGGACGGGCGCTGGAGCGTGACGCTGTCGACCGGCGAGGTGCTGGAGGCCGATGCCGTCATCATCGCGGCCGAAGCATGGGCCGCCGAGGCTCTCGTCCGGGGCGTGGCACCGGCCATCGCCGATCTCGTGGGGACGATCCCGTGTTCTTCCTCGGCGACGGTGATCCTCGCCTTCGACGAGGCCGACTGCCCGTTCGACAAGCGCTGGCACGGCATCCTGACGCCGGCGGTCGAGAAGCGTTCGCTCACCGGCGTGTCGCTGATGTCGTCGAAGTGGCCCGACCGCGCGCCCGCGGGCCGCGTCCTGCTGCGAGGCTTCCTCGGCGGCCCTCGCGATCAGGACGTGCTGCGCAAGAGTGACGACGAGTTGATCGAGCTCGCGCGCACTCAGATGGTGGAACTGATCGGCGTGAAGGTCGACGCCCGTCCCCGCTACGCGAAGATCTTCCGCTGGGAGGGGGGCATGCCCCAGTACACCGTGGGTCACCTCGACCGCGTCGACGAGATCGAACGCCTTGAGGCCGCCGTCCCGGGCCTCGCCCTCGCAGGCAACGCGTACCGGGGCGTGGGCGTGCCCAACGCGCTCGAGAGCGGCGAGCGTGCGGTGAGCAAGGTCCTCCGGGAGTTCGGGATCGTGCTCGCCGAGGACTCGGTCGAAGAGAAGCGCATCCACTAGCGGTCGCGACGAGCGATGCCGTGTACGGACGGAAGGACACACGCGTGAAGAAGGTCATCGTCATCGGCGGCGGAGCCGCGGGTCTCGGAGCCGCATACAAGGTGCGTCGTGCGGCCGAGGCTGGCCTGGATGTCGAGTGCGTGCTCATCGAAAAGGACGCCAGGCTCGGCGGAAAGCTGGTCACCGACATCGTCCGTGCCGCCGACGGCGGCGAGTACGTGGTCGACGGCGGCTCGGACGCCTTCGTCTCGGGCAAGCCGGCGATCGCCCGCATAGCGAAGCTGGTGGGGATCGCCGACGAGATGGTGCCCGCACGCGAGGAGAACAAGAAGACGCTGATCGTGAAGGGGCGGCGCCTGATCGAGATGCCCGACGGCATCATGATGTTCGCTCCGACGAAGCTGGTCCCGTTGGTGACCACCACGCTGTACTCGTGGCCCGCGAAGTTCCGCATGGCGCTCGACTGGTTCCTGCCCCGCCGTGTCCGCTGGGCCGAGGGGGAGACGGCCCAGGCCCACGACGAGACGCTCGAGAGCTTCGTCGTCCGCCGGATGGGCCGCGAGTCGCTCGATCGCCTGGCCGAGCCGCTCGTGGGCGGCGTACACGCCTCCGACCCCGGCGAGATGTCGCTCGCTGCGACGTTCCCGAACTTCCTGGAGATGGAGCAGGAGTTCGGGTCGGTGATCCGCGGCTTCCTCGCCGAGCGCAAGAAGCGCGAGGAGATGCGCAAGAAGTACCCGCCCAAGCCCGGTGCCAAGCCGTGGGCCTTCTTCAACACCTTCCACCGGGGGATGCAGCGGCTCACCGACGCGATGGCGGACGCGGTCGGTCGGGAGCGCATCATGACGGGCGTCAGGGCGACCGCGCTCGCGCGCTCCGGCGACGGGTGGCGCGTGAGCCTGTCCACGGGCGAGGCGCTCGAGGGCGACGCGGTGATCGTGGCGACCGAGGGCTGGGCCGCGGCGGAGCTGCTCCACGACGTGGACACCGAGGTGGGGGAGCTGCTGGCCTCGATCCCGTACTCGTCGTCGGCGACCGTGCCGATGGCATTCCGGCGGGAGGACTGCCCGTCCGACCTGCGGTGGTTCGGCATCCTGTCGCCCATCATCGAGGGGCGCCCGCTGCTCGCCGTCACGCTGTCCTCCTCCAAGTGGCCCGACCGTGCACCGGAAGGGCGCGTGCTCTTCCGTGGGTTCGTGGGCGGACCGCGCAACCAGCACCTGCTCGAGACGGACGACGCCGCACTCGTCGAGACGGTCCGCGCTCAGATCGTCGACCTGCTGGGGATGAGCCCCGACGCCCAGCCCGTCTTCGCCAAGGTGTATCGCTGGAACGGCGGCATGCCCCAGTACACGCTCGGCCACCTCGACCGGGTCGACGAGATCGAGCGTCGTTCGGCGGGCATCAGGGGGCTGGCGCTCGCGGGCGGTGCGTTCCGTGGAGTCGGCGTGCCCAACTGCATCGAGAGCGGCGAGCGGGCGGTCACCAAGGTGCTCGCCGATCTGGGGATCCTGCTCGAGGAGGACGCCGTGCCCCCGGTCAGGCGCGCGCACTAGGTTGTCGGCCGACTCGGGCATACTGATGGGTGTGAGGCACACCGCCTCCCCGCATCCCACGCACCGAAGGAGTCCGTCGTGACCGACCGCGGCTTCCAGGCGACTACGCTCGATCCCGCCGATGTCGTCGGGCTGGCCGAGCGTGCACGCGTCCTGAGGGGCGCCATACTCACGATGACCTCCTTGGCGGCCTCGGGCCACCCGGGCGGCTCCATGTCCTCCCTGGAGCTCTACCAGGTCCTCTACGGGTATGCCCGCCTGCGTGCCGGCGAGCCGGCGTGGCCGCAGCGCGACCGCGTGTTCGTGAGCCACGGTCACACCTCGCCCGGCGTCTATTGCACCTTGGCCGACAACGGGTTCTTCGAGCTCGAGGACGCGGTGGCGCATTTCCGGCAGGCCGGCTCGATCTTCGAAGGCCATGTGGAGCGCTCGGTCCCCGGGGTCGAATGGTCGAGCGGTAACCTCGGTCAGGGTCTGTCCGCCGGCGTCGGCGCGGCCATCGCCGCGCGGGTCACCGGGGGAGACTGGCACACGTTCGTCGCCATGTCGGACGGCGAGCAGATGAAGGGCCAGGTGAGCGAGGCGCGAAGGCTTGCGGCGAAGTACCGCCTGTGCGACCTCACCGCTGTCGTCGATCTCAACCGCGTCCAGATATCGGGCCACACAGGCGAGGTCATGCCCGTCGACGTCGCCGCGGGGTTCGCCGCGGACGGATGGGCCGTGAGCGAGATCGACGGGCATGATACCGCCGCGTTGTACGCCGCATGCGCGGCCGCACGCGTCGACGGCATTCGCCCGCACGCGATCCTGGCCCACACGACCATCGGGCGTGGCGTCTCCTTCATGGAGGACGACCCCGAGTTCCACGGGCGCGGGCTGAAGCCGGACGAGTACGCTCGCGCGATGACGGAGCTCGGGCTCGACCCCGATTGGCTGCAGCGTGCGGCCGAGCGCAGGCCCGCACGCCCCCTCACCGCTCCGGCGGTCGCGCAGCCGCCCGTGCTGGCGACGCGCACCGGCGAGCCGCGGACCTACACGCGCCTGACGCTGACGGACGATCGCTCGGCGTGGGGGCACGCGCTCATCGACCTCGCCGAGGCCGACGCGTCACTGCCCATCGCCGTGTTCGACTGCGACCTCGCCGTCTCGGTCAAGACCGACGGGTTCGCGGCGCGGTTCCCGGCAGCCTTTATCGAGTGCGGGGTGGGGGAGCACAACGTCGCGACTGTCGCGGGGTCTGCGTCAGTGAACGGGGTCGCGACATTCTGGGCGGACTTCGGGGTCTTCGGATGCGACGAGGTCTACAACCAGCAGCGCCTCAACGACATCAACGAGGCCAACCTCACCCTCGCGCTGACCCACTGCGGGCTCGATGTGGGCGAGGACGGCAAGACCCACCAGTGCCTCGACTACGTCGGCGCCCTGCGCAACGCGTTCGGCTGGAAGGTCATCGTGCCCGCCGACCCCAATCAGACCGACCGGGCGGTGCGCGCGGCCGCGTCGATGCCGGGATGCGTCGCGATCGCCATGGGTCGCAGCAAGCTGGCCGTGATCGAGGACTCACCCGGCACGCCGTCGTTCGCAGGCGACTACGTCTTCGAGTACGGGGCGATCGACGTTGTCCGCGAAGGCGCTGCCGCCTCGGTGCTCGTCATGGGGACTCCGGCGGGGGCGGCGGTCGATGCTGCGGACGCCCTGCGCGCGGAAGGGCTCGACGTCGCGGTCGGCGTGGTCTCATGCCCGCTGGCGCTCGATGAGGACGCCATGGACCGCCTGATGTCCGCACCGCTCGTCGTCACCGCCGAGGACCACAACGTGCGTACAGGTTTGGGCGCATCGGTCGCGGAGTGGCTCGCGCTGCACGGTCGCGCGACGCAGCTCCTGCGCCTGGGGGTCGACGGGTACCGTTCCTCGGGGACCGCCGCTGAACTCTACGCGCGTGAGGGGCTCGACACGGGCGGCATCGCCACCACCCTGCGGGCGGCCCTCAGGAACGGGTAGGCGCGTCCGAGGATGCTCAGGCCTCGCGAGAGGCGCCGGGGGCGGCCGAGAAGGTGCGGATCGCTTCGAGGATCCCGCCTTCCACCGAGGCGCTCTCGGCGATCGTCGCAGTCACGCCGCGTTCTGCCAAGACTGCGAGCGTCGCGGCCACAGCCGCGGGGATCGCGGCCTCGACGGCGGGCGAGAGCCCGATCTCGACGTGTCCCATATCCGCGATCTGGATGCCGATGCAGTCCGCCTCGGGCCGGTTGCCCATCAGCATGGCAGCCTCGAGTACGTCGACCAGTCGGACATCGTGCATGGAATGCTTGACCTGATTGGGTGCGAGGTCCTCGGGAGTCAGCCGAACTACCGTCCCCGGCGCCTCACCCGTGCCATCGACGGCGTCGACGACCAGGAGGTAGTCGCACTCCTTGAAGAGGTTGAGGATGCCCATGCCCATCGTACCGGCGTCGATGAGCGTCACGTTGTCGGGGAACTGCAGGGTCCCCATCATGACCTCCATGACGCGCACGCCGACGCCCTCGTCCATCATCAGGGGGTTGCCGATGCCCATCACGGTTACGCGTTCGACGCTCAAGAGGTCTCCTCGGGGCGGGGTGGGGAACAAGCGACGCCGATTCTAGCGCATGGCGTGTGGCCGGCCTTCTAGCCGGCGAGCCCGGTGAGCGCCTCCACGGCCGGCTCCTCGAGCAGCAGCGCGCGCTCGTGAGCGGGGAGGGCGGCACGAGCCTCGTCGCGCAGGCGGTTCGAGCCCGTGAGCATCTCGCGCATCATGACGACGAGGAGGTAGCGGCCGGTGCGCGTGAGCGTCAGGCATTCGTCGTCGTCGCGGTCGAATCCGCCGACGGCGCGCATGAACTGCATCTCGCCCCACAGGCCGCGGTCGACCGTGGTGCCGAAGTCGGTGATGAACCTGCGCTTGTCGAGACGCAGGCCGAAAAGATCGGTCACGAAGCGGTATCGCATCATGTCGCGATGCGAGTACTGCTTGCCGACCTGGGTGACGGACAGGCGCCCGGCGTGCACGCGCTCGGCGTATGCGTTCAGCGAGAAGGTGTTCGTGTACAGCCGTCCGTCGAGGAACGACTGCGCTCCCGATCCGATGCCCAGGTACTCGGGGTAGTCGACGATGTACTCGTCGATCATCCCACCCTTCTCCTTGGACCAGGTCCATGCGCTCGAGTGCTCGAACCCATGGCTCATCTCTTCATCGATGACGTCATAGAAGCGCTTCTCGCGGCTCATGTCGACGCGACCGATCTGTGAGGAGAGCGCGCTGCGCTGCCCCGGGGACGCCATGAGCGGATAGAAGGTGCTCTGGTTGCAGCCCGTCTCCTTGAGCAGCTTCGCGTCCTTGCGCAGCATCGCTTCGGTCTGCGACGGGAAGTTGAAGATCATGTCGACGTTGAGCGAGTGGAAGAGGTCGCGGCTGTTCGAGATTATGTCGAACAGCTCCCTGCCCGAACCGTACTTCTCGTGGCGATCCATCTGGCGCAGGAGCTTGTCGTCGAAGCTCTGGACTCCGACCGACATGCGATCGACGCGGCCTTCGAGCCGCTCGGCGAGTTCGGGACCGATCTGGTTCGGGCTCGTCTCCGCGGAGACCTCGCGGATGTGGAACAACTCGCGCGCGAGGTCGATCGTCTGGCACAGCTCGTCCACGAGGATCGTGGGAGTGCCGCCGCCGACGTAGAGCGATCCGAAGTGGTAGCCCAGGCCCGCGGCGATCCGCATCTCCTCGCGCAGATCCGCGAAGTAGCGCGTCGCGATCTCCTCGTTGAAGAGGAAGCGGTTGAACGAGCAGTACGTGCACAGGCGCTCGCAGAACGGCACATGGGCGTAGAGCAGGTAGGTCTTGCCGGGCGTGGGGGCGGGCATCTTCGCGTCATCGACCGGACCATGGGACGTGTACCAACGGCTCAAAGGTCGCATGACGGCGGTGAGTGCGCGTTCGGCGAACATGATCCTCCCCCAGAGGCGTGCACCAAGACTGCTCAACGGGCGGTGCGTGAGACGACGCTCGCGTGCCGGCGCGCAGGTCAGTGTCACATAGGTCGGTATTCGACGCCGATGTCCGGAATCCTGTGTCGACGGATGAAAGGAAGGGCCCGGGAGCGCGATGCTCCCGGGCCCTTGTCCACCGCGCTCCGCGAATGCAGCGGTACGCAAGCGGTCGTTCCCTAGTGCTCCGGCGTCTCTTTCCACAGGAAGATGAGGCTCCACAGCGGCTTGAAGCCGTCGACGGCCGCGAGGTACGCGTGGACCATCGTGAACAGGATGACGACCCACATACCGAAGTAGTGAGCGACCCTGATGCCCATATCCCCACCGAAGAAGCTGACGCCCGCCGCGAAGAAGGGCCAGATCGCCCAGGTGTGCGCCGGCGTGTAGAGAGCGAAGCCGGTGTACGCCATGAACAAGGTGATCGGTATGGTGGCCAGATACGCCATCTTCTGGAGCGCACCGTACTTGCCCGAGATCACGTGCGTGTTGCGGAAGAACGTGTAGTACTTCACGGTCTCCATGAACTGATGCTTGTTCTCCTCCTGCGGGAGCCAGTTCTTCAGGTCGACGTCGACCGCACGCGTGCCAAGCTGGTTCGCCGTCTTGACCCAGAAGGCCAGGATGATGCGCGAAGTCAGGTTGATCACGAGGACGAACATCAACACGAAGTGGATGGACCGCGCCGCGTTCATGAACCCGGCGAAGAACGGATAGTGGATGTAGAAGCCCGTGAAGGCGAGGCCGATCATGCACACGAGGTTGATCCAGTGTGTGAACACGAAGATCAACGGGTGTGCCTCTCGGTAGTGTCCCTGATGAGACATCTGCATCACCTACCGGTGGGCTTGGACATCACAAACGACTGCTTGCCGGTCTTGGGTTCAATCACGTGAACCCCGCAACCGAGTCAAGGGTCGAAGCTATGGACGATACGCAGCGCCTCGAGAGGCTTGGCAGCATCGGCAACCGGGCAGCCGACGAGCGCCTCTTCCAGCGGGCCACGTACACCGTTCTTGTCGCGCGGAGACATGTTCCACGTGGACGGCGTCACGACCTGGTAGCTGGAGATCTTGCCACCCTTGACGCCGACCCAGTGGCCGAGCGCGCCACGGGGAGCCTCCCAGAGGCCCGCCCCTTCGCCCTCGCCGGTCTGATCGACGAAGTACTTGGAGTCTCCGCCCTTGACGGCGGCGATGAGTTCTCCGATCCACTTGCCCATCTCATCGGCGACGAACATCGCCTCGAGGTTGCGGGCGCCGACGCGGCCGAGGAGCGAGAGGAGGACCTCAGGCTTGCCCGGGACGCCGAGGGCGGCGAGGGTCGAGTCGATGAGCGACACGACACCCGGGACCTTGGCGACGTACGCGACCAGCATGCGGGACAGGGGGCCGACCTCCATGGGCTTGTCGTCCAGGCGAGGAGCCTTGACCCAGGAGTACTTGGCATCGGTGCTGTACGCGTCGAACTTGCCGACCGTCTCGCCCTTTGCCGGGTTGAGTGCATCGCCCGAGGTGTACCACGCGTGGTCGATGTACTCCTTGATGGCCTCGGGCTTCGGATCGGAAGGCGTGAGCCCGCCGACGAGAGCGCCGCGGGGCATGATGCGCTTGGTGGGATCCCCGCCCTCGGTGTCGTACACACCCCAGGCCAGGTAGTTCCCGCAACCCTTGCCGTAGGTCGTCGCGTCGAGATACTGCTTCGCGATGGCGATCGTGTCCGGGATCATCGCGTTCGCGATCCAGTTGCGGACCTTCTGCCACCTGAAGTAGATATCGTCGAGCTTCTCCTCGGTCGGGATCCAGACGGTTCCACCGGGGAGCGACGTCATGAAGTGCGGGAACTTCCCGCCCATGACGGCGATGATCGCAGCGGCCTCGGCCTGCATCTCGAGGGCCTCGAGGTAGTGTGCGACGGCGATCAGGTTCAGTTCCGGCGGAAGCTTCATCGCCGGGTGACCCCAGTAGCCGTTGGTGAAGATCGAGAGCTGTCCGCCCTCGACGAAGCCCTTGAGGCGCTTCTGGATGGCGCCGAAGTCCGCCGTCGACGTGCCTGCGGCCTCAGCGAGGGCGTAGGTGTCGGCGATGTTGGCGGACAGCGCGGAGACAACGTCGACGTAGTCGAGCGCGGTCAGGGTGTAGAACCACAGGATGTGGCTGTGCAGGGCCTCAGCGCCCTCGATGATGTTGCGGATGATGCGCGCGTTGTTCGGGATCTTGATCCCCATCGCGGCCTCGGAGCCCATCGTGGAAGCGTGGCCGTGAGAGATCGGGCACACGCCGCAGATGCGCTGCGCAACGTAGAAGGCGTCCGAGGGGGCACGCCCCAGCAGGACGGACTCCATGCCGCGGTACAGACCGCCGGAGACCCAAGCGTCCTTGACAACGCCGTTGTCGACTTCGACCTCGACGCGCAGGTGACCTTCAATCCTGGTAACGGGATCGATCACTACTCGTGCCACTACTTATCGCCTCCCTTCTTCTTTGCATCAAAGACCTTCTGGTCCTCGGTCGGGACGCCCTTGATGCGTCCCTTTGCGGCGGAGCCGAGACCGTGGGCCACGAGGCCGACGGCGGCGACGCCACCGACGACCGCACCGATGGTCGCCGGCTGAACGCCGCCGACACTCGGGAGACGGACGTCCGCGAGGCGGCTCAGGAACGGAGCGCTCGCGTCGAACCAGTTTCCGGCGCCGCCCGCTGCGGGATCGACGTTGCCGCAGCCGATGCAGGGGGAGCCGCCCTCGACGCACCAGGAGGCGCGGCGGTTCCAGCGCACGAGCGGGCAGTTCGTCTGGGTCTGGGGGCCCTTGCAGCCCATCTTGTAGAGACACCAGCCGGCAGCTTCCTGCGCCGCGTGGTCTGCGCTGCCGAAGACGACGAACTCGCCGTTCTCGAAGTGACCGCGACGCGGGCAGTTGTCGTGGATCGTCGAACCAAAGATCAGCTTCGGGCGACCCTTGTCGTCGAGCTTCTTGAGGATCGATCCGTCGGCCAGCTGGCCCATCAGCAGGACGTCGACCAGCATCGCGACGACCCACTCCGGGTTGACCGGGCACGTGGGCAGGTTGATGACCGGAGCCTTGATGCCGTTGTCGGCGAAGAACTTCGTCACGCCGGTGGCACCCACCATGTTGGCGGTGTCGCCGCCCCACTTGCCGGCGACCCATCCACCGTCGACCGCGCACGAGCCCACGGCGATGACAGCAGCGGCGTTCGCGGCGACCTCCTTGAGCTCATCGATGCCGGGGCGGCCACCGATGCGCAGGACGTTGCCGCCGTCTCCGGTCATGACCGAACCCTCGACGATGACGACGTAGCCACCCTTTGCAACGGTGGCCTTGATGTTGTCCTCGGCCTGCGTGCCCGCGGCTGCCATGACCGTCTCCCAGTAGTTCACTGAGAGAAGGTCGAGCACCACGGTCGGCACGTCAGGAGAGTCGACCTGGGCCATGGACTCCGTGCACCCCGTGCACAGACCATGAGCCATCCACAGAGCGGGCTGCAGCGCGCCCTTCTCGACTGCTGCGGCGATCTGCGGGGCATACATCTCGGACATCCCGAGCAGAGCCGCGACCGATCCGCAGTACTTCAGGAAGTCACGACGTGAGACGCCCCGCGCTGCGAGCTTCTCGTTGAAATCCGCTCGCGCTTCTTGCGCCATCCCATACACCTCCTTGCGTTGACGACACGAACCAACGGTCGGACAAACGCGTTGGCTTGGACCTCCGATCGCCCTTCAGGGCGCAACGGCGTCCGAGACCGATCCCCGTCCTCCTTCCTCATCCCTCCGAAAACCGACGCTTGCCCCGTGCGGGTCACGACGCCAGAACGCCGCTCCCACCACCCTCTAGGGTCGGTGTGGAACGGCGATGCGACGCGACGCGCACAAACTTGACGGACGCGGCCGAACAGCGGCGGGCAGACCTGCCCGGATCCCGGTTCAAGCGGTGAGAGCAACAAGGGGTTTGGCCGCATACGGACGCGCGCTCGCGCGCTGCCGGACGCCCGTACGACCGACGTGCTTGTAGACCATGACCACCCCTCACGACACCGGTGCCGCTTCCTACCGTAGAAGTCTGCGGCTTTGTGAGCCTACGCACAATACCCAGTCGCCTGCCGAGGGCGCGCCGCAACCGATTCATCAGTCCCTCACGAACGCTCGTGGCGGAACCCCAGCCATGATGTCGTATGATGCACAACACGCGCCGCCGGGGGAGCGCGGGCGGGTGACGTTTCACGGAGGTATTCGCGTGTCGGTGCAGGGGCCGCGGCTCGTGATGGACATCAGAGCGCTGACGCCTGCTTTGCGGCGTCCGCTGATCATGACGACCGTCGACCATCTGCTTTCGATGGGCGCCACCGAGACGGTGGTCGTCATCTGCGACTCGGAGCCTGCGGGGCTCGGCTATCAGATGGAGCTGCGGCGCGAGACGCGCGGTCGCGTCTCCTACTCGTACGATCAGCGGCTCGACGGCGCCTGGGTGGCGCTCATCACCCTCCTGCCGGAGAAGTAGCGCGCCGAGCGTTCCCGCGCGCTCTTCAGACGAGGCGGCGCAGCAGACCCGCGAGATCGCCGAGCGTGCCGGAGTGATCCGCGATCGCTTCAGGGTCGCTTCCGACGTAGAACGTCCGCATGCCGACGTCGGCCGCCGGCAGGTCCAGAGAGCGGTCGTCTCCCACCATCATGCACGCTTCCGGCTCGCAGCCGATCATCGCAGCCGTCTGTTCGAAGTAGGCGGGCTGCGGTTTGCATGCGGTCATCGTCTCGTAGGTCGTGACCGCATCGAACCGGACGCCGGCGAGTCCCGCCCAAGCCAGCCGGTGCGCGATCGCCGCCGCCGGGAAGATGGGCTGTGTGGCGACTGCCACCCTCAAGCCGAGCGTCCTCGCACTCTCGATCGCGGCCAGCCCGCCCCGTGCCGGGCCGTAGCCGTCACCGAGCTTCGGGAACACGTCGCGGTAGAAGGCGTCGAGCACCTCACGGTGGTCAGCCAGGTCGATCCGGGTACGCTCGCGGAAGTCCTCGTCGAAGACGTCCATGTTCGTGCGGCCGGGATGCGGGCGCTGCATGGCGGAGGTCGAGGCGAGCACGGCCCCCATGAAGTCGATGCCGGGGAAGTGCGGGGAGGCTGTTGAGCCCAGCGCGAAGAAGTAGCGCTTCAGGAAGGCGTCGAGGTCGAGGTCGAGAAGGGTCCCGTCGAGGTCGAACAGTACGCCGCGCAGCTTCAAGGGTCTTCCTCCGCCGAGGTCGGTTCGTCGTGGGCGCAATCGTAGCACCGGGCCCGAGCTCTCCCCACGGCTTCGCACACCGAAAGTCGGGTAGATTACCAAGTGCCCCGACATCCGTCGCGACGGGTGCGAGGGCAGGGTACACGTCATCCATCGAGAGGACGCATCCGCATGAAGGACTTCACCGCTGAGGAACTCGCCACCTTCGACGGCAAGGACGGCCGTCCCGCCTATGTCGCGTACCAGGGAGGCGTCTACGACCTGAGCGCGTCGCCGATGTGGGCCGGAGGCGACCACGAGGGTATGCACGCGGCCGGCGCCGACATGACGGCCGACCAGGACGACGCGCCGCACGACGTCCACGTGACGGACTTCCCGCAGGTCGGACGACTCGTCTAGGAAGCTAGGCGGTCTGCTCGAACACCGCGACGGTCTCGATGTGCCAAGTCTGCGGGAACAGGTCGATCGGCGTGGCCGAGGTCAGCCGGTAGCCGGCCTCCGTGAGCGCACGAGCGTCGCGTGCGAGCGTGGCCGCGTCGCACGACACGTAGACGATACGGCGCGCTCCCGTGGCAACGAGTCCCTTCAGGACCGGCTCGGTCATCCCCGCGCGCGGGGGATCGACCACGGCCAGGTCGAAGTGCCCTGCGTCGGCGAGCGCGCGTGCGGCCTCTCCGGGCATCACGTCGGCCCACACGCCGGCCGATTCGATGTTCGCGCGCAGGTCGCGGACCGCGGAGCCCGCACCCTCGATGGCCACGACCTCCCCGGCGATCTCCGCTAGAGGCAGCGTGAAGGTGCCGGCACCAGCGTAGAGGTCGAGCACGCGGTCCGAGCCGTCGGCTTCGAGCCGCTCGATGACCATGGCCACGAGGGTCTCGGCCAACAGGGTGTTCACTTGGAAGAAGCTCGGGGCGGAGACCTTGTAGTCGTATGCGCCGAGTCGCTCGTGCCAGAACCCGCGCCCCGAGAGGACCTCGACCTTGAGGTCGGCGCGTTCTTTGGGGTCGCCCTTGACCAGCACGCGCGTCACGCACGTCGTCCTGACGGCGTCGGCCAAGGTCTTGGCCACCGCATGACGCGGGAACGCGCCCGGCGGACCCCACAGGTCGACCTCCAGGTCGCGCGTGCGCGCGGCCACCCTGATCGCGACGCGGTCGATGTCGAACGGCGCACGACCGGCCAGGTAGCGGAGCGCTCCGGTGATCGCGCGCGGCGTCTTGCGCGCTCGCTCGGGGAGTAGCAGACAGATGTCTATGGGCACGATCTCGTCCGTGCCCGCGGCGCTCATGCCGATCAGCGGTGAGCCGTCCACGCGCTTGGCGACACGCAACTCCAGCCGGTTGCGATACCCGTAGGGAGAGGCGCCGCTGACCGTCGGGTCGACCTCGAAGCCTTCGATCCGGCCGATCCGCGCGAGGCTGTCAGCGACCTGGGTGCGCTTGGCCTCGGCCTGCGCCCCGTAGGAGATGTGTTGCCACTGGCAGCCACCGCAGCGGCCGAAGTACGGGCAGGGAGGGGTGCGTCGCTCGGCCGACGGCGTGACGATCCGCGCGATGCCGGCTTCGAGGTAGCGTCCGTGGTCGGCGGTGACCTCGACGTCGACGATGTCGCCGGGGCAGCCGGCCTTCACGAACACAACGCGACCGTCCTCGGCGCGTCCGACAGCCGACCCGCCGTGAGCCAGCCCATCGAGGTGGAGAGAGCCTATCATCGTCATCGGTGCCCTTCGGAGTCTGGACGGCCATTGTACGGCAGCCGGACGCTTCGCCCGATTCCCGTGCTTCACCTCTCGCGTCCGCAGGCCGATACTAGACATGTGGCTCACCGCGGGCCGCGCTTTTGTCGCGCGTACCGCGGGAGTGGGGGAGCACGATCCTTTGAGGAAGGACCGACCGTGGCTCAACTGAAGGTGCTCATCGTCGACGACGACCTGGCGCTCTACGAGCGCATCCAGGCGTCTTTCGCCGCCAAGGCGCCGGACGTGATCGTCCTGAGTGCGATGTCGGGCGCGCGTGCGGCCGCGATAGCGACGTCGCAGCATCCCGACGTCATCCTCGTCGACGCCGACATCCCGGACGACGACGGATACCTGCTGTGCGCGAAGCTGCGCGACAATCACGAGTTGCTCGACGCGCAGATCGTCATGCTGGTGGCCGTCGCCGACGAGACCGCGAGCGTGCGCGCACGCGACGCCGGCGCGGCCGGCGTGCTCGCGGCTTCCGCGGAGCCGTCCGAGATTCTGGCGACGGTCAAGCGGGTCTCCGCCAAACCGCCCGCGTCCTCGACCCAGTCCGCCGCGCCGGCCGGCGCCGCCGAGCCGGTCGACCCGAGGTTGACGGTCGGTTCCCGGCCAAAGCCCCCGGGATCGCGCGCCGACGATCTCAACGTCGACGACCTGCTCAGGACGCTGTTGGACCGCGAGGGCTCCGACCTCCATCTCACCGCAGGCAGCCCTCCGGGTCTCCGGATCCGCGGGGAGATCCACCCGTTGGAGAACTGCGAGCCGCTGACGCCCAAGGACACCCAGGACCTGATCCTCACGCTGTTGTCCGAGGAGCAGCGCCGCCGCTTCGACGCCGAACTCGAACTGGACTTCGCCTACTCGATCCCGGGTCTGTCGCGATTCCGCGCCAACGTGTTCCAGCAGCGCAACTCGATGGGCGCCGTGTTCCGCTGTATCCCGCTGAGCATCCCGTCCCTCGACGACCTGAAGCTGCCGAAGGTGTGCCGCTTCCTAGCCGAGCGTCCGCGCGGGCTCGTGCTCGTCACGGGCCCCACGGGCTCGGGCAAGTCGACGACGCTGGCCGCGATGATCGACCACATCAACGCGACCCGTCCGGTCCACATCGTGACCCTCGAAGACCCGATCGAGTTCATGCACCGCAACAAGAAGGCCTACGTGAATCAGCGCGAGATCGGCACCGACACGCGCTCGTTCGCCTCCGCGCTGCGCCGCGTGCTGCGCCAGGATCCGGACGTGATCCTCGTCGGTGAGATGCGCGACCTCGAGACGATCTCCGCCGCGATCACCGCCGCCGAGACGGGCCACCTCGTGCTCGCGACGCTCCACACGACGGGCGGTCCCGAGACCGTCGACCGCATCATCGACGTATTCCCGCCCCACCAGCAGCAGCAGATCCGCATGCAGCTCTCCGCGACGCTCGAGGGCGTGCTGTCCCAGGTGCTGCTGCAGTCGGCAGACGGAGTGTCACGCACCATGGCGATGGAGATCATGCTGGGGGTCCCTGCGATCTCGAACCTGATACGCGAGGGCAAGACGCACCAGATGCCCACCATCATCCACGGAGCGCAGTCCGTCGGGATGCAGACCCTGGACCAGGACATCAAGCGCCTGCTCACCGCGGGTCTCGTGACTTTCGACGAGGCCATCAGCAAGGCGAAGGAACCTCGCGAACTCGCGGCGATGGTGGGACGGCCCATCCAGGGCTGATCCTGCGATCGGCGCACCGTCGCCTCGAAGGCGTTCACGGCCCGCAAGCAGGGCGTGAGCGCCTTCGCGTCGCGGGGAGGGCGCTACGGGGATAATGGGAAGCGTCGGTGAGTGCGCCGGCGACGAAACGACACGAGGAGGACAACCGTGGACACCGTTCACGTGAGATGGGTCGGACGCAGGCAGTTCGTGGGTTGGGACGAGCAGGGGCACGGCATCGTGATGGACGGGCCCGCGTCGGGCGCGGGGGAGGGCACCGGCATCCGCCCGATCGAGCTCGTACTCTATGGGCTGGCCGGGTGCACGGCGATGGATGTCGTGAGCGTGCTCGAGAAGAAGCGCCTGGACGTCCGGGGTGTTGAGATCACGGTCAACGGCGACCAGTTCGTCGATGACTACCCTCACTACTACAACCACATCGCGCTCGAGTACGTCGTCACGGGGGTCGACATCCCCGATGCCGCCGTCGCCCGCGCCATCGAGCTCTCGGAGACGAAGTACTGCTCGGTGAAAGGCACGCTCGGCCCGCAGGTCAAGGTCACGACGAGCTTTCGCGTGGTCCCTCCGTCGGAGCCCGGTCCCCGCGTGAACGGCGCGGAGCAGGGCGCATGAGCGGTTCGTGTTCGGACACCACCTGCGTCGTGATGCCGGTCTACAACGAGGAGCTGACGGTCGAGGCGGTCCTGACGGCCGTTCGGGCGCGCTTCGGCGGGACGGTGATCATCGTCGACGACGGGTCGACGGACCGCACCTCCGAGATCGTGGCCGCCCGGCACGACGTGATGCTCGTGAGCCACGGCCAGAACCGCGGGTACGGCGCTGCGCTGCGCAGCGGCTTCGCCTCCGCGCTCGGCCTGGGCGCCGAGACGATCATCACGATGGACTGTGACGGCCAGCACGAACCGCGGCACATCAACGAGTTCTGCGAAGAGCTGCGGCGCTGCGGCTCGGACATCGTCTCGGGTTCACGGTACCTGTCGGGAAGCGGGGAGGCCGGCGTCGTGCCGCCTGACCGCCGCGAGGTCAACACCCGCGTGACCGCCGTGATCAACGAGGTCACCGGCTGGGGGCTGACGGACTCCTTCTGCGGGTTCAAGGCCTACCGGGTCGATGCGCTGCACCGTGTCGCCGTGGACGAGCCCGGATACGCGATGCCGCTCGAGTTCTGGGCCCGCGCCTGGAGGGCAGGCCTCACCGTGTGCGAGATGCCGGTGGAGCGGATCTACATGGACCACGACCGCTCGTTCGGGCAGGACCTCGACGACCCGGAGCGGCGGATGGCCTACTACCTGCAGGTATGGGAGCGGGCGCTCGCCGGCCCGGCGCCCTCCGACCGAGAAGAGACGGGGATCATCGATGGCTGACGTCATCTGCATAGGTGCGCACCCCGACGACGTGGAGATCGGCATGGGCGCGACGGTCGCGAAGATGGTCGCCCAGGGGCTCGACGTCGTGATGGTGGACCTCACCGACGGGGAGCCGACACCGCGCGGGACGCACGAACTGCGCGTGGCGGAGGCGGCCCGCTCCGCCGAGACGCTGGGCGTGGGGAGCCGCATCATGCTGCCGCTCACGAACCGCGAGCTTGCCGACACCGTCGACGCGCGCACGCTGCTCGCCGAGGTCATCCGCGAGCACCGCCCGCGCGTGCTCTTCGCGCCGTACCCGATCGACGCGCACCCCGACCACATCGCGGCCTCCGCGATCGTGGAGGCCGCGCGCTTCTACGCGAAGTTCGTGAAGACGGACATGACCGGGGAGCCCCACTTCCCGGCCCGCGTGTACCACTACTTCGCGGTACATCTCCGGCTGCTCGCCAAGCCATCGTTCATCGTCGACGTGACCGAGACCCTGCCGGTCAAGGCGGCCGCACTCGCCTGCTACGAGTCGCAGTTCGGAGCGGACACGGCCAACGCCTCCGTGCTGGACTGGGTCACCGGCCAGGCGAGCGTGTGGGGCGCACTGATCGGGACTCAGGGTGGTGAGCCGTTCTTCTCGCGCGAGGAGATCGGCATCCGCGACATCAGGGACCTGGTGTAGACGTGACGCGGATCCGGCAGACCCTGCCGTCGGGCCACGGGGAGGTCGTCACACGCCCCGAGTACGACGAGTGGGCGGCGCGCGCGCGCGCGGGCGCGCGCATCGCGGGCACGTGGGACGCGAGCCTGTGCGGCGTGCCCGTCTCGGAGCTGCGTGCGCTCGCCAGGCGCGAGGCGCTCGCAGAGGCGGGTTCGTTCTCCGCGCGGATCGGAACGCCGATCCGCCCCGCGGATGAGGATCCCGAGCTCGTCGTCGTGACGGGCCATCAGCCCGAGTTCTACCACCCCGGAGTCTGGATCAAGGACTTCCTGCTTCAGCGTCTGTCCGACGAGACGGGTGCGACCGCGATCGACCTGGTGGTGGATTCCGACGGGTTCGAGGCGCTCGAGGTCCACTCGCCGTGTCTGCGGCCCGAGGTTCGCGTCTGTCGTGCGTATCTCGCGGTCGGGGAGGCGGACGGCTGCTATGCGTGTGCCCCGGTCCCTTCCCTGAGCGACGTGGAGCTGTTCTGCAAGGCCGGCGCGGAGCACCTCTCCACGCTCTCGGCTCCCGCGCTCGGGCATCACTTCGCACGCTTCTGCGACGGCATGCGCGCCGCACTTCCGCACGCGCGGAACCTGGCGGAACTCGTCACGTTCGCACGGCGGCGTTTCGAGGCGTCCGCCGGGTCCGACTACCTCGAACTCCCCGTGACCGCGATGGCGCGGTCACGGGCGTTCGCCACGTTCGTCGCCCACCTCGCCCTCGACGCAACGGTGTTCGCGGGCGCCTACAACAGTGCGCTGGCCGACTATCGGCAGCGCACCGGGACGCGCGGCGCCGCGCAGCCGTTCCCGGACCTCGGCCGCGAGGGCGACCTCGTCGAGCTGCCCTTCTGGCTGCTTGAGAAGGGCCGTCGCACGGTCTGGGCCCGGACGGGCGATCGGCCCGCGCTCGTGGTCGACGGCGACGATGTCTGTGACCTCGCCGACGCGGCCAGCGCGCCTGATCGTTTGCTGGAGGCGGGCCTCTCCCTGGCTCCCAAGGCGCTCGCGCTGACGTTGTTCACCCGTCTGCTCGTGGCGGACCTGTTCATCCACGGCGTCGGCGGCGGGCGCTACGACCAGGTCACGGATGACGTCTTCCGCCGCTACCTCGGCATCGAACCCACTCCGTTCGTGGTCGCGTCGATGACGGTCTACCTGCCGCTGGGAGCGCGCGTCGTTACCGACGCGGAGGTCGAGGCGGCCACGATGGCGCTCAACCGGCTGCGGCAGAACCCCGACCAGATGCTCGACGACATCGAGTTCGAAACGACGGCCGAGCACGCGGCCGCTGCCGCCCTGAAGGAGGAGAAGGCGTCGCTCGTGCGGGCGATCGCCGCGCCGGACGCGGATAAGAAGGCGGTGGGCGCCCGCATCCGCGAGGTCAACGCACGGCTCTCCGAGCTGCTCGCGCCCTGGGGCCAGGAGATGGAGTCCGACCTGGAGGAGCTGCGGCGCATGCAGCTGGCCAGCGAGATCCTGACCGACCGTACCTACCCGTTCTGCTTCTGGAGCCCGGAGGAGATCGCCGACAAGGCGCGCTGACGCTCCCGTTGTCGCGTCCGGGATGCCTGCGGTGCTAGAATCCTGCAACGCCCGGGCTTCCACGGAAGAGGCCTTGGGCCGCGATCACACACATAGGAAAGGACGTTGTTCACATGGGCAAGCCCGTCGTTGACGTCGATCTTTGCACCGCATGCGGCATCTGCGTGGACGAGTGCCCGTCCAGCGCTCTCGATCTGGGCGATGTCGCCCTCCTGACCCGTCCGGACGACTGCACCGAGTGCGGCACCTGCCAGGAAGTCTGCCCCAACGAGGCCATCACTCTCTAGGGTCGAGACATCCCTGTGAGACAAGAGCCGGCCCCCTCCGCGGGGACCGGCTCTTTGCTCGCACGGTGCCCGGCGGGCGTCAGCCTCGCGGTCCCATACGGTCGTCGACGTAGAGCTTCGGCTCCCTGCCCTGCAGCAGACCGATGAAGCGCCGGTGGTGCGCGGCGTACACGAGCAAGCCCATGAACAGCGCGAAGGGCCAGTCGGGCGAGCGGAGGACGAGCGCAGCGACCGGAAGCGTGAAGGCGGCAGTGACCTGCCCGGCCATCATGTAGCGCGTGATGGCGATCATCGCCAGTCCGACGACGACGACCGCGACGAAGTATCGCCAGTCGTAGGCGAGCAGCGCGCCGGCGCCCGTCGCTAGGCCCTTGCCCGTTCGGGAGAAGCGCTTGTGGATCACGGCCATCCACAAGGAGTAGTTGTGGCCGAGCACGGTGCCGAGGACCATCGCGGGCGCCGCCAGCACCGCGAGCGTCAGCCCTCCGTGGATCTGGACTCCGAACGGGACGAGCACGGCCAAGCCGATGAGCGACTTGACGATCGCCACCGGGATGAGGCCCTTGAAGCCGTCGCAGAACATCGCCACGCCGAACCAGCTCCACGAGCCCGTCGTGCGCCGGACGTTCATCGAACCGACGTTGCCCGTGCCGTGCGCGGTGACGTCCTCGCCGTTGACCAGCCGGACGATGATGTAGGCGAACGGGATCGATCCGATGAGGTAGCCGGTGACCAGGGACGCAGCCGCTGCGGCGAGGGCGGCGGGATCCACCGCTAGGCCCTCACCGGCACGACACACTCGATCGCGCCGGGCAGCATGGTGACGTCGTAGCGGCGCTCGAAGAGCACCTCGCCATCGATCTGCGCGGGCAGGGGAACAGGGCTGTCGATGACCGCCGACGTGTGGCGGGACATGTGCACGACCGGCATTTTCGTGTGCTTGCCGGCGATGACGAAGGGAAGGCGCCACAGCGCCTGGCCCAGTCCCAGCGGGTCGATCATGCACACCTCGAACACGCCGTCGGTCGCGTCCGCGCCGGGCGTGATCTTGAAGCCTCCGCCGTAGGTCGGCCCGTTGGTGATGGCGACGATCAGAGTGTCGTAGAGTGCCGCGGGTTCCCCGTCGAAGGCGATGTCGAGCTTGAAGGCGCCGAGATCGTTGAACAGCACGTGGAGCAGGGCGGTCAGGTAGAGCCACAGGCCACTGCGGCGCTTGGTGACCTTGTACTCGACGGCCTTGGCGGTGACCTTGGCATCGAGGCCGGCCGCGAAGGAGTTGTTGAAGAAGATCCCGTTGCATGCGCCGACGTCGTAGCGGCGCTGCTCGCCGGTCGACAGCAGCGCTGCCGCGGCCGTGAGATCCAACGGGACACCAAGGGTGCGGCAGGTGTCGTTCCCGGATCCGGTGGGGAGTACGGCAAGCGCGGGGCGCCGGTCGGCGTCGATCCGCATGAGGCCGTTGAGCACCTCGTGGACGGTCCCGTCGCCGCCGGAAGCCACCACGACGTCGTAGTCCGCGGCGCCGGCCGCGATCTCGGTGGCGTGCCCGGGGGCGTTGGTGGTGGCGGTGTCGTGGGGCAGGTTCGCAAGCAGGGCCTCGATGACGGGGCCGAGCTGCTCGGCCTCACCGTGGCAGGCCTGCGGGTTCACGATGATGAGGTGCCGGGCCTGCGCCATCGTCGTTGCCTCCCTGGGGTGTTCGCGCCTTGCGCAAGAGCATAGCCCAAACGGCTCGTGCGGTAGCAGCCGCGGCGGCCGCCGCTGTGCTACCGTATGCCCTCGGTCACCTCACGCCCTGTTAGCCCAGCGGATAGAGCGTCTGCCTCCGGAGCAGAAGGTCGCAGGTTCGAGTCCTGCACAGGGCACCATCACCTACCACGACGAGGGCCCGGCGCATCCGCGCCGGGCCCTCGCTCTCGTCAAGGCGCAGGGTCGCGCCCGCTACTCCTTGTTCTCGAGCTGCTCCTTGTGCACCGCCACGATCTTGGCGGACATCTCGTGCGGTACCTCGGCGTATTCGCCGATCTCCATCGTGTAGGTTCCGGTGCCGTGGGTCAGCGAGCGCAGGAGCAGTGCGTACTGGACGACCTCGGCGTAAGGGACGGACGCCTTGATGAGCTGCTTGCTGCCGACCCCCTCCATGCCGTTGACCCGTCCGCGACGGGACGACATGTCGCCCATGACGTCGCCGGCGTACTTGTCGGGCACCGTGATGGTCAGATGCGCGATCGGCTCGAGCAGGACCAGGTCGGCCTTCTCGGCGGCGGCGCGGAAGCCGATGCGGGCCGCCGTCTTGAACGCGAGTTCCGAGCTGTCGACCGCGTGGTATGAGCCGTCGTAGACGGCGACCTTGACGTCGACCACGGGGTAGCCCGCGAGCACGCCCTGCAGCATCGTGTCCTGGATGCCCTTGTCCACGTGGGGGATGTACTGACGCGGGATGCGTCCGCCCACGATCTCGTCGAGGAACTCGTAGCCCTTGCCCGGGTTCGGCTCGATGCGCAGCCACGCGTCGCCGAACTGTCCGGACCCGCCGGTCTGCTTCTTGTGGCGGCCCTGGGCCTGCGCGATCTTGCGCACGGTCTCGCGGTAGGGGATGCGCATGTCGACGAGCTCCGTATCGACGCTGAACCGGGCGCGCAGCCGCGCCATCACGACGTCGACCTGGCTGTCCCCCAGCGCGCTGAGCACGGTCTGGTGCGTTTCAGGATCGCGCCGGACGCGCAAGGTCGGCTCCTCCTCGACGATCTTGTTGATGCCCGTGCCGAGCTTGTCCTCGTCCGCCTTGTTCTTCGCGCGGATCGCGACGTCGAAGAGCGGATCCGGCAGCGGCATCCCCGCGAACTCCACATCGCCCTTGGCGGACAGCGTGTCGTCGGTGATCACGTCGCCGAGCTTGGGCAGCACCGCGATGTCGCCGGCGGGCACGGAGTCGACATCCTTCGTTTCCTTGCCCGTCATCTTGAGCACGTGTCCGAGGCGCTCCTTCTTGCCCGTGCGCGAGTCGATGAGCTCCAGGTTGGGGGTGACCGAACCGGAGACGACCTTCACGAACGTCAGGCGGCCCTGGTACGGGTCGGAGAGCGTCTTGAAGACGAACGCCGAGGTGGCGCCCGACTCGGCGAAGGGGACCGACCCTCCGTCCACGGTGGGGAGCGGGCCGTGCGCGGTGGGCTCGGGGAAGAAGGTCACGATCTCGTCCATGAGGTCCTCGACGCCCTGCAGCTTCAGGGCCGACCCGACGAACACCGGCACGATGATGCCCTGCGCGATCGCGAGCCCGAGAAGCTTCTCGAGGTCGTCCTGGGAGAGCGTCTCGCCCTCGAGGAACTTCTCCATCAGGGCCTCGTCGGCCTCGGCCACCAGGTCGGTGAGCTTTTCGCGCGCCTTGTCGACGGCGCCGGTGAACTCGCCCGGGATGTCGTCCATGTGCTCGCCGTCGGCCTCGTGGTGGTAGGCCTTCAGGCGGATGATGTCGATGACGCCGTGGAAGTCGGCCTCGGCTCCCATCGGGATCTGGATGGCGCCCACGCGGTGACCGAATGCGGCCTCGAGCTTGGCCATCACGGCGCCGAAGTCGGCGTGCTCCTTGTCCATGCGGTTGACGAAGACAGCACGGGCTATGCCCATCTGCCCGGCGACCTCCCACAGGCGCTCGGTCTGCACCTGGGGGCCGGCGACCGCGTCGACGACGAAGAGCGCCATCTCGGCGGCCTCCATGCCTGCGATCGCGTCGCCCGTGAAGTCGGCGAAGCCGGGGGTGTCGATGATGTTGATCTTGACGCCCTTGTGCATGACGGGTGCGAGCGACAGGTTCACGGTCATCTGCCGCTTGATCTCTTCAGGGTCGTAGTCGAGTGACGAGTGTCCGTCGTCGACGGTCCCGAGGCGCTTGGTCTCCCCGGCCATGAAGAGCATCGCCTCGGCGAGCGAAGTCTTCCCCGCGCCTCCATGGCCTACAAGGACGACGTTCCGGACCTTGTCGGTGCTCGGTGCTCCCATGAGTCATCGCCTCCACACGTCGGGTTGTGGCGTTACCCTCCGGGCCTGGTCGGTGGTCCCTCTCCCGGAGTGACTTCCGCGTGCGCGTCGCCTTGCAGCGGCGCGACGCGATACACACTAGCACCACCCCCGCGCGCGAGGGGAGTCTGGAAACGGGGGAGTCGGAGACCGGCCACGGACCCGGCGCTCCGTCGTGTCTGTGGCGGCGGCGGTCACGGCCCTGCTACTATGTCGCTCGATGTCTCGCAGACCCCGCATCGCCGCGACTGTGGCGCTCCTGACGGCTCTCGGCCTTCTGGCCGGGTGCGTCGGCGCGCCCTCGGGCACGCCGTCACAGGCACCGGGCTCTGCGGTTTCGACCCCCGCCGCCGAAGCGACCTCCACGCCCGCGGCGTCCGGCCCCGAGGTGACGATCACAACCGAGAAGGGCGTCATCGTTGTCGCGCTGAACACCGACAAGGCGCCCCTCACCTCCGCGAACTTCCTCAAGCTGGTCAAGTCGGGCTTCTACGACGGGTTGCGCGTCCATCGCGTCGTCCCGGGTTTCGTGGTCCAGGCGGGCGATCCGCTCACCAAGGGCCTCAGTGGTGAGGCGCTCGTCGAAGCGCTGACGACCCGTCAGCCGCCCGTGGGGACCGGCGGACCCGGCTGGTCGATCCCGCTCGAGCAGACGGGGCTGCTGCACGACCGCGGCGTGATCGCCATGGCCCGGTCCGACGCTCCCGACTCCGCGGGATCCCAGTTCTACATCACACTCGACGCGGCCCATAATCTCGACGGGAGCTACGCCGTGTTCGGAGCTGTCACGCAGGGCATGGACGTGGTCGACGCCCTCGCGGTCGGGGACAAGATCGTGAAGATCGCCGTCACGAAGAACTAGAGGGAGCACCCGTGGAGGATCCGCACCGCACCGCCGGCGAGATCGCGTACGCCGCAGGCGAATGGGACACAGCCGCCGTCGAGTTTCTGGCGTCGGTCCATGGAAGGCCCATCGAGGGGTCCGGCTATGCGTTGCACCAGGCAGGCAACTCGCTCGTGAAGCTCGGTCGTCTCACCGATGCGGCCGCCGTCTACGAGCGCGCCGTCCTCGATGTCGACTACGAACGCCGCGGCGCGGTGTTCGCGAACCTGGGCGCCGCGCACAGCGCGACCGGGGAGTACGAGAAGGCCGTGACCGCCTACACCTCCGCGCTCGCGGACGACGCGTACGCCACGCCCTACAAGGCGCTCCAGGGTAGCGCGGGTGCCCTCTACGAGCTGGGCCGCTACGACGAAGCGGCGCTGGCCTACCGCCAGGCGGCATGGGCCGACGGCAACCCCGATCCCGGCAGGTCCTTCAACAACCTCGGCCTGGCCTTCATGGCCATGGGTCGACCGGAAGAGGCGCTCGAGGCCTTCCGTGCCGCGATCGGCATCGAGGACTACGCGGCGAAGGGGAAGGCGACCGCTAACCTCGCGCTGGCGTACTCCACGATGGGCTTCTACGAGGAGGCTGTGCGCGAGTTCGAGCGCAGCCGCGACACTTTCGGGCACGAACTCACGGGCGACACGCTGGCGGCGTACGAGGAGTCCCAGCGCAGGGTCGGACGCGAGCGCCTTATGGCGACCGGGTCGTTCGAGATCGTGAAGCCCGAGATGGTCGAGGGATGGGCCACGGGCGAGATGCCTCCCGCCATGCCGCCGACCGGTGATCCGAACGCGCTTCCGGACGCCGACGGTGAGGCGACCCAGGCCTTCTTCGACCGCTCCGAGGACGAGATGCGTGAGACGGACCGGGCCGAGCGCAAGGCCGCCCGGGTCGCGAAGCTCACCCCTCGCGGCATCGCCGTGCGGGTCGGGATCACGCTGCTCGTGGTCCTCGCGATCGCCGGCGTCTTCGGCGGTCTGCTGTACGCGGGGTACGGCTACCCGACTCAGGAGCACACCGTTTCATCGATGCTCGACGCGTATCGCTCCGGCGCGCCCTACATCGAGTATTGGGTCGCGGTGCCGCAGACCAACGTCAAGCGCGAGATGGACCAGCTCCCGGCCACGTTCGCTTCGTACCGCATCTCAGGTGTCGACCGCTCCGCGACGAAGAGCACCGCGCGGGTGATCGTGAGGTTCGACACGGGCGCCGAGCTCGCCTACGACGTCGTGCTGACGCGCGAAGGTGTCGGCTGGAAGGTCATGGGCGTCAAGAACGCCTGGGGCTCGACCACCGACTGACACAGCGTATCGTCTCCCGGGATCTACTCATCGCGGGGTATTGTCCCCGTTTGTAACATTCGTTACGATGCTCCGACCACGGAGCGTGTGTATACAGCCATTCCAACGCACGAAGGGGAACACGTGGACCAGCGCACCTACATCATGATCAAGCCGGACGCCGTCGCTCGCGGGCTCGTGGGGCGCATCCTCACCAGGTTCGAGGAGACCGGCCTGCACTTCGAGCGCCTCGAGTTCGGCCGTGTGACAGCCGAACAGGCCGCGGCCAACTACCGCGAGCACGAGGGGAAGCCGTTCTATGCGGGACTGATCGACTACATCACCAGCGGGCCCGTCGTGAAGATGGTCCTCACCGGTCCCGATGCGGTCGTGGTCTGCCGCAAGCTCATGGGTGCCACCAACCCGCGCGACGCCGCGCCGGGCACCATCCGCGGCGACTTCGGCCTGATCATGGACGCCAACATCGTGCACGGTTCCGACTCGCCCGAGAGCGCCGAGCGCGAGATCTCGGTCTTCTTCGGGGAGTAGTCGCCGATCGCCTCGACCGGGCCTTCACGCGGAGGCCCGGCGGGCGGCGCCTGTTCATGTCGCCGGCAGCGACGCACTGGAGTTCACCCTTCTCGTGGAGGAACTCGTGCGCTCGTACGATCCGTGCCTGAGTTGCGCGGTGCACTGATGATCCACACAAGCATCAAGAATGTGTGTAGGGTGCAGGAAGGGCGCCGCCGGCGCCGTATGACGCTGCACGGGGACGTGGAGTGATCTGACGCGTCACACACCGGCGCTCCCTGCCGACGGCGGGGAGCGCGTTGCGTACCACAAGGTGCGGTGCCGACAAGAAGGGGGTGTCCATGGCTGGTGGTACGTTCCACGGCGGGATCCATCCGCCGGACCGGAAAGCCGCTACGAGCGGTGCGCAGATCGAGCGCGCTCCGCTGCCCGAGCGGTTGACCGTCCCGATGAGCCAGCACCTCGGCGCACCCTGCGCGCCGCTGGTGGCCAAGGGCGATCACGTGCTGCGCGGCCAGGTGATCGGCGACGTCGACGCGATGATCTCCGCGCCGGTGCACGCGCCGGCCGCGGGAGAGGTCACCGGCATCGTCACCGCGCTCACACCCGGCGGCATCCGCTCCGTGTGCGTCGTGATCGCAGTCGACGCGGAGCAGGACCGCGATGCGTTCGTGCCCGTGGTTCCTTCGCGGGCCGGCGTGGACGGCGTGGCGCGCGCGGCCGGGTTGGTCGGTCTGGGCGGCGCGGCCTTCCCCTCGGCCGTGAAGTTGGCGCCCTCCAAGCACACCCCCATCGATACCGTCATCCTCAACGGCTGCGAATGCGAGCCGTATCTCACGTGCGACCACCGGGTGATGCTCGAGGCCCCCGAGCGCGTGGTCGCGGGTGCCCGCCTCATAGCGGAGGCCGTGGGCGCGGCCCGAACGGTGATCGCGGTGGAGGACAACAAGCCGGACGCCGTCGAGAGTCTGCGCGCCGTCGCGGGAGATGGTGTCGAGGTCCTCTCCGTGCGCACGCGTTACCCGCAGGGCGCGGAGAAGCAACTGATCTTCGCGGTCACGGGCCGCTCCGTTCCCGGTGGCAAGCTGCCCGCGACGGTGGGATGCCTGGTGCACAACGTCCAGACCGCTGCCGCGCTCGCCGACGCGATCGAGACGGGACTGCCGCTCATCGAGCGCGTCGTCACCGTCTCCGGAGCGGTCGGGCGGCCCGGCAACTACCGTGTTGCGCTCGGCACTCCCGTCTCCGCTCTCCTCGCGTTGGCCGGCGGGCTCACTCCTGCGGCCGCGCGCGTGATCGCGGGAGGTCCGATGACGGCCCAGCCGCTCGGCGATCTGGACGTCCCGGTCGTGAAGGGGATGTCGGGCATCGTCGCGCTGACGGCCGCCGAGGCGGCGCCGATCGTGGACGCCGACCAGCCGTGTATCCGGTGCGGGCGCTGCGTGGAGGCTTGTCCGATGCTGTTGCACCCGTACGCGATCGCCAACTATGCGGACCGGCGCATGTGGGACGGATGCGAGCGCTTCTTCGCGCTCGACTGCATCGAGTGTGGGTGCTGCTCGTACGTGTGCCCGACGAACCGGCCGCTGCTCCAGCTGCTGCGTGTCGGCAAAGCTGCTCTCATGACGAAGGGGGTGCGCAGATGAGCGAAGCCACTCCCGCTCCCGTGAAGATCGCTCCGGCGGACATGCCGCCCATCGCCGGCGCCCGCCAGGTCGTGGCCGGTCCGCACATCGCCGGCACCGTCTCGGGTCGACGGATCATGTTGCTCGTGGTCGGTGCGCTCGCGCCCGCGGCGCTGTGGTCGGTCGTGTGCCTCGGGATGCCCGCGGTGATCGTCTACGCCGCGTGCGTCCTCGCATCGGTCGGCACCGAGTTCGCCTGGAACGCCATAGCGCGTCGCCCCCACACCTTCATGGACGGCAGCGCGTTGCTCACCGGCATCCTTCTGGCGATGTGCATGCCGCCGATGACTCCGTGGTGGATCTGCATGGTCGGAGGCGTCGTCGCCATCGCGCTCGGCAAGATGATGTTCGGCGGGTTGGGATTCAACCTCTTCAACCCGGCGCTCGTCGGCCGTGCCGTGGCGTTGCTGAGCTGGCTCGGAGTCATGGGTGAGCTCAAGCCCTATGCGGGCGGCTGGCTCGTGGCGGTCCCCGATGTGGCGGCCGTCGGGAAGTTCGACGCCATCAGCGGGGCGACCCGTCTGGCCGTGGCCGCCGCGGACCGTGCGGCGGGTGGCGCCTACGGGTTCGACCTGGCCGCTCAGTACCCCGCGCTGCTCCTGAAGAACCTGGCCGGCTCGGTCGGGGAGGTCTCGGCAGCGCTCCTGATCGCGGGCGGGCTCTTCCTGATACTCATCAAGATCGTCGACTGGCGCATCCCGTTGGGCTACATCGGCACGGTGGCCGCGCTCTCGTGGGCGGTCGGGTCCGACCCGATCTTCAACGTGCTCGCAGGAGGCGTCGTGCTCGGGGCGTTCTTCATGGCCACCGATTATGTGACGTCTCCCATCACGAAGAAGGGCCGCCTGGTGTTCGGTATCGGCTGCGGGCTGTTCAACGCGGTGACGCGCTTCTACGGTCCGATGCCCGAGACGACGACGTTCGCGATCCTGTTCATGAACGGGCTCGCGCCGATCATCGACCGGATGTTCATGCCTCGTCCGTTCGGCTGGGTCAAGCCCGCGAAGGAGGCGAAGGCTGATGCGTGACAACATCTACGTCCGGCTCGGTCTTCCGGTGCTCCTGGTGTGCATCGTTTCCGCCGCCGGGCTCGCGATGACCTACTCGTTCACCAAGGGCCCGATCGAGGCCCAGGCGCGTGAGGCCGAACAGAAGTCGCTGACGGCCTGTCTGCCTGAGGCCAAGACGTTCGAGAAGATCGCGGACGCCTCGATGCTGGCCAAGGCGAGCACCGCTGCCGGCGACGTGACCGTCGACGGCCTCTTCCGCGCGGTCGACGGCACCGGCGCCACCGTCGGCGCGGGTCTCCTCGTCGGTTCACGCGGCTACGGCGGACCGATCCGCATGGCCGTGGGAGTGGATAGGAACGGGAAAGTCGTGGGCGTCACGATCGTGTCGATGAACGAGACACCGGGTCTGGGCTCGAAGGTCGTGGACGACAAGACGTTCCTGCCCCGGTTCAAGGGTCTGGCGAGCGCCGACGAGGCGCGCAAGGTCGACACCATCACGGGCGCGACGAAGTCGTCGCGCGGCGTGCGGAAGGGTGTGGAGGCGGCTCTCGCCGCGTTCACCGCCATCGGCGGAGTGGAGGGGGTGAGCGCCAAGTGAAGCAGTTCGTGGCTGTCTTGAAGAACGGGCTTTCGCTCGAGAACCCGCTCACCGTCCTGATGATCGGGCTGTGCTCGACGCTCGCCGTCTCGGCGAAGTTCGAGGGCTCGTTGTTCATGGGGATCGCGGTCATCTTCGTGCTCGTGATGAGCAACGTGCTCATCTCGGCGGTGCGGAAGTTCACTCCGGACGAGGTCCGCATCCCGATCTTCATCGTGATCATCGCCGCGTTCGTCACGATCGTCGATCTGGTGCTCAAAGGCTACTTCCCAAGCGTCTACTCGTTCCTCGGGGTATGGATCCCGCTCATCGTCGTCAACTGCATCGTCCTGGGGCGCGCGGAGGCGTTCGCCTACCACAACGGCGTGATGCTCTCGATCGCGGACGGCATCGGAATGGGGCTGGGCTACACGCTCATCATCGCGGGGCTCGGGGCGTTCCGGGAGCTCTTCGGGAGTGGGAGCCTCGTGTTCCTCGGCAACACGCTGGTCAGCTTCGGCCCGGCGTACCGCGGCCCCAACATCTTGCTGCTGTTCCCCGGCGCGTTCCTGCTCTTCGGCTTCATCGTGGCGGGCTCCCGCGCGCTCAATAGACGACTGACCGCGCGAAAGGAGGCGATGTAGATGCACGTCGTGACCCAGCTCGCGCTGCTCCTGATCGGTGCCGCGCTCGTCAACAACATCCTGCTCACCCGGTTCATCGCGCTGTGTAGCTTCTTCGGGATCTCCGACAACATGCACACCGCCATCGGCATGTCGCTGGCGGTCATCTTCGTCATGATGCTGGCCTCTACGGCCACGTGGATCGCGTATTACGGGATGCTGGTCCCGCTGGGCGTGGGGGAGTTCCTCTACATACCGGCGTTCATCCTGGTCATCGCCGCGCTCGTGCAGTTCGTCGAGATGTACCTGCGCAAGTACTCGCCGGCGCTCTATCGCGCGATGGGCATCTACCTGCCCCTCATCACCACCAACTGCGCCGTGCTCGCAGCCGCCACCGAGGCCGTCAAGCCGGGCTTCTTCAAGATGAACATGGCGTACGGCTTCACGCTGGGTGAGAACCTGATCTACACGCTGGGCGTCGCCGTCGGCTACGGCTTCGCGCTGCTGTGCTTCACCGCGCTTCGGGAGCGTCTGGACATCGCGCCGGTCCCGAACGTTCTGAAGGGCACTCCGATGGCGTTCATCGCGGCGGCGCTGCTCTCGATCGGCTACATCGGACTCGGCTCGCTCTTCGGGCTGTAGGGGAGGCGACGTGGACCTGACACTCATCCTGAAGGCGGTCGCGGCCCTCTCGGTACTCGGCGTCATCTCGGTGGCGCTGCTGGCGACCGCAGCCCAGAAGTTCGCCATCGAGGTGGACCCCAACATCGAGGCCATCCTCGACGCGCTTCCCGGCGCCAACTGCGGGGCGTGCGGCAATCCGTCGTGCTTCGCCGCCGCGGAGGCGATCGCGGCCGGCCGCGCGCCGGCGACCACCTGCGTCGCCGGCGGCAAGTCGACCGCCGAGGCCATCGCCGCGCTCCTCGGCGAGAGCTGCGAATTCATCCCCGTCGTCTCCGTGCGGCATTGCGGCGGCGGCACGAACGCCCGGCACGCCTATGAGCACGGGGGACTGCGCAGTTGCGCGGCGGTCGCCAAGCTCGCGGGAGGCAGCATCGCGTGCTCCGCCGGCTGTTTCGGCCTCGGCGACTGCGTGACGGCCTGTCCGTTCGACGCCATGTCGCTCGACGAGCGTGGACTGCCGGTCATCGACCTCGAGAAGTGCACGGGGTGCGGCATCTGCGTGAAGGAGTGCCCGCGCGGTTCGGGCGGCCTGCTGGCGCTCGTGGACGACCAAGCGGCGGTCGCTGTGCGCTGTGCTTCGCGCGAGTCCGTCAAGGACCGCCGGGGCGCGTGTTCGATGTGCTGTATCGCCTGTCGCAAGTGCGAGAAGGCGTGCCCGACCGGCGCGATGCGCATGGTCGACGGGCTCGCCGTCCTCGATCCCAAGTTGTGCATCTCGTGTTTCGCGTGCGTGGAGGCGTGCCCGCAGGACTGCATCGATGTCACGGGCCGGGCCGCGTCGGCTCCCGCCGGGACGCTGGACGGCCTCGCAGGTTCGTATGCCGGCTTTTCGGTCGACGAGTCCGCCGTCGCGGCCGCCACGGCGCAGTGCGCGGTAGAGGCGCCGTCCGCGGGGACCGGGGAGGCCGACGCGTGACACGCGGCGACCGCATCGTCGTCGCCGTCGTGGCCGTGCTGGCGATCGCCGCGTGGCCGCTCGCGAGCATGGCGACCGGTGGCGATGCGGCTGTCGCCGTCATCTCGGGGCCGTATGCGACGTACCGGGTGCCGCTCGACGCAGCGCGGCGCCTGGACGTGCGCGGGTTGCACGGTACCGTCACGGTGGTCGTCGGGGCCGGATCGGTGCGCGTGGCCGAGTCGGACTGCCGCGATCACCTCTGTGTGGAGCGGGGAGCGATCGCGGCTGCCGGGATGGCGATCGTCTGCGCGCCTAACGGCGTCACCGTCCGGATCGGAGGGAGGGCAGATGCGCCCGACGCCCTCATCCGGTAGCGCCCGCGTGGTCGCGACCGTCGCCATGCTCGTCGCCGTCGGCGCGATCCTCGGCATCCTCGAGACGGCGCTCGTTCCCGCGCTCCCGATCCCGGGCGTGCGCCTGGGTCTGGCGAACCTCGCGGTCGTTCTAGCTCTTCCGCTCGTCGGTCGGGCGGCCGCGCTGCGCGTGAGCGTGTTGCGCATTCTGATCGTTGCGATCGCGACCGGCGCGCTCGGAGGTCCCGCCTTCGCGATGGCGCTTGGTGGGGCCGTGGCTTCGTGGGCGGTCATGGCATGGTTGGCCCGCCGCCGCTCGGTCTCACCGATCGGCTGGTCGGTCGGTGGCGCCGCCGCGCACGTCACCGCTCAGCTTCTCGTGGCCTGTGTCCTGACCGGCAGCGCGGTGCCTGCACTGCTGGCGCCGTTCGCGCTGCTGCTCGCGCTCGGTTGCGGGCTCGTGATCGGCTACGCGTCGCGTCTCCTGCTCTCCCGACTTCCCCTCGTGTACCCGGAGTTCGGCACACGGTAGGGAAGGAAGGTGGTGCAGATGGCTCCGCGCCTGCTCGCGCGGCCGGCCGATGCGCGCGTCGCGGTTCTCACGGGGCGCGCTGACTCGCTGTCGGACGCCGCACTGGTCGCATTGGTGGTGGCCGAGGGTTCCGACGTCGTGGGACGCGCGGTCCTGGATGCACACACTTCGCCCGACGGGCTGTGGCGCGTCTCGGCCGAGGAGCTCGTTCGCGTCCGGGGTGTGGGACCGGCAGGCGCGGCCCGGCTGCTCGCCTGCCTTGAGCTCGCGCGTCGCGCTTCGGCGTGGCCGGTCTCCGAACGCCCGATCGTCAGCACGCCCGAAGACGTCGTCCGCCTCTGCGCCACACAGCTGCGCGGATTGGATCGCGAGCACTTCTGGGCGCTGCTGCTCTCCACCAAGAACCGGCTGCTGCGGATGGTCGAGGTATCGGTCGGCTCCCTGAACGCGTCGATCGTGCACCCTCGCGAGCTCTTCAAGGAGGCCGTGCTCGTCTCCGCCGCGTCGGTGGTCGTCGTGCACAACCACCCCAGCGGAGACCCCACGCCCTCGGGCGCCGACCTCCAGCTCACGCGCCGTCTCGCCCGGGCGGGGGAGGTGCTGGGGATCGAGCTCATCGACCACGTGGTGATCGGCGACGGAGGAGCTCACGTCTCGCTGAGGGAGATGGGCGTCTTGTGACGGCGCCCGCAAGGACATGGCACCTCCACGGCAACACCACGCCCGTGAACAGGGAATAAGGCCTCGCTATGCTAGACTCCTCGAGGGTTCGCGCGCGTATGCGTGCGTGTCTGTGCGCCCGTCGGATCGGGCGCTGCTGAACTGAAAACCACGGGTGCCGTGCCCGCGAGAGGACTCACCGTGTCGCTGATCGACATGTTCTTCAACTCCTGGGGTTCCGACATGGCCGTCGACCTCGGTACCGCCAACACGCTCGTCTCCGTCCGCGGTCGCGGCATCGTGCTCATCGAGCCTTCGGTGGTCGCGGTCGAGAAGGACACCAAGCGCGTGCTCGCCGTCGGTATCGAGGCGAAGCGCATGCTCGGCCGCACGCCGGGCTCCATCGTCGCCATTCGGCCGCTCAAGGACGGCGTCATCGCCGACTTCGAGGTCACCGAGGCGATGCTCCGCTACTTCATCAACAAGACGCGCGTGAAGCGCTTCCCTTGGCAGCCGAAGCCGCGCGTGGTCGTGTGCGTGCCCTCCGGCGTGACCGAGGTCGAGAAGCGCGCCGTCTTCGAGGCGACGATGCAGGCGGGCGCCCGTCAGGCGTTCCTGATCGAGGAGCCGATGGCCGCCGCGATCGGAGCGGGTCTTCCGATCCAGGAGCCGACCGGGAACATGGTCGTCGACATCGGCGGCGGCACCACCGAGGTCGCCGTCATCTCGCTGGGCGGCATCGTCGTGGCGCAATCGATCCGCATCGGCGGAGACGAGTTCGACGAGGCGATCGTGGCCCACATCAAGCGTGAGTACAACGTGCTCATCGGTGAGCGTACCGCCGAGGAGATGAAGTTCGAGATCGGGAGCGCCTTCCCGCTGCCGGAGGAACTCGACGTCGAGATCCGCGGCCGCGACCTGCAGACCGGTCTGCCGCGCACCCTGACCATCTCGAGCGAAGAGATCCGTGGCGCCGTCGAAGATCCGACGAAGGCGATCGTGCAGGCGGTGAAGGCGACGCTCGAGGAGACCCCTCCGGAGCTGTCCGGTGACGTGATGGAGTTCGGCATCGTGCTCACGGGCGGCGGCGCGCTGCTCAAGGGCATCGACGAACGGATCAAGTCCGAGACCGGCATCCCGGTCCATGTTTCGGAGAACGCACTCATCAACGTCGTCCTCGGCTCCGCAATGGCGCTCGAGGAGATCGACGTTCTGAAGAAGGTCCTCACCGTCTCGCACTAGTGCGCGCGGCCGGTGTGGGAGACAGCAGGAAGCACCTTGGTGAAACGCCTCGAGATCGACACACGCCGCGGAGCGGGCAGGCCCATCCTGCTCGTGGGTCTTGTCGTGGCCGCTCTCGTCCTCACCACGCTGTGGTACCGCGAGGGCACCGGTGGTCCGTTGCACTCGATGCGACGCGGGATCGTCGTGGTGAGTCAGCCCTTCGCTGCTGCCGGTAGCGTCATAACGGCACCAATCAGAGCCGTCTCGACCTGGCTCAGCGGGCTCGGCACCAGTCGCGGTGACTACGAGGCCCTCAAGGTCCAGAACCTCGAACTCAAGCAGCGGCTTGCCAGTCTCGAAGAGGCGAAGCTGGAGAACGAGCGGATCCGTGCGCTCGTAGACTTCGCGAAGGCGCAGGATCTCAAGACCATCGGCGCCGGGGTCATCGGCCGGCCGACCGATTCCCGCCAGCGTTCGATCCTCATCGACCGCGGAGCGGGAAGCGGGGTCAAGGTCGGCGACGCCGTCATAGCGGCCGGCGGGCTCGTCGGGCAGGTCGTCGAGGTGAGCCCCTGGGGCGCGCGCGTCCGCCTCATCACCGACTCGGACAGCGGTGTATCGGTGCTCGTACAGCGCACGCGCGCGAACGGCATCGTCCGCGGCTCGATCCAGGGCCCGCTGCAGTTGGAGTTCGTGGACAAGAACCTCGCACCTGTGCGGGGGGACGTGCTCCTCACCTCGGGACTGGGTGGCGTGTATCCGAAGGACATCGTGGTCGGCGAGGTCACCGACGTCTCGTCGCAGCAGGTCGACCTGTTCCCCACGATCACCGTGGCGTCGCGGGTCGACATCGACCGGATCGAAGAAGTGCTCGTGATCATGGGCGTTTCATCGACGTCTTCGCAGCCCGGAGGTGGCGAGTGAGTAAAGCGCTTCCCGCGATCATCGCGCTCGTCGTCGCCGCGATCCTGCAGGTCTCGATCGCGCCGCACCTCGCGGTCTTCGGCGTGGTTCCCAACATCATCTTCCTCGTGGTCGTGACGCTCGCCTTCGTGAAGGGCCCGGTCGCCGGCGGTATCTCGGGCTTCGTTGGCGGGCTCGTCTTCGACCTTATCGGGACCTCGATCGTGGGGCCCTACGCGCTCGTGCTCTCGGTAGTCGGCTACACCACCGGCATGCTGTCGGCGAACCTGTTCGCGGAAGGATGGATCCTGCCGGTGACGATCGTCGCGGTGGCCAGCCTTTCCGCCGAGCTCGCGTACGGGATCGTTCTGGCGGTACTCGGGCTGGGCGGCACGTTCTGGCGTGACGTTCTCACGGTCATGATCCCTTCCGCCCTCTACCACACTGTGCTCGCGGTGCTGGCCTATCCGTGGCTGGCGCGACTTCTGCGCGCAGACCGACCCATGAGGTCCTTCCGCCGACTGGCGTGACGACCCGAAACGTCCGCGCGGGCGCCGTTCCGCGCGGATCGGCCCATCTCAAAGGACGACCATGACCACCTTCCGCCAACTGCTCAAAGGACGCTTCGCCGTACTCGGCGTCGTCGTCCTCGTGATGCTGGGGTCTCTGGCGGTCCGGCTCTGGGGGATGCAGGTCCTTTCCGGCGGCTCGTTCGCGGCCGCCGCGGAGGACAACCGGATCCGCGAGGTGTCGCTGCCCGCCGCGCGGGGCAGGATCCTCGACGTGAAGGGTCGCCCGCTCGTCACCAACCGCCCGGTCATGGCGGTGACCGCGCAGGCGACCGTGTCGGAGGACACGACGCTGGTCGCGCAGCTGGCGTCGGTCATCGGCGTCCCGGTCGACGAGATCACCAAGCGCCTTTCGTCCTACAAGGCGGAGCGTCTCGCGCCGCGGATCCTCAAGGTCGACGTCCCGATGCAGACCGCCTCGTTCCTCGCGGAGCATTCGGCCGACTTCCCGGGGGTCGCTGTCGAGGAGTCCGCCGTGCGCGTCTATCCGGGCGGAAGCCTGGCCGCGCACGTTCTCGGCTACACCGGCGAGATATCCGAGACCCAGCTCGCGGCGAACGCGCTTCCCGACGCCAGGATAGGTGACGTCGTCGGGAAGTCGGGCGTCGAATCCTCCTACGACAAGGTCCTGCAGGGCGAGAAGGGGTTCCGCCGGTTCGAGGTGGACAACCAGGGCAGGGTCCGCACCGTGCTGGCCGAGGGCGCTCCCCGGGCGGGGAAGGACATCCGGCTCACCATCAACAAGGACGTTCAGGCAGTGGCCGAGAAGGCCCTGTCGGACGCCATCGCGGAGGCGCACCGGCAGGGATTCACGAACGCCCACGCGGGGTCCGCCGTCGTCCTGGACGTGAAGACGGGCGCGGTCATCGCGATGGCGAGTGCTCCGACCTACGATCCCTCGGTCTTCCTCGGCGGGATCAGTGACGCCGACTGGGCGATGCTGAACAAGAAGTCATCGGAGTACCCGCTCAACAACCGGGCGATCATGGCGGCCTACGCTCCCGCATCGACCTTCAAGGCGATCGTCGCGATGGCGGGGTTGCAGACCAGGCTGATCACTCCATCCACGACCTTCCAGTGCCCCGGCTTCTGGACGGGGATGGGCAAGCAGTGGGGCAAGTGGTGCTGGCTCCACAGTGGTCATGGCTACGTGAGCCTCCACAAGGCCATCGGGCAGTCCTGCGACGGCTACTTCTATAACGTCGGTAAGAAGTTCTACGACGCGAAGGGCGAGAAGCTGCAGGACTTCGCCCGTACCATGGGGCTCGGCGCGAAGTTGGGCATCGACCTCTCCGGCGAGGTCTCCGGGCGCGTTCCCGACATCGCCTGGAAGAAGGCCTACAACAAGAACTACCCCGAGTACCAGCAGTGGCTCCCCGGCGACACCGTCAACATGTCGATCGGGCAGGGTGACCTGCTCGTCACGCCACTGCAACTCGCCAGCGCCTACGCGACGCTGGGCAACGGCGGTACGGTCGTCCGGCCACACGTGCTCTCCGCGGTCCTGGCTCCCGATGGTTCGGCCTCGGTCGAGACCAGCGTGACGGTCATCTCGGACCCGAAGCTGAGCGCCACCAACCTCGCGACCCTGCGCAGCGCGCTCGTGGGCGTGACGACGACCGGCACCGGTCGCGGCTCGTTCGTCGGCTTCCCGATCTCGGTAGCGGGCAAGACCGGCACCGCGCAGGTCAATGGCAAGGACGACTACGCCCTCTTCGCCTGCTACGCTCCCGCGGCAGCTCCGAAGTACGCCATCGCAGTCATCGTGGAGCAGGGCGGTCACGGCGGTTCGGTCGCCGCTCCCGCTGCCCGGCAGATCATGAGCAAGCTCTTCGGCGTCAAGTACAAGACCATCCATACCACCGACGTGTCGAGGTAACCCGAGGATGCGAGCTCCTATCACCCGCATGGTGCGTGATCGGGTCCACGGAGGCCTGGTGCTGTCGGCGGTCGCCCTCGTCGTGTTCGGTGGCGTGATGGTGTGGGCCGCCACGCTGACGATGACCGGTCACGCCGCGATGGTGCAGCGACAGATCCTCGGCATGGCCGTGGGGCTGCTCGCGCTCGTGGTCATGTGGCTGCTGGACTACCAGGTCCTGAAGGCCTGGACCGGCCCCCTCATGGTGGCGCTGTCGCTGCTGATCATCTCGCCGCGCATCCCGGGCCTCGGCGCGTCGGTCAGCGGTGCGACATCCTGGCTCCAGATCGGGAGCATCCGGCTGTTCCAGCCCTCGGAGCCGGCGAAGTTGCTGTTCATCGTCGTGCTCGCCGCGGTCATTGCCGAGTACGGCGGCAAGATCGACCTGCCCCGTGACGTGTTGAAGGTCGCGGGCTTCGCCGCCCTGCCGCTGGTTCTCATCCTGCTCCAGCCCGACCTCGGCACGGGTCTCGTGTTCGTCGCCATCGCGTCGGGGATGCTGCTCGTGGGAGGCCTGAAGGCGCGCTGGTTCGCGGTGTTCGCGCTCACGGGAACGGTTCTCGTGGGGGCGATCTTCGGACTCAACTCCCTGCTCGTCTCGGCGATGAACAAGCCTGAGGGCGTGCTGATCAAGGCGTACCAGATGGACCGCCTGCTCGTGTTCGTCGATCCTACCCGCGACCCCAAGGGTGCTGGCTACAACCTGGCGCAGTCGAAGATCGCCATCGGTTCGGGCGGGCTGACCGGCGCGGGTCTCGGCATGGGTACGCAGAGCCGGCTGAACTTCATCCCGGAGCGTCACACCGACTTCATCTTCTCGGTCCTCGGAGAGCAGCTCGGCTTCGCCGGCGCGGTGATGCTGCTGGCCCTCTATCTTGCGCTCATGGCCTCGGCGCTCTCGATCTCGGCGTCGAGTCGCGACCTGTTCGGTGCGCTCGTCGCGGCGGGTCTGATCAGCATGTGGGCGTTCCAGATCCTCGAGAACGTGGGTATGACCATTGGGATGATGCCGATCACGGGCATCCCCCTGCCGTTCATGAGTTACGGATCGTCGTTCATGGTCACGAACCTGGCCGGCATCGGTATGCTGTTATCGATCTGGTCCAGGAGATACGGCACCACGACCACCTGATCCGCCTCAAGGAAGGAAGTCCCGACGTGGCTGCCAATCTGCCGGTCGATATCCGCGCCCTCTACGACGCGGGCAAGCGCCTGAAGGAAGAACGCGAGCGCCCCGTGCGCATCGCTGTGCTCGTCGAGGTCGATGCGCCGGACGCGCTGGTCGAGGCCGCGCGTCACGAACTGCATCCGAAGACCGCCAACGGGATCGTCGACGTCTCCGTCATCGAGCCGGAGACCGCCCTGCGTGTCGACTCGAAGGCCGACGCCGCGATCGTCCTCATCGGCAGCGGGTCGCACGTCGGCGCGACGCTCCGGGACCTGCGCGAGCGCGCCATCCCGACCGCAGTCGTCGCGATCCGGTCCGAGCGGGGCGTGCTCGCACGCCTGCTCGGACACCCGGAGAACGATGTGATCGTCGGCCTGGACGCCTCCGAGGTCATACGCGGGCCGCTGGCCGATTGGGCCATGACGCGCCTCGAGAAGCTGCGCACCGCGTTGGGCCACAACTTCGAGTTCACCCGCAGGTCCGTGGCCAAGGAGATCGTGAAGGCGGCCGCGTGGCAGAACGCCGCCATCGGTGTCGTCGTCTTCATCCCGGGCGCCGACATGCCCCTGATGACGCTGAACCAGGGCCGGATGCTGCTGCAGATAGCGGCCACCTACGGGCAGGTCCTCGATGCGGAACGCATCAAGGAGCTCGGCGCCGTGGTCGCGGGCGGGCTCCTGCTGCGGACCTTCGCCCGCGAGGTCGTGGGTCTTGTCCCGGGCTTCGGATGGGCCGTGAAGGGTGGCATCGCGTACTCGGGAACCTTGGCGATGGGGACCGCGGCCATCACCTACTTCGAAGAGGGCGCCGACCTCACCGGGGTCGTGCGTGCGCTCAGCGAGAAGACGAGCGAGGCCGTGACGCGTGCCGCGCTGCGGATCCGCCGTCCGAACAAGGAGGTGGTCCCGGTCGTGACGGTGGACGCTCCGCCATCGCTGGGCCTGCCGCTGACGCCGGTCGACGCGGACGCCGATCCCGCGCAGCCGACGCTGATCGACGTGCCGATCGCACCCCCGACGATGCAGTTGCTTCCCGCCCCGGGCGACGCCGTCGACCCCGGAGTCCGCCCGTGACCGACCTGTGGTCCGAAGTCGAGCCGCTCCTCGCGCACGTCGAACGTCCCGCGCGCTACATCGATTCGGAGTTCGGGGCGGTTCACCGTCCCGACGCCGGCTACCGGGCTGCGCTGCTGTATCCCGACACCTACGAGCTGGGTATGGCCAACCAGGCCATCGCGATCCTGTACGAGCGCCTGAACGGGCTCGAGGACGTGGCCGCCGAGCGCGTCTACGTCCCGTGGAAGGACATGGGCGACGCGATGCGCGCCGCCGGCGTCCCGCTGTTCACGCTCGAGAGCGTGACGGCCGTACGCTCGTGCGATCTTTTCGGCATCACGATCCCGTACGAATTGACCTGCACCAACGTCTGCGAGGCTCTCGATCTTGCGGGCATCCCGCTGCGGGCGGTCGACCGCTCCGAGGCCGACCCGGTCGTGGTCGGCGGCGGTCCCTGTGCCTTCAACCCCGAACCGGTCGCGGACTTCTTCGATGCGATCCTGGTGGGCGAGGGCGAGGACGCCGTTGCCGAGATCGTCGACGCGCACCGCGCCGCCAAGTCGCAGGGACTTTCCCGGACGGACACGCTCCGTGCGCTCGCCCGGGTCCCGGGTGTCTACGTTCCCTCGCTCTACGAGCCCGCAGGCGCGGATCGCCCCGCGCGTCCGCGCGAGGGCTCGGGCGCGCCGGCGCAGGTCGTGAAGCGCGTCGTCGCCGACCTGGGTGCATTCCGGGCACCCGTGTGTCCCGTGGTGCCGTTCATGGACGTCATCCACGACCGCGCCAACGTCGAGGTGCTGCGCGGCTGCACCCGCGGCTGCCGCTTCTGCCAGGCGGGCATGATCTACCGCCCGGTGCGCGAGCGCACCGCCGACGCGATCGTGCGCGACGCTCTGGCGCAGCTCCGCTGCACCGGCCAGGAGGAGCTGTCGCTGACCTCGCTCTCGACGACCGATCACAGCGACATCGAGGACGTGCTGCGTCGGCTCTCGGCCGCGTTGCGCGGCCGCGCGGTCACGGTCAGCCTTCCGAGCCTGCGGCTCGACTCGTTCGGGATCGACATGGCCCGTCTGGTCGCCGCGGGAAGCAGGGGAGGCCTCACGTTCGCGCCGGAGGCGGGCACCCAGCGGCTGCGGGACGTCATCAACAAGAACATCACCGAGGACGACCTGCTCGGGACCGTGCGCGTCGCGTACGGCGAGGGGTGGCGTCGCCTCAAGCTCTACTTCATGATCGGCCTCCCCACCGAGACCGACGAGGACGTCCGGGGGATAGGCGAGCTCGTGTCCCGTGTCCTCGCGATCGCCCGCGAGGTGACCCCGCCCGCCGAGCGCGGGGGGATCCGCATCGCGGTGTCGGTGTCCACGTTCGTGCCCAAGTCCCACACTCCGTTCCAGTGGGAGGGCCAGTTGACCCTCGCGCAGGTCCAGGATCGGCAACGGGTTCTGCGGGAGACGATGCCGCGCAAGGGCGTCGACCTCCACTGGCACGACTCCGAGGTCTCGTTCCTCGAGGGAACGCTCGCGCGAGGCGGGCGGGACCTCTCTCGCGTGATCGAGCGCGTGTGGAGGTCGGGCGGCGGGTTCGACGCCTGGACGGAGGTCTTCTCCCTCGCTCGCTGGATGGAAGCGTTCGACGCTGAGGGGATCGATCCGGTGGCGCTCGCCAGCGTGCCGCGCGGACTCGACATGCCACTGCCGTGGGACCACATCTCCTCGGGCGTCACGAAGGTGTATCTGGCGCTCGAGCGTCGCCGGGCTCTCGAGACCACGGTGACCCCCGACTGCTCGTTCGGCGGCTGCACGGCATGCGGCGTCTGCCCCGCGCTCGGCGTCGACATCGTGCTGGCGGGTGAGTCCCGTGGCTGACGCGACGTTCCGCCTGCGGGTCACCTACGGCAAGACCGGGCGCCTGCGGTTCCTGAGCCACCTCGAGGTCGCGCGCGCCTGCGAACGCACCGTGCGGCGCGCGGGGCTGGAGTATGCTGTCACGCAAGGTTTCAACCAGCGGATGAAACTGGCGTTCGGTCCCGCGCTGCCGGTCGGCACCGCGGGAACGGCCGAGGTCTACGACGTCTGGTTGAAGAGGTTCGTCGCTCCCGACGCGGTCCTCGGACTGCTTCGTGCGGCGACCCCGGAAGGGCTCTCGCCGGTGCGTGCGCACTACGCGGGAGAGCGCGAGGCCTCGGTGGCCGCGGCGTTCACGCTGGCGGACTACGAGGTCGTGATCGGTCACCCGGACAGGGGTCCGGGCAGGTTGGCGGAGGCGATCGGCGACGTGGTCTCGTCGGGGGTCCTCGAGATGGAGCACAAGGGCGCACGAAAGGTTTACGACCTCGCCATCTGCCTCCCTGAAGGGGTGCGGGTACGCGAGGAGGACGGTCGCAGCGTGGCGAGCCTGACGGTGCGCATGGGCGCACAGGGATCGCTGAGGCCGGATGCCCTTGTCCGCGAGGCACTTCGGCGTGCCGGCATGAGCGATGAGCTGATGTCGGTCACGCGCACGGGTCTCCGCCCTGAAGAGGCGCGCGCCTAGGTCAAGCCCGGGCGCGGACCGTCTCGACGAGGAGCGGTCGTGGCAGAGTTCGTGCGGGAGATGCTGATCTCCCATGATGCGTCCGAGACGCGTGTCGGCGTGCTTGAGGACGGCAGGCTGGTCGAGTTCTACCTCGAGCGCGCGAAGCGCTCGGTCGTCGGCAACGTGTACCTGGCCAGCGTGCGGGACGTGCTGCCCGGCATGCAGGCGGCCTTCGTCGACATCGGCCTCGAGAAGAACGCGTTCCTGTACGTGGACGAGGTCGTCTCCGACGGCGGCGTCGACGTGCCGCGGCGTGACATCTCGCAGTTGCTCCGTCCGGGCCAGCAGGTGATGGTGCAGGTCCTTAAGGACCCGATGGGCACCAAGGGCGCGCGTGTCACGACCGAGGTGACCCTCCCGGGCCGCTTCCTGGTCCTCATGCCGTTCTCCGACTTCGTCGGGATATCCCGCAAGCTTCCGGACGCTGAGCGCGACCGCCTCCACACACTCGTGACCGCGGCGGCGCCGGTGGGCGTCGGGATGATCGTCCGCACGGCTGCGGCCGGTGCGAGCGACAAGGACCTGCTCGCAGATCTCGAGTTCCTGCAGCGGCTCTGGAAGCGCGTGCAGCATCAGTCGACCGAGGCGCTGGCCCCTGAGGTCATCTACACCGAGATGGACCTTGCCCTCAGGTTCGTCCGCGACGTCTTCGGAGACGACTTCAGGCGCCTGCTGATCGACGATCGCCCGACGTACGAGAAGGTCGTCTCGTTCCTGAAGAAGACCTCGCCGCACCTGGTGCGTCGCGTGAGCCTCTACAAGGAGCACACGCCGATGTTCGAGCACTTCGGCGCTGACGCACAGATAGCGTCGGTCCTGGAGCGCACCGTACGTCTGCCCTCGGGCGGTTACATCGCCATCGACCAGACGGAGGCGCTGACCGCCGTCGACGTCAACACCGGCAGCTTCACGGGACGCACCAGCCTCGAGGCGACGATCCTCCGCACGAACCTGGAGGCTGCCGACGAGGTCGTTCGCCAGCTGCGGCTTCGCGACATCGGCGGGATCATCGTCATCGACTTCATCGACATGGAGGACGTTGGCCACCGGCTCCAGGTGCAGCAGCGCCTGGGCGCCGCGCTCGAGCGCGACCGCACCAAGACCCGGGCGAGCGACATCTCCCGGCTCGGGCTCGTCGAGATGACGCGGAAGAACGTGACCGACGGGCTCTACGAGGCCCTCACCGACCCGTGCCCTGTGTGCAACGGTCAGGGGAGGGTGCTGTCCGAGACGACGCGCCGGATCATGGTCGAACGCCGCATGCGCGAGGTTCTGCTCGCCGGCCGGTCCGCCGCGTACCTGTTCGGGCTCGCCCCCGAGACGTACGCGACCATCAACCAGCCCGGCCGCAACACGCTGGCCGCCCTCCGCGCCGAGACGCGCAAGCAGGTGGCGATCGTGGCCGACAGCGACTGCGGCCCCGCCGAGGTCCGCGTCCTCATCGAAGGCAAAGCAGGCTCGATCGAGCGCGCCCTCCGCTAGGCTGGGGGGCGCTGTCAGAGGCCCGATTGGGAGGCCTTTCGCGAACCCTGTCTCTTCGGGTTCGCGAAAGGCCTCCCAATCGGGCCGACCATGGCCACACCCGGACGCGTTGCAGGGTTTGCGCTCGACCGACCGTGTGCTAACATACCTCCTCGCGCAACAACCCCAGCAGTTAGGCGAACCGACATGTATGCAGTGGTCAAGACGGGCGGCAAGCAGCACAAGGTGATCGTGGGTGAGACGGTCTCCGTCGAACTCCTCGACGCCGAAGCCGGTTCCGTCGTAACGCTGCCCGTGCTTCTGGTCAACGACGGTGAGAAGCTCATCACCGGCGAGGACGCCGCGGCCGCCACGGTCACGGCAGAAGTCCTCGGTCACGGTAAGGCCGACAAGGTCATCGTGTTCAAGTTCAAGAAGCGTAAGGGCTACAAGAGGACTCGTGGACACCGTCAGAACCTGACGCTCATCAAGGTGACCGACATCGCGCTCGCGGGTGCGAAGAAGGCCGCAAAGGCTCCGAAAGCGAAGGCCGCTGAGGCTGCGACGGCCGACGTGGTCGTCGAGAAGAAGTCGGCCGTCAAGAAGGCCGTCGTCGCGGACAAGAAGCCGGCCGCCAAGAAGGCCGATGCCGCGGTCGCAGAGAAGAAGCCGGCCGCCAAGAAGCCGGCCGCCAAGAAGGCCGACGCCGTGGTCGCGGAGAAGAAGCCGGCAGCCAAGAAGCCGGCCGTGAAGAAGACCGACGGCGAGGTCGCCGTCAAGAAGTCGGCTGCCAAGAAGCCTGCTGCGAAGAAGACCACCAAGCCGGCTGAGTCGGCCGAGTAAGAAAAGGGCAGGTGTAGAGCGAGATGGCCCATAAGAAGGGACTTGGCTCGACCCGAAACGGTCGGGACTCCAAGCCGAAGATGCTCGGCGTGAAGCGCTTCGATGGCCAGGAGGTCACGACGGGCACGATCCTCGTCCGTCAGCGCGGGACGGCGATCCACCCGGGCGAGAACGTCGGCCGCGGCGGCGACGACACGCTCTTCGCGTTGCAGCCGGGCAAGGTCCAGTTCTCGCGCGGCAAGGTGCACAAGGTCCATATCCGCGTCGAAGCGGCCGAGTAGGCGCTCGAAGCGAATCGCATCAACGACTACGAGCCCCCTGCCGCGGCATAGTGCGCCGGTAGGGGGCTCGCTGCGTTCGTGCACGCACGGCCCGGAGCATTCCCCGCACCACCGATCACAGGGACGAGAAGATCATGTTCGTCGACGAGGCACGCATCTACGTACAGGCTGGCGACGGCGGCGCAGGCTGCAAGTCGTTCCGTCGTGAGAAGCACGTGCCCAAAGGCGGTCCCGACGGCGGCGACGGCGGGCGCGGCGGGAACGTCGTGCTCATCGCGGACCCGGCCAAGTCGACCCTGATCGACTACCAGTTCAAGCGTCACTTCAAGGCCACCCGCGGCACCCATGGCAAGGGCAGCCGCATGGACGGGGCCGTCGGCGCCGACATCGTCCTTTCCGTGCCGCTGGGCACGGTCGTCCGTGACGACGACACGGGCAACGTGATATCCGATCTCACCCACGCGGGACAGCAGGTCGTCATCGCGCGCGGTGGCCACGGAGGTCGCGGCAACACCCACTTCGCCACACCGACGAGGCGCGCTCCCGGCTTCGCCGAACTCGGCACGCCCGGCGACGATCGCTGGGTCACGATGGAACTCAAGCTCCTGGCCGACGCCGCGCTGGTCGGGTTCCCGAGCGTCGGTAAGTCGTCGCTGATCGCCCGCATGTCAGCCGCGCGTCCGAAGATCGCCGACTACCCCTTCACGACCCTCGTCCCCAACCTGGGTGTGGCCAAGAGCGGCGAGTACAGCTACGTGATCGCCGACGTCCCGGGACTGATCGAGGGCGCGAGCGAGGGTCTCGGCCTGGGACACGCCTTCCTGCGCCACATCGAGCGGACCGCGCTGATCCTGCACGTGGTGGATCTCACCGGCGGCTACGACGAGCACGATCCGATCGCATCCATCGGGGCCATCAACGCCGAACTCGCCGCGCATGCGACCGAGCTCGCCCTGCGGCCCCAGATCCTGATCGGCAACAAGATCGACGCCGAGGGCGCATCCGAGGCCTCCGCGGCGGTCGCCGCCTGGGCCGAAGAGCACGAGTTGCTCTACTTCGCAGTCTCCGCCGCGACGGGCGAGGGCATCGACCCCATGATGCGCGCCGTCGGCGAGAAGGTGCACTCGCTCCGCCTGGCCGCGCCGCAGGAGACCGCGCTGTACGACGCCGTCTACGTCTACACCCCGCCCGAAGACGCGGACCTCACGGTCACGAAGACCGGGCCGCACGCCTACACGGTCCGGGGTCGGCACATCGAGCGGATGGTCATCGTCACGGAGATGAACAACGAGGAGGCCGTGTCGCACCTCCAGTCGCGGCTGCGCCGCGCCGGCGTCGAAGAGGCGCTCCACCGCGCCGGTGCGGTGGATGGCGACACGGTCTCGATCGGCTGGGTCAGCTTCGACTTCGAGTCCGAGGGCTTCGACGAGGACTGATCGGACGCGGAGCCCGAAAAGCAGCTTCCGCTACCATGGAACGCGTACGCGGCCGGACACCGGGAGTTCGCATGAGCCGAGGCAAGCGGATCGTCGTCAAGGTCGGCACCTCCACCCTCACGAGGGCGGACGGGCGCGTCGACCGTGCATGGCTCGCCGACCTCGCGCGTCAGACCGCCGCCCTTCGAGCCGCGGGTAACCACGTAGTGATCGTGAGCTCGGGTGCCATAGCGGCCGGCGTCGAGGCTCTGGGGCTTTCCGGGCGCCCGACGGAGCTCACCGGACTGCAGGCTGCGGCCGCGGTGGGGCAGGTGCGTCTCATCGGCACCTACGATGGGATCATGGCCGCCAACGACGTGCCGATCGCGCAGGTCCTGCTCACGCGCCACGATACCGGGCACCGCCAGGCCTACGTCTTCGCCTGCCGCACGCTCGAGCGTCTGCTCAAGATGGGGATCGTCCCGATCGTCAACGAGAACGACACCACC
>Ga0209540_10000312_pt1 | contig 50661 bp, 45 predicted proteins | sample BarGraIncu01121A_FD_184501 | JGI IMG/M metagenome (GOLD analysis project Ga0209540, IMG submission 184501) | Arctic peat soil microbial communities from Barrow, Alaska - Barrow Graham LP Incubations 011-21A (SPAdes) (version 2) | ecosystem: Environmental > Terrestrial > Soil > Wetlands > Peat... | reverse complement strand
CAATTTATCCAATACTTATCAGTGTTTAATTTATCCCATACCAAACCAAAATCACCTACTATAATTATAAAGTCTTGTTTAGAAAGTGAACTTCCTACTGGAAAATTTCTATTAGTTAATTTACGAATATCATTTGAACCATGAATGTCCCCAGTTATAAATATCAATATAACCACATCCTAAACTCATTAGAATATTAATTTTTTTTTGCTACACCTAAAAGAGACTGCAATGCAATTGCGGTAATTGTCACCTTTGAAAACATTCTGTATATATTTTTATTTTCTTTATCCCTTATTAATACACTTGCTACATTTTCTTTACTCTCTTTATTTTCCATTACGCTTCCCCTCCGTACTAATATGAGTTCAAATAGTAATACTTCTTTATGTAAAAATAACAAGTCATAAAATAATACAATAATATAAGTACTACACCTGTTATTCCTTAGCCCCATAAACACGATCCAAGTTGCTTTCATATAACTTAATCCATCTAAATAATGTAGGTTTACTAATTTGTAGTAACTTAGCCATTTCAACCTTTGTTATTACTCCATCACAAGCTTGCGTATAATACTTTGGAAATGCCTTTGGTAAATCGTCAACTCTTTTCCATTGTCCACCAAACCATTTACCAGTTTTGGTACTTCCAGTTTGAAAGCACCGCTCTACCCCTTGTCGAGTTAATTCCGAAATACGCTCTCTTTCTAATTCTGCTACAGATCCAAGAATAGTCAAAAGAAATCTGTAGCTATCTCCATTTGTAGATATGCCTTCTTTTACAAAATTTACTATAACACCTTTGTCATTGAAATACTTGCACAATGAACGGAGATTATCAACATTCCTACCAAGCCTACTGATGCTTTCTACATATATTATGTCACCATCTTTTACTTCCAACATTAATTTATTTAGTTCTGGCCGATCAGAAGCATTTCTCCCTGAAAGTTTATCAATAAAAGATTTGTCAAATTTTATACCAAGTTTGTCCAGCTGACTTTCCTGTCTACCCGTAGACTGTCTTTTTGTTGATACCCTTTGATAATTATATATGGGCAATTATATTCACCCCCTCCAAATAATACATATTAGTAACACTGAACTACTTGTACACGATGATACCGTTCTAGGCTATAAAGTACAAGTCATTTGTTAGATAATTAAAAATATTTATGAGTTAACTCAAGCCATAGTTCAATGATACTATATAAGTTACAATACTTTACTAAGCCCATATAATTAATTTCCTTTCTTATAATAGACTTAAATAAAAAAAATAGCACCTCATAGCGATATGCTATTTTCTTTATTTGAATTACTTTTATTATATACTAAACCCAAATCCATCCTTTGATACTTTTTTAATTTATAGTCAGGTATAAGCTTCCCTGTAGTTCATAATATAATAATTATTTTTACATTATTTCATAAATATCCAATATCATCAAGTATTTTGTAAAAATCTACAGATTGATATCAATTGTTATCTATAACTATACTTATAATGAACAAATAACATATTACTTTATTCTTATTTTAATAGAATAATTTCTTCACAATATAACAGGTTAATAATTTCATGACCCAGTTTTTACTTGCTAAATTGAGACTGATGCCAAATTTAAAAAAACTTATGATACAACTAATCCATTTCAGACAGCAAAAATATTAGGAATATATTGTGACTTCGTAACTTTTAAAAAAGCTTCAGTACGGACCTAACTTCTTAGCAGCCCTTATAGTTTCTATTATTATCTTGTCCAATAATATCACCTCCATACATACTAAATATGCACTAGGCTCTAGATTTTACGATAAAAACTTTTTTTTAATTAAGCTTAAGTATGTAAATTTCATCCTCTTTGATCATAGGGCAAAAAAATACTCGCCAAGCCAATTTCTCAGCTCAACGAGGATCTATCTTTTTCACCAAATAGCCACACTCGCCCTAAATTATTTTTCCAATTAATCCCTGTATACACTATATGGTTCATGGTATATAATTAAATTGTTATATACGTACGTATATAACAATTTAATTTAAGGAGTAGTAGCTATGAATAAATATCAATTTATTCTGGCCATACTTACATTGATATTTCCCTATATTTTTAATAACTTATCCTTAGATTTTAAAATTATCGAAGGGAAAATAAGTTTGATAATTAAATTTGGAAAGAAAAATATAAAGTGAGATATATGGCCCTGTGGAGTAAAGTCTCCATGGGGTTTTATAAAATACAGTAATATAAAATAATTCTATTCCTTTTATTCTTTAAATCTACTACATCCTCTGTTCACCTTTGCTTGATCATTCCATATCCTATTTTATAACCAAATACCCGCCACCCTTAAATACCTCATTACTAAACACAGCTTTAACATCATATGTATCTTCAAGACTAATTTTCAAAACAACTACATCTGCAAATAATTTTTTAGCCTTCGATGTATTCACACTAAGAGTCTTCCCTTCTAAATCAACTAAATAAATACTTTTTCTTCCATCAATCTTAAGTTGTGATAAAGTAATATTACCAATTACGGTGACTGTTTCTTGATCAGATCGTTCTATAAATGCTTCTAATCCTTCTGAATAACAATCTTTCTTCACGTCCAGAGTTTCTGATACATCTTTACCATAATTAATATCGGCACAGCTATAACGATTCTTATCATCTGGAAAACAAAATTCGCAATATCCACATGTGTTTTTAGCCATTATTCACACATCCTTTAATTATTTAATCTATAATACCATTATTCTTCATAGCCCTCCTTAAACCATTAGCTATTTCTTAATCTAAGAATCGTCTACTGTTTTTGGTCTTGGTATGCCTGCATAAAAAACTTGGCTAAAGTAACACCTGCATTTACAGCTAGTCTCGCATGATAATCTTTTAGGCCACTATTATTTTTTAATTTACCATGGCCTGTACCATAAGAATTTCTTAATTCAGTAATTCCTATTACAATTTGGCCTAAATTATTTAGTGTTCTTTTAACTGTGTCAGTAGCTTTATTTGCTGCTACTACATCCTCTGGTATCAATTTAATATTTTTCTGAGCTGCTTTTATTAATTCTGACATATCTAGCTCATCTAATTTATTAACTTTATCTTTTAAAATTGTTTTTAAAACTGTTTCTATCATCTCTTTTGTGGTACCTAGCGCTAATTCAGGGTCTCCTTCAAGTGAATCGTATATGCGTTTTATCTGTCTATCTAAATCAAATGAATCAGTATCAAGAGGATTTTCCTCTAACAATTGATTTGGTTCTATATCATTATACAGTTCATCATATAAATCGGCCCTTTTATTTTTTAACCACTCTTCTAAATTAATATATTCTGCAATCTCTACAAGTTTTCCAGAGCCTCGTCCTATTTTTTTTAATACCTCAATAATATTTTGTGTATAATCAGGATCTCTCCAACTTAAACTCCTCAAAAGTCTACTATGATTCTCAATAGCTTTTACTTCATCTATCTCATAAGCTAATTTTGTCCAATCGCTAACATCGAATTTAGCTTCAATTGCTAATGTAAGAGCATATATTAAACGGTCCTTATTTTCGGTATTTAACATGCCATGCCTCCTAATTTTCTATCTATAAATTTAAATAACATTAAGTATTATCTATTTCTTCATTCAATTCCTTATATCCAATAATGCAATCATATAAGCATTTAACATTTTCAAGAATACCATCCAATTTTTCATTTACTTCAATAACCATTTCATTAATTTGATCTGCTAACTCTGTTTTCTCATTATTAGCTCTGTCAACTGCTAACTGTGCATATTCATCTAAATTCTCCTCATATGCAATATACGAATACTTCTCTAAATACTCATTTGACTTCACATGAACATCATATTTCGAAAAACCTATTAAAGCACTAAGAGATTCTAATATATATGATATATCAGCTTCCTTAACATCATTTATATCTATGTCTTTAATTTCCTGTAACTCCTTAATTATATCTTCATATTCATACATAGCACTTTCAGCTTCTTCAATTAATATTGGAGATAGGTCTGCATTATAACTGTCATAATATTCAATATCTGCCCCTCTGTGATCATGTATATTATAAAAACTAAAATGAAATTGCTCTTTAATTCTTTTAAATTTTGTTATAAGATTCAATATTAAAATTATATATTTTGATACTCCATTTCCATAATACTCTATCGAATCTTCTTTTATCATAGGAATAATATCCCTAACTATCTCCCTATAATCATCTTATCCTTTATTATCACTCCTGATTCAAAATTTTTATCACTTTCATCTGAAGCATTCGCTGAACCAATATATGCAATATCTTCTGTTAATATGATTTTACTGTGATTACTAAAGTTAAAATAGCTTGACACCATAGGATCAAATTTTTCCGGATTCAATTGTTCTGTATATGATATTATATTTTTTCTAGCTCTCTTTCTTGCTGCATCAGAATAATAAGTTGCATACCTATTAGGTATATTAGTAATAACTTCTACCTCCGTAGTATCTTTAAGCTTTCCTACTTCATTTAATAACCTAGAATTTTCTGCTGAAATATTAAAAGTTACAATTTTTATAATATTAGCCTTTCTAAAATTATTTATAACTTCATTATATCCACATTCATCTTCTGAAAAAATTAATTCCGCATTATCAGAAATCTTAATTCTATTAATCATGATTACCCCCACTAAATAAATAATGTACCAGTTAACATCTATACCTGACATTTACATTATTCTTCATAAATGTTAGTATTCCTTTTATTCATCCGATTATTTATATAAAAAAACATCAGTTATTTTAAAATTTACTCTATAGGGTACATTATATTTATATTGATGTTTTAATAATCTATAATCTATAATTTATAACTCCTTCCCACTTAATAATTCTTTAAGAGTCTTTAACTCTTCAACAGACAATGTAATACCCTTACCCATCTTCTTGTGTTCAGGACCCCAATCCCTAATATCATATTTAGCTTCTTTATCATTCCAGCTTATAAGATTTAATTCCTTCTTCCATCCCTTAGCTGATTCTGAAAGTACTCCAGTTGTTTCTTTAATTTCAAATTTTATATCCGCCATAATTAAGACCTCCACATTTTTTACTAGTATTCATATAAAAAGAGATATAAAAATCCATCTCTACTTATACTATTTATAAGTAATCTTTTGATTCTTCTGCAACCCTGTCAGCATAAGATTTACCCCTACTACTTGATGCATAAATCACCTCATTAGAACACATAAGCTTAGTTTGTTCCATTACAATATCTACTGCTTTCATTGTCTTATCTGGTGGATACCCATATTTCTTAAGTAACCTTTTGATAGTCATTTTCATCTTAGCTTGCACACTTTCACGAATTGCCCAATCAACACTTATACTGTTTTTTATTGAAACTGTAAGATCTCTAGCTATTTGCTTTAGTATATCTTCACCCATAATTTCTTTTGCAGATTCATTGTCTGATAGAGCATCATAAAATGCTAATTCATCAGGCGTAAGACCTGTAGATTCGCCACGGTTTTCTGCTTCTGTTATTTTCTTAGCAAGTTCTATGAGTTCCATGATAACTTGAGTAGTTTCAATTGATCTATTTTGATACTTTATAATGGCAGCTTCTAGTAATTCTGAGAATTTCTTAGATTGCACTAGGTTGCGTCTAGAGAAAGATTTAATGCTCCCTTTTAGCAATCTATTAAGTAGTTCTACAGCTAAATTTTTCTGCTTCATGCCTTTTACTTCTTCGAGGAACTCATCAGAAAGAATGGCTATATTAGGTTTATTAAGTCCTACTGATGCTAAAATATCTACCACTTCATTTGAAGATATTGATTTAGAGATCAATTGATTTAATTCATTATCAAGCTGAGATGTTGTTTTCTTCTTGTTATCATCGCTAATCATCTTGATTATGCTTGCTTTAACAGCCTTATGAAATCCAATCTCTATATTTAATCTCTCCGCAATGTCTGTTGTTGCACAAAGTGAATATGCTCTTGCAAGTTCTGTTACCAGTTTAATGTAATCATTTTTCCTATCTTCTCTAAGTCCAATGATATAGTCCATAGTTTCTACAATTGCTTTCATTTTTTCACTTGATTTACCAGTAAAGAATTTGCTATAGTCATGACCATGAAGTAATTCTTTTATGAGGTCATGCTTTTCAAGAAGTACCATAGATGCAACTTCTGTATCAACACCTGTAGTCTCTTTATCACTTTCTGTATATTGTGAAAGTGCTTCTTTTAAGTTCTCAGCAATCCCTATATAATCAACAACAAGCCCACCTTGCTTTTCCTTAAATACTCGATTTACTCTTGCTATGGCTTGCATTAAATTATGGCCTCGCATTGGTTTATCAATATACATGGTGTGCATACTCGGTACATCAAAACCTGTAAGCCACATATCACGTACGATTACCAATTGTAGTTCATCTTTTTTATCTTTCATACGTTTAGCAAGTGTCTCACGGTTTGCCTTGGTACCTATGAATGGTTGCCACTTTACAGGGTCTGAGGAGCTACCTGTCATTACTATTTTGATTTTACCAGCCATTAATTCATCACTGTGCCAATCTGGACGAAGTGCTACAATCTCTTTGTATAAATCAATAGCAATTCTTCTGCTCATGGCAACAATCATGGCTTTACCACCTTCAAATTCCTGAGCCAGTTCCCGCTTTTCAAAATGCTCAACAATATCTTTTGCTATTAATTTAACTCTTTGGTTTGATCCAACTATTGCTTCAAGTCTTGCCCACTTACTCTTTAACTTTTCCTTTTGACCCATCTCTTGATATTCTGTGATTTCATCATACTCAGTATCAACTATAGGTTTCATTTCCTCTGGAAGTTCTAATTTTGCAATTCTACTTTCATAAAAAATTTTAACAGTTGTACCATCAACTACAGCTCTTGCCATATCATAAACATCGATATAATCTCCAAATACTGCACGAGTATTTTTGTCGGCAAGTTCCACCGGTGTACCAGTGAATCCAATATACGAAGCATTTGGCAAACTATCACGCATATATTTTGCATAACCGTATTTTACATCAGCACCGTCATCACTTTTAACAATATCGGCACCAAATCCATATTGGCTACGATGTGCTTCATCAGCCATTACGATAATATTTTTACGGTCTGTAAGTACAGGTGCGGCGTCGCCTTTATCATCTGGTGAAAACTTTTGGATAGTAGTAAATATAATGCCTCCGCTGGTGCGATTATTAAGTAACTCCCTTAGATTTGTTCTATCTGTAGCTTGCACTGGCGTAGTTCTAAGTATATCTTTCGACTTTAAAAATGTACCAAACAGCTGATCATCAAGATCATTTCTATCTGTAATAACCACAATTGTTGGATTTTCAAGTTCTGAACTAATTACAAGTTTTGCTGCATAAAAAACCATGGTCAAGCTCTTTCCGCTACCTTGTGTATGCCATACAACTCCTATTCTTCTGTCTCCACTTTGCATAGTAGCACGTTCTGTACTTTCAACAGCCTTGTTTACTGCATGATACTGATGGTAACCTGCAAGTATTTTAAATGTATCCTTACCATCACTTTGGAATAATACAAATTGCTTAATAATATCAAGGAAGCGATTGCGCTCAAACATCCCCTTAATTAATACTTCAAGCTGTGGAATAGACACTGGGGCAACATCATCACCCTCAATAGTCCGCCATGCCATAAACCTATCTTCCTCAGAAGTTAATGTACCAGCTCTTGCATTAATTCCATCACTGGTTATCATAAATGAGTTGTAAGTAAATAATGAAGGTATAGTCATTTGATAAGTTTGAAGCTGATTATAAGCATCTGTTATATCTACATTTTCGTCACTAGCACTTTTGAGCTCTATAACTACTAGTGGAATACCATTTACAAACACTATTGCATCTGGCCTTTTTTCCTTACCATGCTCCACTATTGTAAACTGGTTAGCTATCATAAACTCATTATTTAACGGCTTTTCAAAATCAAAAACATATACCTTTTCCGTCTTGTAGCTAGCATCTTTCTGCTTTACTTGGACATCGATTCCATCAGTTACCATCTTTTGAAATGCTTTATTATTCATCACTAAACTTGGGCTTTGTGGTATTGTTATCTGACGAAATGCTTCTTCAATAGCATTACTTGGCATTTTAGGATTTATCCTTGAAAGAGCATCTCTTAGCCTGTCAGGTAATATAACATCGCTGTAATCCTCACGTTCGGCATACTCACCCTCTGGAGCAATATCTGGAGCAAATACAACCTCATAGCCCAGCTCCTCAAACCACTCAAGAGTAGCTTCCTCTAAGTGTGATTCACAAAAATTATTCTTCATTGACCATTTCCCCCTCATGATAAGCTGAACACCTTATACCTCTTTGCCCATTATAAAGTTCAAAACCTTTATAAAACTTACAACCAGAACATTGCCTATCAAATATCGGTTGGTCGTTTCCCGGACACATATTAGCATCAATAGCATATAGATTATATTTGTTTGTGTTCGCCATTTTGTTACCCCTCCACTATTGGAACTCTTATTTCACCACTCATCAGCCTTGGTAATAGAGCATCACGAATAGCAGTTAGAGTTTGATTTTCCTCTTGACTCTTTCTTATTTCTATCATTAAAGGATTAATAATATTATGATAATTATTCAAAGTATTATCGTCAGGCATAAGCATTGTCATAGCTTTTATTACCTTAGAATTTACTGCACTAGCGATAGATGACGTATTTCCCAGGGTGTCATAATTAAAGTTTTTCAAATAGAAATACAGAAACCCATTTATAGTATTCTTATTACTTTTAAAGTGAGCAATTGCTTCATTTGTAGTCATTTCTTCAGTTGTTATAACAACTCTACCTACTGTTAACTTAAAACTTAGTAAAACAGTACCCGCAGGAACAATCTTAACATTATATTTTTCTATACCATCTCTAGTTAAATATTCTGATGTATTAAAAATATACAAACTACAATTACCCATGTCTGAAATCGAAACCCATTTTACATCATCTTTATTTACTGAAAACCATTGTGGCTCCTTCCTTGGTGGAGTTTTACCAATAGCAATATCGAAAAAATCATCCGCTCTTCCAACTCTCCACCCCTTAGGTATCTTACCTAAGTCACTATCTTCAAACTCAGCATCTTGAAACGGTTCAAAATCAACAAACCAGCTTTTAAAAATAGCCTGCGCCATCTCTTCAAGGGTTTTGTTGATGCGGTTGTTTATCTCAATTTTATAATCCATACCTGATAGAGTATCAACTAACAATTTCTGTTGGTCACAATCAGGAAGGTTTAGCTTCATATTTGCATACGTCTGAGCATTTATATTTCCCCGTGTACTACCGGTATTGAATGAATTTACCCAACCTTTATATTCATCAGACAAAGTATAATACTTAAAGTATTTAGGATTTACTTTTGTAGGATCTAAACTAAATTTTATAAGAAATCCAGCATAAACAAATTCTCCATCTGAACCATCGTAAAAATAACTTCTCCCTGTACTTCCTCCTGTTCGAGCAAAAACAATATCATTAGGTTTTAAAAGATATTTATTAGCATTTTCATCATCTACTGATTTTAAACCATCCTTGTTTAAAGTGCCATCATCATTGATATCAGTAATTCTTAAATAAGTATACAAATCCTCCGAATATTCAACAGCAGATGCTGGAATGCCATAACTACCTTTATTGCCTACAGATATTTCACCTAAAGTAACTTCTCTAAAAGTCATACCCAATAACCCCCAATTGTTGCTTGATTTCATCTTCTAAATGATGAGATTTTGCAAACATCTCTGCAAGCTCACCTGTTAGTCTTGTCATCTTTTCATCAAATGGTTCTCCATCATCTTCTACTTCTTTAATTCCGACATATCTCCCAGATGTTAAAATATACTCATGACCTCTAACCTCTTCAATACTAGCTGATTTACAGAATCCTTGAGTGTCTTCATATCCCTTTTCATCACGCCAATTATGGTAAGCATCGTATATTTGTTTAATCTCTTCATCAGATAACTCTTTATGTTTACGAGTAACCATTGTACCCATTTTTCTAGCGTCAATAAATAGAATTTTATCTTTTCTATTCTCTCTTTTTTTAGAGATAAACCATAAACACACGGGTATAGTTACATTATAAAATAAATTTGTTGGCATAGTTACGATACAATCCACAAGACCTGCTTCTATAATATTTTTTCTAATCTCAGCTTCAGCTTTCGTTGTAGTACTCATAGATCCATTAGCTAATACAAAACCAGCAATACCTCTAGGTGATAACTTGCTTATCATATGTTCTATCCAAGCATAGTTAGCATTGTTTTGTGGTGGAATACCATATTTCCAACGTACATCATCCTGTATTAATGTATAATCACTAACGTTGAAAGGAGGATTAGCTAGAATGTAATCTGCTCTAAGGTTTTTATGAAGATCATTACCAAAGGTATCCGCATCTCTTTCTCCTAAATTTCCATCAAGTCCACGAATGGCGAGGTTCATTTTACAAAGTCTCCATGTAGTTGCAGTATATTCTTGACCAAATATGTGAATGTCGTCATTTCCTCCTTTGTGTTCCTCTACAAATTTACCAGACTGTACAAACATACCACCTGATCCACAGCAAGGATCATACACTCTACCTTTAAATGGTTCTATCATACCAACAAGAAGCTTTACAATTGATGGTGGTGTATAAAACTCTCCCTCAGAACTTCCAAACTGACCTAGAAAATACTCATATACACGTCCTAATACATCTTGAGCTCTTGCCTCTTTGCTCCCTAAATTAAATGAGAATAAATCTACAAGCTCCCCTAGCTTTGTTTTATCAATTTCTGGTCTTGCATAATTTTTAGGTAACACTCCTTTTAATGAAGCATTTTCTCTTTCTATAGCTATCATCGAATCATCTATGATCTGTCCTATTGTTATTAGTTTTGCACTTTTTTTAATGAATTCCCATCTAGCGCTTGGAGGTACAAAGAATATACTCTTTTCTGTATAAGCATCTCTATCTTCTTCAAATCCATCACCATCTGCTACTAACTCTGCATGTTTCTCTTCAAAGGCATCAGAGATATATTTTAAAAATATAAGACCTAATATAACATGCTTATACTCACTACTTTCTATATTACCTCTCAGCTTGTCCGCCATTTCCCATAGTTTATTTTCAAACTCTAAACTTACCCCCATTGTTATAACCCTCCATTGTTTTTATTTAATTCCGTGTAATCTGCTCTAAAATAAACTATATAATCTGTAACCTTTATATTATATTTCTTTAACATCTTAATAATAATTTGTTTAATAGAATTAGCACTTAAATTACTCTCAATATAAATATTAGCACATTCTAACTTTCTAGGTTTTCTTATATTGTTCTCTGTTAATGAAAAATATCTCTTTTTTCTTCCATTCATGTTAATTGTTTGTAAATATTATTTTTAATACTACCCCATCTGTTTTCAGCTTCCCTAATAGAAGCTTTATATATACTCTGCTCTTCATTGTAGCTTTTTATCATTTTCTCTTGCTTTCGTAATTGTACTATAGGTATTTCCATCTCCATAATATCAGAGTGGTTAATGTTCATTATAGTTGTTCCTCTTTGGAAACTTTTAATGATAGCTATCCCAATAGGACTTTCAAAGAATATTTTGATATATTCGCCAAGTATTTTTTCTTTTGGTCTAATTACAATTACATTAGCTGAAGCAATAATAAGTTTATCTTGCGCTTTAAACACCGCTGATTTAATAGCTGTCCCTCTACAAGAAAGCAAAACATCATTATTTATCAGCTCATATCTCATAATTTTACGTTCTTCCTGTTCTTCGATAGTATCCATCACTAAATAGTTGATCTCACCATCTTCAATATTCGAAATATTTACAACTGAAATGTTCCCAACTGTAGTATCCTTTTTGAGGATAGATTTACCTCTAAAGACTTCTGCAACGTCCTTAAGTTTTACCTTTTCCAAATTAGAGTTTTTAAACTTCTGAATATTTTCATCATCATCTGAAAGTAAAAGCTCTACTCTCCAATCCTCATGAGATAAAAACTCTTTAGTTTTTATTTGTTTCTTGTATTCTTCATAAAATATTTCTTTTCCTAGCTTAACTGTACCTATTTCAATTTTATCCTGTGGAACTTTTGTAATGGTAAACAAATAGGTTTTAATAGCTATTGCTGGTTTAAAAGTCCCTTCTGGCAATATAAAGATACTTTTCACATTATAGTTATTTGTTATAAAAGATCTTAGCTTTTTATAATCCATTCCAGCAAAAGTTATCTTAGCAGGAACAATGATATCTAAAGTGCCATTTTCATTTAAATGCTCAAGCATATTCTCCATAGCTATACCATCACTATCTCTTGTAATAAACTTACGTCCAACATTTTCAGGTTTACACCCAAAGGTAGGTAGTGAGTATATATAGTCAAATTTTTCGCTAATCAAGCAATCGCTATATATGGTTTCAAATACTATTTTGATATTTTGAGAATCACTAAAGGCCAACTTTAATAGTAAATACATTTGTTTTGACTGAGTAGTTAATGTACATTGTGATCCTTCAAAATCTTTTATAAATTGCTTTAACCCGGATAAATGTTTCTCAGCTTCGGTTATAAGCATTTTTTTAGGATTAACCTTTTGTACTTTATCTCTAATATAGGTTGTTAGATAGCCTTGTGAAATTATAGTACCCATTCTATCATTCTTAAATATTTGAAGGGTAAAATCTATCAGGTCAATTTCTTTTAATGATTCATATATATCTACAAAGTCATCTCTATCTGCCGGGAAGAACCCTAGTTCATCTTCTGTTGTCTTTTTCATAAACTGAAACAGCTTCTCCTTATCATTTTCAATCTTTCTGTTTAACTGTAATTCTTTCTGTGTTAGCTTGACTCTTAGCATTTCATTTAAGAGTTGTTCTCGAGTAACTATTTGTATTTGATATAATCTGTTTAAAGCTAAATCTATATTTATATTCAAGGTGTTCCTCCTTCCAATATTTTTTTATCATCATAGTACATATTGTATTGTTAAAAACTTAGTATGTCAATACTAAAAACTTATCAAGTGAACAATTTTAGTATTTTATAAAATTTTTTAAATCATATTGTCTTTTCTAGTAATCAAAATCACAGCCCACACGTAAAGTAAATTCCAAACATATCAAATTTAGGGGGTTACTTTCGCCATTTACCCATACAATTTTGCAAATATCTATACCTTAACGCAAAACACCCTTAAATTCTAATTCAATGGGTCACCCCCTAAATTAAAAATTCCCACAAACACTCGTCTGTTCCAAAATACAAATCACAGTAACCTATTAACTATCTATTTGCAAACCAAGTTCTATAATCATCCATTGCTTCTTTTCCCGCATCACTCAAATCTATATCTTCCAAATCGCATAATGGAAAAATATATTTCTTCCTATTAGATCTCACCTCAACTAAAATTCCATACAGATCATCTGTGTAGTCTATTATATCACTTTTAATTTGTCGCCTTCTCTAATCATTTGTGATTCCTGAGATTCAACTACTTCGGCTTGAAATGGAAAGCTTAACTTTTCTTGAAGATAAGTTTCCCACTTTGTTAATATCTTAATTTCATCTTTTAATCTTCCAACAAACTTTTTAATTAAATAATTAAATTCAAAACATTCTAATATATTTCCATATTCATTTTTAATTACCTATAATTTAACCACCTTATCATCCCTTTCCACAGCATTTTTTATATTTCTTTCCACTACCATAAGGACATAGCCCATTTCAATCTATTTTATTTCATTTTTTATTGTAGTTTGAATGATTTCATCATCAAGTTTTTTTTCTAATCCTTCTTCACTTTCTTCACCAATATAATCTAGTAGCTTAGATAATTTATTAAACAATGTGCTTCTTAATATTTACCCATAATAAAAAGCACTCAACCCAACAAGATTGAATGCCTTCATCATACCTAAATCTTATTTGTATAGATATCCATACTGCGACTGTAATAATAATCTATCTTATTTGAGCTAACTAAGTCTATTTAGCCCCATTATACATTCCAAAACAATACTTTATATATTGGCTCCTATTCCTATCAAACTTAAAGCCTTGTTTTTCAAATTCTTGCAACATATACCTATCAACCCCATAAGGACTTAGAAGCTTATTAATAAGATCCCTACTCATTACCACTTCATAACTTTTCATTGTTATTTTGAATCCATTTTCATCTATAATTTCCAACTTAACTTCTTTCTCAAACTCCCTGCTTAAAGCTGCTATCACTACATTTATAAATTCTTCTGCTTTCATATTTTTAGCCATGTAACCTCTTTGAATCCCCAATGTATTCATACAATTCAACTCCTATAAATTATTATTTAAAACAAAAAAATCTTCTTACCCTAAGATAAAAAGAACGATGAACATCTATATTTCTCTTCACCTTCTTATCGTATTTTAGCTGAACCACCTTACATAATGCAGGTTGGTATAGGATCATAGAGCTAAATCTCTACCCTAATTCTTAATATATTGATGTTTAATTCTTAAAGCTAAATTGTATCATACAAATTATTGAAATACTATATCTTTTGAAAATTTACCCATAATAAAAGCACTCAACCCCATAAGATTGAATGCCACTTATTCTACTTAGATCTTTATCTAAACTCTACCCTAACCTTCTTTAACCACTTCAGCCTCAATTTCTCCCTTAATTTTCCTATTGCAATACCCTTTACTATGTAGCTTTACCACTCAATATGCCGAATATAAAGAAATAACATAATGTTCCCCTACACAACTCTTACCTATATTTTTTGCATGTAGGAACATGTTAAAATCCAGTGTTTTCAATGCTTCTACTTACGATATAGCTTTACCACGCATTCCACATGCACAGTCTGCGGAAACATAATCCAATTAAGATCTTGTCTTCTTTATCACTACCTCCTATTGCTTGATTGTTTATGATACTAGCCCAATTATTACTTCTCTACCATTATTTGTTTTCAGCATATCATAAATCTTGGAATGAAAAATTTTCAGATACTAACTGGTTTCAATTCATACTTAAAATTTGTTCTTTTTTCAGTTCAATTTCACATGTTTCAATTATTTCGTACTCATGTATATCCCTAGAACTTATTGAAAATCCATTTCTAAACACAATACAAAAATTAGCTTTGAATACCCCTGATAAGACCTCAAGAAAAATATTTACTACTTCATCTATTTTGAATACTAAATAAAGACCTAATCTACTATAATATATAAGCCTCTGGAAAACTAAAATCTTGTGCACTCCAGAATAGTTTTAAGAATCTCAATGATTACCATTTTAAAACTGACTCTAAATCAACTAACACATATAAACAATAACATAGGAATTTATAGGTGATGAATTTGTTGAAATATTTCAAGAAGATATTATAATTTTTTTATTCTATCTGTTTAAATTACCCTTTGTCGTTATTTCATTGGGCATAACATGGTAGTTAAGTACCTATTACTCATTACCTTAACACATAGAGATATTAACTTACATTTATCTTATCCTTGTTTACTTACAGACAATACATTTTCTATTATTTTAAACCTATTAATGTCAAATAAAAATAACACTCTACTATATAGTAAAGATTCACTTACAAGCTTGTTTCTAAGCTACCTTATTTTAAGTTAAGTATATACAAGAACTTATTCAAACTCTCCAGATATAAAGATTTTACTTTCAATAATTATTGACTCCGTGTCGTAAATCATACCCCTCGTTGATCCCTTACACTTGGCACTGTTAATTAAACTGTAGAATGTACTCTTGCTACACCAAAATCCTCATGTACATGACCACAAAAAACAACTGATGGTTGTTTTTCTAATATTATATCTCTAATTGATTTAGAACCATAGTTATGACCACTATCACCTAAATCACATATTCCATACGGTGGCTGATGTGTAACTAAAAATTTTCCCTCTATATCCCCCAGTTTATTTAAAGCTATCTTTAAGTCCTCTTCAGTACTTTCTCTATCTGTCCCATAAAATACAATATGCATCAACTCAAAGGGAATAAAGTATTTTTGAAGTCCAGCTACATAGACAAATTAGCCATTGTTAGTACCCCATCTTTATCCATTTCAAATTCCATAATATCTCCTATGTTGCAGCCAATACATTTACATATTTTATATAAACTCTCCAAGTTTACATGTTGGCACTTACTGATATACTGTTCTCATAGTCTCCCATTTAGCCATTATCTATGTTTTCCTCATCCTTTACAATAATGCTATCTGGCTCCTGTAAGATACGTGCGATCGTTTTATGTTGTGCTTCTGTTAGCTCTTCAAAATTTTTGTGTTCCAAACAAATATCCCACCAAATGGTATGCTCAATACCGCAGTCTCCACACGTTCTTGGACTCACCATCTTAAAATCACTCATCTTGGGTGGATAATCCCATCCCAGCTCAAATCCCTTCTGTGGAGTGAGAATGTCCTGTCTTCCACATTTTTCGCAGATATGAAGAAATTTACTGTTACTATAGTCTTTGATATCCTGTTTCCTACCTTGTAACACATCTGTTTCAATAAAATTAGGATTCCGTATTTTAATCTTCTTCAAACTTTTCCTCCTTATTGATGCTTTCGATTTGGACAACAGACTTGTCAATTACATATACTGCTGCTCTTGAAATGAACTTTAGAACAGGATTCCCGTCTTTATCCTGAGTTTTAGCTCTCTTCTCATATGGAACGTTCCCGTCTCTCACTGCTTCGTTAAATACTTTACCTAATCTAGCCCTAATTGTAGCAGGTTGTACATATGCTTTTTCCGCCTTAGTATCTAATTTATTTTATATTCCTTGGTATATCACTATCTACCAGGTTTAATTTACTAAGTGGTCTAAAATCAACAATTTCATTATGTTCAACAAATAACCTACTCAAATTAGAATTTTCAAAACTCTTTAGCACAGATGCATCATTAATTTGATTGTGTCTTACATTTAAATAGTAAAGACGTGTTAACCACTTTAGTGGAGCAATGTCAGTGATTTTATTATATCTTAAAGTCAAATAATACAGTGAATCAATAGATGATAAAGGTGCTAAATTAGAAATACTATTATGAGAAAGATTAACATCATCCAAACCAGTACACGCTGCCAACGGATATATATCAATGATGCTACAGTTTTCTAAATTAAGATTCTGTAGTCCTTGAAAAATATTCTCAAAAATATTGGTTGTATCCCTCTTACTACTTTTATATAATGCTAATTGTTTCTCATATAAGTTTGACAAAGGTGTTAAATCTGAGAAATCTGCATTATTCACTAATAAAAATTTTAGTGAAGTTAAGTTTTCTATGAATGACCAATCAGTTTCTGTAGTATTGAAAACATATAGTTCCTTCAACTGTTTAAACTCACTCAAATAGGATAAATTATCTACAGTTACAAATATGTGAAGCGATTTTATATGACTAAACAGCATTAAATCTGATAACCACTCATTATTTTGAGAGTTTTTAATATTATATCTAAAATTTGGGAATATCATGTTATACATGTCGGAATCTGAGCACCAAGGTACTGGAAACCCATCCACCTCTTCATCCGAAATTAAAATACCATTTACTTTTACCAAATCATCATTAGTTATTTTTCCTTTTGCTTTCTTTAAACATTTTCTAAATGATTTTTCAAAAGCCTTGTCTTTAAAAGATATATACTCTATACATCTCACCTAGAATCACCCCCATAATTTATCTCTCTATAGACTTAGAAATAATATAAATTTTTCGTGTTCTGATTATACCGTAAAGCTAAATAACTAGCAACGATCTCTTGGAATAGTATCAAATATCTATATGAAAGTACTAAAGTTAAGGTAACTAAGCATTTAAGATAATTAAGTAAGTACTAAAAAACGTTACTAGGCCTACAAGTGCTTGAAAAATCCAATACCCCACTCAATAAATGGCTTCTACCTCATATAACCCACAATAAATCTAACAACAGGAAACTAAGCTACCATAAAACAATAACTTAAATATACTTAGGTGGTGGATTTATAAATAGGTTATAAATTTAAATTGTGTTATTGAATATTTACATTCCTCATATCTTCCCATTTAGTCTCTTAACATATTAACTGAACTATAAAAAAAGCCTGCACTATTAAGTGCAAGCCTCTCTTAAGAAAATAACCCTATAAAGAATTAATCTACATACAATTTTTTATAGTTAATAAGTTGGACATATGATGCTATTACTAATACCATTTGCAGATGTTTAGCTACATCACCATTGCTTAGCTATATATGACCATCAGCATGACTGCATTTCCCCTCTATTTGTAAATACACTACTAACTAACTAATTACTCAGTATAACTAAAACCAATATTGATGTCCACAACTTTATTTGTTTTTGTTGCCGTATCATAATAAATTTCTGTGTCACCATAACAGTAACTACGTGACAAATTCACTCCTATTACATAGGCACTATTTGTAGTATAATTCGTTACCTTTATCTGTATATCTTGAACTCTATAGTCACCAACACCTACAAAATTATCTCTCCATCTGAGTGCTAAAAGTTCAGCCTTTGCATCATCTACACTTTGCCCTAAAGCAACAGCTTTAGCTATTGATGCAAACTTGTCACACTCTACACCTTTCAAATAATTGTATGAACCAGTATTTGGACTATTTTGCATAACTAAATTTCTAAGATTGGTATTTAACCCACTTACAGTAGGTGGTGCTACTGTGGTACTATTTACAGCATCTTCATAAGCTTTAGCATCCGCTGCTACTTTATCTGCCTTAGCTTTAGCATCTGCTATAACTTTATCTGCTGCTGCTTTAGCGGCAGCAGCTTTGATTGCATCCGCTTTAACTTTAGCCGCCGCATCGGCTTTAGCCTTTGCGTCTGCCGCTACTTTAGCTTTTGCGGCCGCAAGTATCCTAGCTTGTTCCGCAGCTGATACTATTCTTACATACTGATTACTTACAAATCCTGACTTACCACTATAACTTACTTTGTACCAAGAACCAGCTGTCGCAACTATGCTTAGCTCAGTATTAATTGCGAAACTTCCTTGTGGGGAATATGTGCTACCTGGACCAGATCTTATTCCTATACCATTTGCTGTTACCATTCCTACTTGATTTTTATACACTAGTACAGGTGCAGGCACTGGTTTAGCTGTTAGTGTTACTGCGGAGCTACTTACATAACCCGTCCTTTTTGCGTAAGTCACTCTGTAAAATGAACCTGCTACCCCTGTTATAACTATTTTTGTACCTTTAGGCATTGTTGTGTATACTGAATAATTAATATGCGCTCCAGTTCTCACACTTGAAGTTGCTTTTGTTGTTCCATATAATGTTTTAGCTACTGTTACTGGTGTTGGTGCGGCTACTATCGGCTTAGCTGTTAGCGTTACTGCGGAACTACTTATATAGCCAGTCCTTTTATTATAAGTAACTCGGTAAAATGAACCTGCTACCCCTGTTACAACTATCTTTGTACCTTTAGGCATTGTTCCAAATATAGAATAGTTTACATGTGCCCCTGTTCTTACACTTATACTTGCTTTAGTTGTTCCATATAAAGTCTTAGCTACTGTTACTGGTGTTGGCGCACTACCAAGTAATTGAATGTAATGATTTTCACTGTTCGTGTAACTTACATTGTTGTTACCTCCTACAGATACCAATGAAATACCAATAATGGTTATTACCATTGCTACGCCTATTTTAAATTTAACTTGTCTTAACTGTCTTAAAATCTTTTCCTTTTTCAATTTAATTTCCCCCTCGTTTATTGAGCACTTTCCTTAACCCATTATCTTACCCCTGTAACTTATATATTCGACTTTATTATGACAAACTTTACATAATTTTTGGATATTAAACTAATTTTATCCTAAATAACTTGCCTAAACAAACTATAAGGAGATAACTTTTTAAGCAGTAATTTTTTTTTAACCTTTTCATGATGAAGCCTTCTCTATATAAACAAGCTCTTCTTCGTTAACCTTCTTTCTTGTCATTTTTCTTACCCCTTAATTTTACTTTTAAAAAAAATTAAAAATGAGGAATCATGTCATTGCTAATATATATTATAAAACCTCAATGAATGTCTTTTTAAATATTAAAATTCACTAGGAGAATGCCATACTCCATCTGGACCCTTCGCATAACCATCGGCGTAAAATGCTGCTGTTGTACCAGGTATTTTATTGCCTGCAGCATCTAAACTCCAAACATATCTTACTATACTTCCATGAGAACCTTTAGCCACTGTTGATGGTTTAACCGCGGGTACAACTATTGAAACTGTTGACTTATTAACAAAACCAGACTTACCACTGTAACTTACTTTGTACCAATTACCTTGACTAGCAGTTATAACAAGATTAGTGCCTTTTGCAAAAGTTTTCTGAATAGAATTAGCTGTAGAACTTCCAGTTCTTACAGATGTAGATGCCTTTGTTACACCTTTTTGATTCTTATACACTAATTTATAAATAACAGTATTTCCAGTTATTTTTACGTACTGTTTGTTTACATAACCAGCTCTACCATCATAAAAAACTTTGTACCAAGAACCTTGTGAAGCTACTATAGCTATTTTATTCCCAGAATTAAAACTACCCTGCCAACGATAATTAGTCCCTGGACCAGTACGTATGCTTATCCCATTTGCTGTCACCAAACCATCTTGATTTTTATACACTATTTTAGGTGCAACCGCCAATAACTGTATATTGCTACTCTCAACTGGAACTGGACTCAAAACATTTGAGATATCAATACCCCCAACTGCAGAAGTAACTATCATTATACTCATTATTGCAGTCAATACTTTAGCATTTAATAAACTCTTATTATACACCAATGAATCTTTACTACTTTTCATTTTAATACCTCCAAATATTTTTTACTTATACCAATATAATATTTGATTCACTTTCCTTAACCCATTATCTTACCCCCTGTAACTTATATATTCGACTTTATTATGGTAAACTTTACATAATTCTTGAATATTAAAATAACTTTATCCTAAATAACTTTTTTAAATAAACTAAAAAAAGATAACTATTTTAGGCATCCCTTTAACTTTTCTTTGCAACGTGGGTATAAGTGTACTATTTGTACTTTTATCTTTATTTAAGGTAGATAACTGTAATAGTATCGCAATCTCTATATAAAAGTACTAAAGTTAAAGTAAATGAACATCTAAGAGAATTAAATAAATACTAAAAACCTTACTATGCCTACAAGTGCTTGAGAAATATAGTACCCCACTCTATAAATGCTTCTAACTCATATAACACACAGTAAATTTAACACCATGAGCAACCTTAAAACAATAGAATACACATCGTTAAGTACGGAAATAAGACAATCACCATATACTAAGCTTCAATTCACATAAATAAGCGTATAAAAAAGTAGACTACCAATTTAAGATAACCTACTTTTAAACCTTAATTCTTTAGTAACTAAATACTAATAAGTTGGATCTGTTATATGGTCACCAACAGCACTTGATGGCTCAAAACCTACCCACCATTGACCATTGATTTTATATATACCATCCGCATGGGATGCAGTACCTAATACCATAGAACTGAATCCCATAGTATCCCATATGGCACTCATTAATTGAGCATTTGCATCACAATCATCTACCTTATTAAATAAAACATCATAAGCTGAAGATGGTGCCCCCGTTCCAGGATCCGAAGCACCTTGTTTTAAATTAGAAAATATACCCCCCGCCTTTATTATTTTGGTTGCATTTTCATTACCTACTTTAGATATAAAGTAACCATTTGCTTTTAATACATCTGTTAACCCCATGTTCATATCAGAACCAACAGCATAATTACTTGCCCTATCCCCCGCCATATACGCTTTTGTATATACACTTAGATCTACTCCATTTGCAACAGCTTCCTTAACTTTAGTCATTACAGCATTGTACTCGGCTATAGTATTGCACCCATAAGTGTGATTACCATATAATGGAACAATTACAGTTGAAACAGGTGGTGTTACTACTACAGGTGGTGTTACTATAACGGGCTTAGTAGTTATTCTTACAAACTGATTACTTACAAATCCCGTTTTACCTGCATAAGATACCTTGTAAAAATTATTACATGAGCCTAATATCTTTAGACTAGTACCTATTCTAAAACCACCTTGCCATGAATACTTAAAGCCAGGCCCAGTTCTAATACTTATTTGGTCCCCTGTTGCTACACCATACTGTGTTTTATATACTACTGTAGGTGACTTTACTATAACTGGCTTTACTACGACTGGCTTTACTACAACTGGCTTTACTACAACTGGCTTAGATACTATACGTACATACTGCTTACTTACAAAACCTGTTTTTCCACTATAACTAACCTTGTAAAAATTATTACATGAACCTAATATCTTTAGACTAGTACCTATTCTAAAACCACCTTGCCATGAATACTTAAAGCCAGGTCCAGTTCTAATACTTATTTGGTCCCCTGTCGCTACACCATACTGCACTTTGTATACTACTTTTAATTGTGGTGCTACAGTGCTTATTTTACTAGATACACTTGACTTAACTACCACGTTAACGTGTTGTGTTGTACTACTAAGTACTTGAACATACTTATCCGTGCTATTGCTACCATATGTAGCATTATTACTACCACATACAGAAGCCAAAGTAATACCCATTATTACAGTAGCAATAGCTGCCTTCGTTTTAAATACTCCTCTTTTTCCGTGCTTTTCATGCATATTATATTTCAATATAATTACCCCCTCATATTATTTGAGCTTTCACGGAAACTCCTTAGAGGCTGTGATTACTCGTTTTTAGTATCATTAATTTTTAGTAATTCCCCCATTTTTTTCGCATAAAACACTTGACAAGTCTGTAAAAATTTGAGGTCCTCCTCTTAAAGACATGTTTTAAAAGGAGGATTATTTTATGCTTAAAAATTGGAACTCTCATGATGATTATCAGCAATTTATTATTTCAACTCTCTCATGTTTCTACAAAGTTTTTCCTAAAAAAATTTTAGAACTTGAAACTTCTATCTCTAAGTTGTATTGCTTAGTTCTAGATATTCTTGGAGAGATATTAAAACCTTATTACTCTAATACCGGTAGACCTGCTACCCTTCAACCTGAGATATTTCGTTCATTTTCTTTAATGCTTTTTCAAAAGGAAACAAGCATTACCAACTGGCTTAAAAAAAATTCATGCCTCTGAGTTACTTGCACTTTAGCCATTACAGCATTATACTCAGCCGCATTTCTACAACCATAAGTATGATTACCATATAAAGGTACAATTACTGTTGAAACAGTTGGCACTGGCTTAGCTGTTAGAGTTACTGTAGTGCCGCTCACATACCCCGTTTTATTAGCGTAGGTCACCCTATAAAAAGAACCTGCTACTCCCGTTATAACCATTTTATACCCGGTTGGCATTGTTGCATATACTGAATAGTTTATGTGCGCTCCAGTCCTTACTTGTGTACTTGATTTGGTTGTACCATACAGTGTTTTAGCTACTGTTACAGGCATTGGTGCAACTATTGATACTGTTGAAGCACTTACAAATCCACTAGTACCATTGTAATTTACCTTATAGAAAGAACCTGCTGTACCTATTATTGCAAGTTTAGTTCCTTTAGCAAATGTACCTTTTATTGAGTAAGCTGTAAGTGGCCCAGTTCTTATACTTGTAGTTGCTGTGGTAGTTCCCACTTAATTTTTATACACAGTTGCAGGTGTTGGTACTACAATTGATACTGTTGCATTACTTACAAATCCGGTACTCCCATTATATTTCACCTTGTAAAAAGAACCCGCTGTACCTATAATACTAAGTTTAACAGCCTTACCAAAAGTCCCTTTTCTTGAGTAATTTATGTGAGGACCAGTTCTTATGCTTGTAGCTGATGTAGTAATTCCTACTTGATTCTTATACACTGTTACTGGTGTTGGTGCACTGCCAAATACTTGTATGTAATGATTTTCACTATTTGTGTTGGATGTAGAACTTGTATAATTTGCATTGTCGATACCTCCTACAGATACCAATGAGATACCCATGATGACTATCGCCATTGCTACACCCGTTTTAAATTTAACTTATCTGAATTGTCTTAAAAACATAATCTTTCTCAATTTAATTTCCCCTCTCAAAATCGTTTATTGAACACTTACCTACTTGATAATTATCTTACCCCCATAACTTACATATTCGACTTCATTATGACAAACTTTACATAATTCTTGGATAATACACTAATTTTATCCTAAATATTTTTTTTAATAAACTAAAAAAAGATAACTTTTAAAACACCCCTTTAACTTCCCTTTGCAAAGCGGGCATAATTAAAACCTTAGAATGTACTATTTGTACTCTTATCTAAGGTAAATTATATAGGCTTTATTGCTTAATTTGATTGAATCTATGCCTCTAGAAACCCGCTGCTTAATAGAAACATACAGACCGTAGTAGAGTGAACTTAAATAACATGCAAACTAGGAGCGAGGGGTAAGTATCATAATTAAAAAGAACTCTCCTTGAATTCCAATTTCTTCTTTGTTCAATGTTCAATGTTCAATGTTCAATGTTCAATGTTCAATGTCATTTTGTTTTTTATTTTGTCATCTTCATCTTATATATATAAATCATCTCTACTTAGACTTAAATTAGTGCTAAATAAAAATATGTAATTTATAAGTATTGTAAATTAATTTCATAGTAAGCATAACATCGTACCCCTTGAATTTAAGTACAGTCTACCACTTGCATTTAAATACAACTATTTAGCACGTTTAATAATTTATATTCCTATAAAATATCAAATTAGTAAAGTAAGTCACAAAATTCTGAATATGTTAACGTAAAAAAATATTTAAATAAATATTTAAAATTATCATAAAAACACCAATCTCTATAAAATAATTATTTTTCTCCCTATAATCTATAATATTAGAACTCTTTTTAATTTCTTACTTTGATTGCTACCTAGCTCCTAAAAAAACTTTTATAAATTCTGTTGCTAATGCCTATTTTATACCTTATACACACCAACACCTAATACAATTAACCGCTTAGCCCGCCTAGCTATACTATGTATATTTTTGCAACTAGGACAATAAATAGGTGCATAGCTATAACTAAACAATGTCCTGCGTTTGTTACACTTTTGCATTTCGCATCTTGAAACACTAATAGGGCTTAATAACAGGTACTAATAATACTCGATGTATAACACTCCTTAAATCTGAATCATATACTGAATCACCTTCTAAAATAGCTAAAATATATGCCAGTTTGTTACTATCACAATTCTGTATATTAGTTCTAAATCCAATTTTTGTTAGATCCCTGAGCACCCTTAACTCCTTTTCACATTCTTTTAGATTGATACTTGATGAGTACTCAGCTTTTGGAAATAAGTCCGATGCCTCTTTAATAAATAAGTCAGGCTTTGTTACCTTTGAGATATTATGCCTTACTTTCTTCATAACTTCATCTACAGCTTCAATATTTTCTGCTTTTAATACTAATTCAACTGTTTCAGAACCTATCTCCTCTTCCAAAGATTTAGATTTTCTTGTAATGTACATTTGAAGAGCAGATACCTTTAATCCTAGTGAGTCAGCAGCTTTACTGCAATTACAATTAAAGTGAAAATATGCCTTAATTCTATTATCTGTTTTAACCTGTTCTGTAATGTACACTTTAATTTCTTTTAAAACTTCTATTTTGTAACTTGCTATGCCCGAAGCACCATATTGCTGTCTGTAGTCTCTATTTAATATATTGATACTCTGTTTAAGCTTTAAGAAAATAACGTTTTTCATTTATAACAACTCCCCTTTTATTTATTAACAATTAGTATCACTTTAATAATTCACATTGTGTTTATGTGTTATATTATCTATAGTTATTTCCTTTCAAACTGAGGGCTTTACATACGTTAAGAAAAATATAGAGTTGAAAGTCCCTTTCACATTTATGAACCTTAAATATTGTGAATTTATTGTTATAAAGAGTATAATTATAAATCTCTAAAAAACTTACAAAAGTAAAACATCTCAAGGAATAACAGTTGTTCTTTTAAAGTTTGTTTGATAACCCGATAAATGTTTGTAGATATTCTATTAAATTGTTTCATACCTCAAAGCTCAATAATTTAATATCAGTATAAAATATAAGTTATGCTACCTAATTAAATAATATATGAAGCTTTATTTTAGTAAAACTAAAAATGAAACGTATCTCACACTTAAGAATATAAAGTACAACAATATAAACATAATTGAACCTATTTGCTTTTAAGGTAACTGAACTTAATGCTATGTTACAGTTAAAGTCTTAAACTACTTTTACAACAAAAATAAATTGTAATAAAATGACTGTGCTTTTATAACGGGTTGCTCATTTTATAAAACATCCATGTACTTTTATAATTCCTTACATATCTTATAAAAGCGTAAATAATTTCATTATAATAAAATTGCTGTACATTTATAACAGGTTGCTTATTTTATAAAACATCCAAATACTTTTATAATGCCTTACTTGTTTTATAAAAGTGTAAATATCCCATTACAAGAAAATGGCTGTACTTTTATAACAGGTTACTTATTTTATAAAACATCCACGTACTTTTATAATGCCTTACCTGTTTTATAAAAGTGTAAATATCTCATTATAATAAAATGGCTGTACTTTTATAACAGGTTACTTATTTTATAAAACATCTACGTACTTTTATAATGCCTTACATGTTTTATAAAAGTCTAAATAATTTCATTATAATAAAATGGCTATACTTTTATAATAGGTTGTTTATCTTATAAAACATCGAGGTACTTTTATAGCACTATTCCTACACAGAATAACAAGGGTTGCACCATTAAAGTGCAACCCTTAGATTAAATACCCCACATTCTACTGACTTTAATTTTTGACTATTAAAGATAGTATTCTCGTGTGACATTTATTCAATATACCGTTGAATAATGCTTATCTTGAAGGTTTATTTGTAATATATAAAGAAAACAACATAATTGTAAGTAGCTGACCTTTTAAGACTCAAATACCCAAAATTATCCTTACAAACTGTAGATATAACTGAACCCATTATATGTACCAATTATGAGTGTAACCTCATACCATTTATAGGCTTCTGACTACCTAAAAATCAAACAACTGCATTTTAAAATTATAAATCTCAATGAGTTACCTCTATATATTTAATTTAAAGTACTTAAGCACTGTAAACAATGGCTTTGTTAATTCTAAGTGCAGAATTTTTATAACTCTCTGATTTACTAAATATACGCTAGGGTACGGAAAAAAAAATAAAGTAATATCTTAACCCTAACTATGATTATATTTAACCTAGCTTTTATACCCCAGAGCACTAGAAACACAGTAAACAAACAGAATATAATAAGATTGTGAAATTAAATACCTTTTTGCGTAACTTTTCACCCTAACTATTGTGAAAACTCATTCATTTCAATGTATCATTCTCATACAACTATTATTTCCATGTACGTTATGTAGCTAATTGCCTCTTCTCTAACTAGTCCTGTTTACCTAGTTTCTTTAGTAATTCTTACATTATTTATGATGAATTTTATGAAGACTCAGAACTAGTTCTTTTGTAAGTTCAAAATTTAATTTTTTATTTACGTTGATATGTCTTATATTTTTGTTGTTCTTCTTCAGTCCTCTCCCTTAACAAAGGTGTAATATACTTTGAGTTTTCATCATAACGATATTGTAAATCTATTTCTTGCAATGCTAATACTTCTTCAAATGGAAGATTATAAATTTGATACTTCATCATCGTGTCAATCCAATCTAATGCACGTCTTGCTAATAATGAACGTTCTTTACTTTCAATATTGCCATTTTTATTGTAATAATCCTTAAGATATAAATAGTAGCTTTTATATGCGTTTACTGTGTATTCACAATTGCAATTTAACATAGAACGATTATAATATCTCGGTTTCATCTCATAACTATTACCACAATGCGGGCATTTGAGCCAAAAAAATAAATTTGTACTTTTTGTAACATCTTCTGGCCTACCTACATTCTTTTCATAATCCCAATATTCATAAATCTCAGGCCATTTATATGCTAGTGATTTTTTATTAACTTGCTCCTCGATAAACTCTCTTATTTTCTCTTTATCACGGTGTATATTTATATCCGGATACTCGATTGACAAGCTATAACTTTTGTTTAAAAAATCAATAATTTTAAAAATGGGAATAGCTATATTACTATAATCCTTTTTCTGTTTATACAATATAATTAATACTGATTGATCTACTATCGGAGTTGCATCTTCCCTAATTCTTATCATACGAATGCCGTACTTTAAACATATTTCTGTTTTATATGAATCGAACTCATGTTTATGCCAAAATGAGCCATCATATTCTATGGCTAATGAAAACTCTGGTAAATATAAATCCAAGGATGACCTCCCTAACCAATCAAAAGTCGCACCTCGTATTACATCAAATGACTGTTTATTTAAATAATAATATATGTACTGTTCTGGCAAAGAAGACTGTATTTTTCGAACCAACGTTGTAGGCTCTTTTCTTGTCAATTCTCTACTTTTTAATTTCTGTAGATTTGATTTTATCAAATTTTACACTCCCTTCAAAACCTCAATTACTTGTGGTAGGTTCTCCAATAGTTATCCCAATGTAAAAATACGTCATAATTTATTACGTTTTTTCTATCATTGGAACATTAACTATTCCAAGTAAACATCAAAAACAACCATTTTTAAAAGCTCTATTAGTGAATAATAAAATACCATTCCGACATAACTCTTAGGAATATTATACCATTGTTTTATACAAGCTGTCACAAAACAGTAAGTGTGTTTAATGAAATTTCTACCCCTCCTAAGACATAACAAAAACATACTTATATATTTAAATACTAGTACTATTCCTATTGACCGCTCACAAATATACCTATAACTTTCAAAATCTACCCCCAACATTGGTAACTACAAATACTCGGTATATGATTATTAGGTGGAGCACTTATACACTTGTTGCATTTGACTTTATAAGTGCTGTTTTAATTATGTATTTTAAAGATATTGCTACATTCCGCCCCGCTAGGCACGAATAAAGAACTTGGTGTTTTCACCATTGTATTTATATGAGAATAGATCTGTCCCTTATCGCTAGATTATAATACTACTACCTAATATTTCAACTACATTAAATACTCGACTTATTTTCATTAACTTCCTTATTTTCATCCATCTTGATTACAAATACATCTGATTTGTCCCTGTACTTAGTTCCTATACACTTGCCATTGCTAATTAACAAAAATGCCGAATCTTTTCTACCAGTTAATTTTCCAACGTCAATTTCTATTATTGTATCCTTACTTATGTCAGCTAAATCTTTTTTACACCTATCCCATTGAAATGCACTCTCCATGTCGTCATATTCTAGGCTTTCTTTACTTTTAACCTTGTCATTGGTTTCGTCGATTCTTATGCGTTTATACCATGATGCCGATTTAATAAAGGTATACCCCACCACTAGAACACCTGCCATTAGTGAATATATACCCCCTTCTAAGTATGTCATTTAAACACCTCCATATATTATTACTAGCTTGCCTATTCATGTAGTTGGTCTAGAAAAGACTGGTAAATAGCTACCAGCCTTCATTTATTATGTAATATACACATCAATAGTTCCCATAGCTAAATAATTAGTTTATCCTCTCAATATAACTTAATATCATCTCATATTCTTTATTAGCCATAAAAGCTATATATGTGTTTGGGTATGTTTCACCATCTGACACTCTAATCGCCTTTGTATAATCCGACCTATCCTTATGAGGATCTAAACAAATAGGTAAATAATTTGCTTTTAACAGTATAAAATTATACAGAAGTCTACTTACCCGACCATTACCATCATCAAAAGGATGAATCTTAGTTAACATATAAGAAATAAAACCCGCAACTTCTATAGGATGCTTTACATCCTTATTTACAAGGTACCACTCAATTAGCTGTTTCATTACTTTAGTTACCTGATTTGGTGGTGCAGTTTGTATGTCAGAACTACCAATCCAATTTCTTTTAGTTTTGTAGTTACCATAATTGCCTTGAACTAATGAGCTGTACGTCACAATATAGTTAATTCTTTTTATTATATCTTCAGATAAAACTTCATTTAAAGAAGCCTCTATGTACCTTATTGCTGCTGCTAGATTAACAATCTCTAAATGCTCCTTAAATGGCTTTCCATCTACAGTTATTCCATCATTTAGTATTAAATGCGTCTCAGCAAAAGTTATTGTATTTCCCTCTAAAGCATTAGAAGAATAAACCTCATAACCTCGATACCAATCCCTCAATCTTTTTATTTCTTCAAAATTTAATGACGTTATGCAATTTAACTCAAATAACTTATTATCTATTATAGCTATTTTTGAAGCTAAATTACTGTTCTTTAATTTATTTGCCATCTTCCCTGCCACCTCCATACGAAATTTATAAACTCTATCAATTATATTCTATTGCAAGGGAAGTTATAACAGAGAGTTCTTTTGTTCAGATTGTTCAGATTGTTCAGAATGTCGAAGGTCATTATGTGATATCAAATTGTTTTTATGTTAGATGTTATTATTATTATTATTATTATTTGTATCGTATATATAGTATAGTCTAGGTCAGCAATGTTTTTAAATTATCCTGTTATTGATTTACTTGTCCCTTGTAAATATGCCGATTTTAATATTATTAACCCTTTAATTGTGCTAGATTGGGCTAAGATATATACTTCTGCACTGATTTAATAACATAAAAATTTTATTTAAATAAATAAAATAAGTTTTTCATAACTTCCATGTTTTAAACAAATAGTTGCTAATAAGCCCTTTGTCACCATAAAATAATTATATGTTATAAATTTAAAATTCCGCTAACTCTAACCAATTTTTACACTCATAAAATAACATATAATGCACTCAAATATACAATTAATATGATACTGTTATTGGCAGTATTATTAACTACTGTAAGTGTAAAAATAGAAACAATCCATGTTAAAATCGCTATTCTCACTGTTTCTGCGTATAAATTCTACTACAAGCTATTTAATACCTAAACATATTAACATACAGATACTTAACTGGTATATTTAATACCCCTTATGAAATAATTACTTTTGGATTTTATAAGGCTCAAAACTGTCAAGAATAAACATTCCACAGCCATAATCGAGTGTAAATGTTCCACAATTGCCTGTTACTAAGTAGTCATGACTGCATTTTCTAGAAACCACAGTCACAATTCTATCAGCGCCTTGCTTTATAGCAATATAAGTTTTAATAGCATCTCTTTCTGTAATTACTTGTTCAAACTCACGAACTTCACCTTCTAATATCATTTTCATTGATATAGACCTCCTTTATTTTTTATTTGTAATTAAGCTTTTACATTCTCATAATACAAAGTTTACTGTATTTAGTGATAGATCGACCTTCTTCTGATATAATGATATTCTATTGTTTAACTCAACTACAGCACTCGTGTATTGGTCTAACTCATTACTTAACTTATCCAACTCTATTTGTAATTCGACAATAAAACTTTCAACTACAGGCCCATTCTTAATATTCTTACTTCTAATATCGTCAATTATCACCTCTAACTTACGTAATTTAACTGGAAAACCTTCTAACCCTGCCAGCATGCCTTGGGCTTCCGCTATAAATGATTCTTTACTTGTTAACATTCTATACACCTCCCAATTGGAATAAATACCCCTATAACTATAATGAATGCTTTTTCAACACTACTCGTTAATTGACTTTTACAATGCAGCAAAATCAACACCTTAGGCATAATTGTTTATTTAATGTCCTCCAGATCTTCAAATTTAACTTTATACTTGGTTAAATTTAATTATAGTTCTCTCTTCTATGTAACTATTGTGGCTCCCTTAATTCTAAATAATGTTTTTCTTAATGTTTATTTTAAATTGTTACTATTTTTGCCTTTAATATTAGAACCTTTCTCATATACCCCTATTTTTGAAGGACTTCTTTATATACTAATTTATATATCATCAGAAAAATATTATGAAGATAAGTGAAAAAAGTCGCTCTATTTACATTACACCCTAAGACATAAAAACAGTTAACCTTAGTTAACTGCTCCTTAGCACTACCATATTTTTACTCCTTCTTCAACTTCCCATAAACCATATAAAGGATAATTATTAGTCGCTTGAAACTCGCTTAAGCTCACCACTTCAGTGTTAGCACCTCTTAAAATTGAATATCTTGCATCAACTCTAACTATAGATACCCGTGACAATCCAGTAAACACATGTGTAACCTCATAATAAAAATTATGATGTAATGTAATGTCACCAACTTGTGGTGTTTTCCTTTTAATTTTCACAGGCTTTAGTACAGTTTTTGTTACGCAGCTAGCATTTACATTACTTACAGCTCTTTCTAAATTTGAAATGAACTCTTTGAAACGATTTATTTCTTTAAATTCTTCCTCCGTCAAACCACCACAATATATCCTAGGACTGTCATCTACAGTAAACCAACTACTAGGATCATAGTTCTCTTTAAATCTCATAGTGCTAATATTAAATACTTTGTACGGTGGTATTTTGAAGAAACCAAAGAAACCAGTACCCCCACCATATAACAGACCATCTTTCTCTATATGCCATTGGGCTGACATTGTTAATCGTGTTTGAAATATTGGAAAGGTATACTCCATAGTGTCTGTAACCTTTTTATCTGTACCCGCAACATTATCCTTAGCATATAGTTTGCTAATTAACATTTTTGCATTGTCTTCCTCGTTTTTAGTACAACCATTAAGTTGTGTCATACTTTTCAATCTCTCTATTCGTATATAATTTTCCTCTGTTAGACCACCTGCTAGAATGCCTTCAAGGTCTTTATATATCGTAGCACCACTATAATACTTCTGCTCTTCTTTATCTAAACCCATACACAAAGTAAACCCATTCTTTGTACATACCCCTGACCAACATTCTGGTATATAACCTTTTTCATTATGCACTACCTTATTGTAACCCAGTAAAGACCAACCTCTATTAACTAATTCATGTGCCAACCTTAACCTTGAATCCATTGTATCCACGCTCCTCACTTTAAATATTGTTTTTACTGTAAAGTAAGTGTCTTTTAAAATCAAGAATAAGAATAAATCTTGCTAGTTTTAAACTTTTATTTTTAAGGATTACTTGCATTGATTATCTGTAGTAAATAAATAGCCACCACTTGTTTAATAGTAAATAAACAAGTGGTGGCTTAAGGACATATTACAAGTGTGCTTTGGAGATGTCTTTTAAAGATTGTTACCCCTTAATGGACCTGCCTTTTAAATCTAATTAACTGACCTTTTTTCTTACTATGCAATACGAACTAAACCACCGAAATTATCAAGCTTGAATCCTTCATTTACAAATTCCCTCATGCCCAAAGTCTTATGTACTGTATATGTACATACATCGCCAATTGCTGCCATCTCTAACTCAACTTTAACTCCAATCTCAATTGATTCTAAAATTTCTTCATGTTTTATACCATATTCTAAAAAATAATCATATAAATTCTTAACTACACCAAGATAATGCACCATTTCAACTTTGATACCATGATCTATGAACTCCGACAGAACAACATGATATACCCGGAAATTATGTTTGGTTTCCAGTTCTTTAATTGTAGCTACTTCTTCCGGCTCCAACTTATATATGTTTCCAAATATACAACTTCTTTTTACCGTTCCCTTCCTAAAATCAGGTATCACTTGTTTGATACCAAGTAGCTTCATTAGCTCAATTGCAAATACCTTACTCCTTTTCTCTTCATTCTCTTTTGCTACACCTTCTGTTAGCACTAATTCTGGAATAAAATCATTTTGCATAATTATCTCTCCCTTATTGTAATATTGGGTAATTTAAGCACTACCTCTTATACTGATATAGTTTCTTTTTGAACAACTCCTAACTAATTTTTCAACTGACATTAATCTATAAATTATTTATAATAATAGTTACAACTCACACCTATCTCAAAATTAGCACCTTTAATTACTTATGCAATCAACATCCCCGCCTCTTAAATTTAATACCTTACCTACACAAATTGAAAAGAGATAACTTTTTAAGCTATCTCTTTAACTTTCTTTGTGAAGTGAGTATAATCAGCACCTTAGAGTGAACTTAAATAATGAGCAAACTAGTCGAAAAGAGCAAGGATCACAATTAGAAAAATCTCCTTGAATTCCAACTTCTTCTTTGTTCAATGTTCAATGTTGAATGTTGAATGTCATTTTGTTTTTCATTTGTCATCTTCATCTTATATATATAAAGTATCTCTACTTAGACTTAAATTAGTGCTAAATAAAAATATGTAATTCATAAGTATTGTAAATTAATTTCATAGTAAGGGGAACAATTCATCTGCCGAATATAATTAAATTCAACACTTGCCTATAAATACAACTATTTAGCATGTTTAATAGTTTATATCCCTATAAAATATCAAATAAATTAAGTAAGTCACTAAATTTTGAGTATATTAACATTGAAAAATATTTATTAAAATATTTAAAATTATCATAAAAATGCCAATCTCAATAAAATAATTATTTTTCTCACTATAATCTATAATGTTATAACTCCTTTTAATTTCTTACTTTAGTTGCTGTTTTGTTGCTGAAAATGATGAGTTTAAAAGATAACTCATGTGCTGGAAGTATAATTAGCCGTTGCAGCTAGACGATAGCACAACATTACAAAAACTATGAAAACTACCCATTAATCCAATGTTCAATGTTCAATGTTCAATGTTCAATGTTCAATGATCAATGTTTAATGTTCAATGTCATTTTGTTTTTTATTTGTCATCTTCATCTTATATATAATAAATTATCTCTACTTACACTTAAATTAGTGCTAAATAAAAATATGTAATTCATGACTTTTGTAAATTAATTTCATAGTAAGCATAACTTCGTAGCCTCTGTATTGAATTAAACTCTAACACTTGCATATAAATACAACTATTTAATACGTTTAATAATTTATATCCCAATAAAATATCAAATTAGTAAAGTAACTCACAAAATTTTGAATATATTAACATTAAAAAATATTTAATTAAACATTTAAAATTATCATGAAAATGCCAATCTCAATAAAATAATTATTTTTCTCCCTATAATCTATAATGTTAGAACTCCTTTTAAATTCTTACTTTAGTTGCCGTTTTGTTGCTGAAAATAATGAGTTTGAAAGATAACTCATGTGCTGGAAATAATTTCACTAAATATATCCTTCATCAAATCTAGAATCTATCTTTCTATCGGTTTTACACATAATGCTATACATAGATTGTTGGATATTCCAATACATGAAAATAAGAAGTAGTGCTTAACTACTTCCTTACCAATGCTGCTACAGCATTTCGTGATACGCATATACCTCATTAAGATTAACCTTACGAAGCATAGGCACAGTAACACCTTTAACATAAATTCCATCATCTTTTATAATGTACATATATTCCAGATTGATCTCTATGACTTTTCTTGCAGCCTTTAGACCTCCAGATTTAGCAATACTAACTTGTTCTGGAGATAGGAAAGATACCCCCTTAACTACACATTTATTGGCTGTATCAATATCTACATGATCCCACTTAATTAAGAAATCTACACATTTTTTCTTTCTAATCTGCGTTAATTGATTAGATATTGCTTCTATTTGCATCCCAGCCTTATATACAATTTTTAATTGTGCACCTAAACACTTAGGATACCCATCCATATGAACATAAAACCCTTTACCCTCCACCCTACCATCAATCACTATTGCACGTGTACCCATTTTAACATCTCCTCATTATTTAATTTAGACTAATACTTAGTTACGCACATCATTTAGATTTACGACTTCTACATAACCTTCTAATTTAATAAATCAGATCTGTTTAATACTGCGTAATTAAGAAAAAAGTCTCTATTAAATGCATGACTTCAGAAATTTAAGTCCCCTTATATTCAGTTATCGCTTTCTCCTAAGTGTCCCGTTATTTCAATTTCAAAAAATATTTTCTCTACATGATTAATTATCCTCACACTAAGAACTAGATGATAAAATGTGTAAACCAAATATTGGTGGTTATGTGGCTACACCCCTTATTGTGTAGATAATACCTTTCGTCTTGTCTTAACTTTATTCTAAAATTATTGTAAATCCTATATTAATAACCCACACTAATATACTTGTTAATACATTACAAGTTTGAATAAATACATCACAATAATAAAAAAATATTCTAAAATTACCATCTTCGTGTACTAACATCAATACAAATACAACCAAGATTTAAGATATATTACTTTCCTTTTGGCCATACACACTTTATAAAACTCCTAAATACAATAAAACTTGCTAAAGATAGAGGTAAGTCACCATCCAATATATAAATTTATCACATAACAGAAATTGATAAATATAATGTACTACTTTGAACTACTAGGTGGTGAAATTATACCCAGACACTATGTCTCCGATTCCATATGTAGCATATTCCATGAATATTTAACCTCTGTAACCTATATGTAGTAATCCTTGAGGCGGTTTTCTCCATAAAACAAAATTCTTGCTCTATGTAACAAAATCAAGTTCAGCTGGAATTTTATACTCAAGCTATATTTTGAGATACAAGGCAGTAATATTATATTAAGTTTCTATGATGTCAATTCTGTATGTAACATATTCCATGAACACTCAGCTTCCGTAACCTATACGTAGCAGGCCTTGAAACGGTGTTCTTCATAAAACAAAATTCTATCTCTATGTAACAAAATAAAATATAGCTTGAATTCTATACTCAAACTGTACTTTGAAATACAGGGTAGTAATATTATACTGAGTTTCTATGGTGTCAATTCTATATGTAGCATATTCCATGAATACTTTACTTCTGTAACCTATACGTAGTAAGCCTTGAAACGGTTTTCTCCATAAAACAAAATTCTAGCTCTATGTAACAAAATAAAATATAGCTTGAGTTTTATACTCAAACTATATCTTGAAAGACAGGGTAGCAACATTATACTAAGTTTCTATGGTGTCAATTCTATATGTAGCATATTCTATTATTGCTTGACCTCTGTAACCTATACGTAGCAAGCCTTGAAACGGCTTTCTCCATAAAACAAAATTTTAGCTCTATGTAACAAAATAAAATATAGCTTGAGTTTTATACTCAAGCTATATTTTGAAATAGAGGGTAGCAATATTATACTAAGTTTCTGTGGTGCCAATTCTGTATGTAACTTATTTCACGAGTACTTAGCTTCTGAAACCTATACGTAGTAAGATTGAAACGGTTTTCTCCATAGCACAAAATTCTTGCTCTATGTAACAAAATAAAATATAGCTTGAGTTTTATACTCGAACTATACTTTAAAAATTACTTTTTCCCCTTTAATCTATTTTCTTGTCTAAGTTTCATTAAGTTAGCATCTGAATTACTAATTTTTAGCTTCTTTTCCTTTTCAAGCTCTAGTTTTGCAATAGCTTGATTATACTTTACGATATCCAATATAGCCGCACCTACTTCTTGTTTAATTGCAATACCTACTTCTTTTTCAAGTACAGCTTTAGAGTTCATAGCAATTAAGGTCTCTTTTAGAAGTTCACTCGAAGCAACTGATTGATTAGCAAACTTTGTAGCTATCCTTGCCTCTGCCTTAGCTAGTCTTTCTCCTGCTCTTGCTTTTGCAGTATTAGCCCTAAGTATTTCATCTTCATATGAAGCTAAGTCCACTTCGTTTTGATTTCTTATGTCCTCTTCATTTTTAGCAAGAGCTGCTCTTAATTCGGAGGCATCCGGTAATAATCTTGTAGGAACCATTACATTGGACCAAAGCATTTCTGCTTCCTTTCGACCAATCTTACCCGAACTATTGGCAGTTGCTACATGTGTGTTTGCTACATAGTACTTATTGAAACCTCCCCGTTCTAGTTTCTTATATATTTTATTTTCCCAACCACTTATGAATACCCTTGCTTTGAAATTCTGGCTTGTTAACTTATCTACCATTTCTTGTTGCAACTTATCTTCTAAACCAAATAAATATTGTTCTCCAGAAGTCATGGCCTCTAGTACATATGGTGGGTCAATATAAAAAAGAATATCCTCTCTACATCCATATTCATCTATTAAATCTAAAAAACTTTCATTCCGAACAGTTATTTTTCTGAAAGTATCTACATAACTTAAACATTTTTCATGTGCTTTATAATCAAATAAATTTTTCTTTAAGGCATGCTGATAGAAACAATTTGCATTTGAATATGTGTGTGAATACGTAATAAAAAATGTCAAGAATGCAGATAAAAACTTATCAGGGCTTGTAGGTAGATTATCTTTTCTTTTCTTAGCATCCTTTTTTATAAATTTGTTAGCTTCATTAAAAAAATCTAAAGCATTTACTTTATTGCTATCTATATCCTTTAATAAATTTTCTATTTTGACGTATAATCTCTTTACTTGGGTGCTATCACCAAACACTTTGGCTAAGTTGGCTATACCCGGCTCTAAATCATTTGCGATTAACCCTTCACTAAATAAGGTGACGTCAATATTTGCGACAACTTTCATTCCTCCAGTGCATCCGTCAATAAACAAATTTAATTTCTTTTGTTTTGCGGTGTACTCAAGTATTGGTAATAGCACTGGTAGCAATGCTTTCTTTCCACCTATACGGGGTATACCTCTAGAATACTTTGTCATTTTGCACCCCACCTCCCTTAACTTTATTTTTGGCTTTAGACTCTTTTTCCAACTTTGCTTTCGACTTTAATTGTTCTGCCTCTGTTTCACGTACCTTATCTACTTTTGACCTTCCTATAATATTAAATAATATGCACCAATCTTTTTTATTACTACCTAATGTCTGACTTACACAGCCATCTCTAATGTCAGTATCGTTCCATTTTATAACTCCAAGCGATTTTAAACCATATTTATAATCATTGTAAGCTTTATTTGAACTTGCATCTTGAACTTCACGTGTCTTTAAGAATATACTTCTATACAAATAGTCTGTTCTTATTGCTAAATAACCTTTACCTCTACCAAAAATATATGGACTTTTGTCAAGCCAGGCTCCAAAGTGTATACTTTTATCAAAATTATTTGCACTTACAGATGCAAATAATTGCATATTAGTTGCTACATGTTGGCAAATCAATTTGTAAGCTCTCCTATCCCCATCCTTAGCATCACTTATCTTTATATAAGAATCTAAGGTATCTACTTCAGTTATTATCGAGTATTCATCAAGAAGCTTTATAGCACTTAACACTTTTTCCCAATCATCATTTTCTAATCTTGCTATACTGTTTAACTTTTTCTTTATAGCAGCAATCAAATTAGTGTCCCAGCTTTGCACACTCTCTTCTAATATTGTAAACTTCTTTTTAAGTCTTATATTAGATTTGAATTGTACTGCTACTACATGAGAAGCATCCTCATCATCAATATCTATAAGTGCAGAATAGTGACCACTTATTAACCTTAAATTTAAATAATTTGTTACATTATAAAAACCATCTGTATCCTTTACACCTAATCTAAGGTTAATGTAACTATCTTCTTCTATATCTTCAGCCGCATCCTTAAGCAAAGGGGATAGCTCAGTTACTTCAACTATACTTTCATCAGCACCTTTATGTACCCCTTCTTCTGCATCCTTATTATTTTGCATAACTTACACCACCTTTGTTTCTACCTATATTAGCCCTACCTTCTGATAAAGATAATAGCAGTCTATCCCTCATTTTACCTATGTTAAAATCAAAATTCATATACGTATTTACTATATTGGCAGCCACTATTATTGGAGCTACTAATTCTATAAATGCTTGTGTTATCCCATCTTGCGCTGTAGCTTTAACCCCTATGGCTATAGTCCTTAATATTTCAATCTCTTCATCGTATAATTCTTTAATATCTATATCGTTTTTAACGAGTATTTTTAAGAATTCCACCCCTAATAAACCATGTTGCTCTTTAGTAATCCGATTTATATCCTTAGCCATATTTTTATCTGTTGTTAAATCACCTGGAACTACTTGTATCTCTACCATACGCCTTATAGTTCCATATTTATCAACATCACAATCAGCTAATATAGAATTTTCAGATGACATTATTATTACATTATTCCAGTATGCTGTTACTGTAGGCTTTTTATCTTTATCAAGTCGTGACCTTCCTACTCCTTTTGCTAAAGTATACACAAAGTTAGAACCTATTTTAACTTTACTTTGGTTTGTACTTGCATCATCTAGAATTACTGGTACGCCCTTGAAACCTTCTAAGTGACCTTCTATAGCCATTAATGTACGGTCAAAATCTAACATTAACCTTGCATCTTTAGGTGAACTGTACAAACTAGTTACTAATAATGATGCACTAGTCTTACCTGTAGAGCTTTTACCCCATAAATTTAATAATATTGGATTGCAATCAAGTAAATGTACTAATACTGAAGCAAATCCAGCTGCTACAGTTATTTGCATTACTGATTCTACAGCAGTTGCCTTGTAGAATTCCAACGACTTCTTTAAACTACCCTTTGACTCTAGAATATCACTTGTTTTAAATAAAATTTCTTTCGCTTTAGGCTTCTTATAATTAATCCTATCGCGTATAAATTCAACGGGCAAATACCCTGTATCTACCGCACTTTCATAAGTTGCTTTAACTTTTTTAACCTTCTCCATGCTTACTACCTCAGAACCGTTAAAACACACTTCACCAGACGAATTCACTGAAAACCCAAACCTTTGATAAAAGTATGCTTCGGGGACTGTATTTGTATTATTTATGTACTCCTTTAAGTTACCAAGTTCACTGTTAGTTAGCATTAACTTTAATGGTATTAACTCTTTATATCCTTTTATGACTTCGTTTAGTATAATAGGTAAGTTGAACCTTCCCTCTTTATCTGATGAAGCTAAAACTAGATACTTTTCATTTGTACTGTTATCTCTTAACCTGAGAACATATAAAGTGTTACCATTCCATAAACATAACTCTAGAGCTGCGCTTTTTATGTTTTTTACATCTTTAATTTCAATCATATCTATGACCTGTTAAATCCATAAGTTGGATTTGCATTTACACTAGTCCATATCTGCTCTAACGTTGTTGCCGTAGGCTCGTTTGTCTTCTTATTAAATGGGTAAATTCTAAAACTTATTTCTATTTTATTTAAACCTTCTTTTATTTCATTGTCGGTCATGACTGTATTATCTATATAAATTAAATCTTCAGTAGCTGTTCGCATGTCGGATGCTTTTATTGCCTTCTTCTCAATAATACAGAAGATTCCTAATTCACCATGAGTTTCAAAGTACCCCAAGCCGGTTCGTAAATTCCTTAAGTAAGTATTGAAACTCCGTCTCATTACTGTATACAACTTCTCTCGAGTAAAAATATTTAGGTAATTTCCCTTTGTAATTATTTTAGGAACCTTTACTAACATATATGGCTGTACATAAACGGCAAGTGAATCAGCAAGGGTCTTTCTTGATGCCTCTTCTCTACTTTTAAAACGCGTGTCAAATATTCCCCAAGTGTTTACATTAGAAAAACCTAAAATTACTTCCTCTGAAAGCCCTATAACAGCATTTGTTTCTGAAATATCCAGAAAATCTTTACCTACCCCAAATGAAAGACTTGTTTTACTTCTTATACTATCTAAATCAACTTGCTCTTCTTCAAGTTGGTTCTCTAATCTATCTATTACAACTTGGACGGCATTTCTTTGCATAAGCATGGCTACAACTTCATTGAACTTGTCTAAGTTGACCTGTAGTTTTGATACTTCAGCACTTTTTACATCTTCATTAGTACTCATAAGCTAGCTCCCTTCTTATATTAATATTTACGTTATATCAACATGTTTTGACAAATTAATTTTATATTACATTTACAATACGTGAAATGCCCTCCCTTGAAACTACTTTCATGCTATCCAATTCAATTATCAGTAACTTGCCATCAATACTTCTATCAAATTTATCCAATCCATATTTTTTCAAAAAAATTAAAAACAGGAATTAATATACCTACAAAGAGCTTTTCTACTTAATTGACTAACTAATATTATTCCTTTGTTCAAAAGTAACTCTTCATTATAATTATCGTGACTGAAATATAAAATCTTTAGTTATTTTTTAGATATTATCACCATAAAAATGCATTTTAAAGCATATTTATTTATAACACTCAAAAATGTTCCTATTTTTTAATGCAATGTACTTGATTACAATGTTTTGTAATGATTTTATAATAATATAGGTAAAAAACTTATTTGCCTTATATACCGTTACATTTACCTAAATGTTAAGCTTTATCCAAGAAAATAAACAGCTGCTAATGCTAAATATATATATATTACTATTTTAGGTATTGGTATCACATCAGTTTTAGGTATTCAACAATAATTAATATAGCAGTAGTTACGGAGTCAATACCAGTAACAAGCGTCCAATTAGCATTTATACGCTTATTGAACCCTACTCTAATAAATATATACAAAAAAAATCACACCTAAGTGTGACCCCTTTTAGAATAAGCTATACTGTGAAGAAACTTTTCAAAACTCTCACTACCCCACAAATGCTAAGAACTAACTACTTCTTGTACAATATAACTGACTTATTTAGTACAAATAAAAAGAGCTCACCTCACAGTAAACTCCTTTGTAAAAATAATATATAATTATAGCTAACGTGTCTTGCTGTTTTGCTTTGTTCCTTATTTGAGATATATTACTACAATTAAAATTAAACACTCAGTATACAAAATTAACTACTTTAACAATTTTTCTTTATAAAGTACACAAACAAGCAAAATCAACTCGGATTTTTATTGCTAGTCCACCTTTACTTATTCTCTTCCCTCAAATATCCAAAATTTTCATTCCAATACTTTAATTCTTCATTTACATAATGAGCTGTTAGCTCATTTCCAATAATCTGTAAGGCGCCTAATACTCCACTTGAAGTAGCTCCAGTATCAAGGAAAAATCGGTTTCCTTTACGTAGAAGTTTACACCCATTGTCAGCATTGATTTCATAAGAAGGTGTATGCCCAACCAAAAATGAAGTATTTAAATAACTAATAGCTCCACTATAAATGAAAGAACTTCGTATGTTCGTAAAATCCTCTGCATTATGCTCCTTTAACATGTCTTGTAAATCATCAGAAAGCTTTGTAGGATTAATCCCAGAATGTGATATTAAAACATCTAATTCAGCAATATAATAGTAAAGTGGTACTTCAGAAAGATAAGCTAATATATCCTTTTGCTCTATCTCTGTTAATAGCATATATGCTTTTAACGTCACCTCCCCACCATCGGAAAACCAAAACGCTTTTCCAGCTTTTGTTTTCCTTTGTAGGTACGTAAGCATGGATAACTCATGATTTCCTTTAACTGTCTTTAACTTCTTTTGCATGACATACTGCAATACTTCTATGCTTTTTTCTCCACGATCTATTAAATCCCCAACTAAATAGACATTTTCATCGTTTACATTTGAAATCATTGCTTTCAATAACTCAAGCTCCCCATGCACATCTCCGATTACAAGCATTCTAACAACCTCCAATACATATCTACCTTCAATATTATTTTCAAGTTACACACTAATTGATTAATTTTACACCCTTTTCCTTTTGTAACATTTAAACTACAATCCATTTGATTCTTTTAGAAATATTGTCACACTCGCTTTAACTCCATAATGTACAAGATAATTAAAATACTGCTTCTGAAAAAATATACTTTTAACTACTCTAACAAAAGTAACTTAATAATATAATGACCATTGAACCACTAAATCATAAAATTTTGATTACCTTAATATAAAAATAAATATTGTTATTTTTATATTATGCTACAAAACACTATCTTTGTAAAAATATTTTCCTTCTTCCCAAAATCAATAATTGTGATTAAATGATCCACTACTTTATTCTAATTTCTACTCACATTGAATAATTTTTTTAAAAGCTCCGTTGCAGCTGTCTTCTTGTACCCCCTAAGCACAAATTCATGCACATTAGTACATTTGATTGGTATATCTACTTGTAAATTAGTACTCTTCACTAGTAACCATACATCACATAGAGCAGATACACTAAATCTACAATTCTTTAAACTAACCTTAGGATTTGGTACTACAGCCAACTCCCATGTCTCTGAATCACTGCACCTTATTGCTATTACAAACCTAGAATACAAACCAGTCTTACTACAGTTAAACCTATTCATTACTATATGCTCTATAGCGATATACTTTGCCTCACTATCCTTTATACCAGTTTTTAACTCACAATAGAATACACCTATACCACCAAGTAGTTCTGTATTATTGTAAAATCTGTACTCTTTGATGCTACTCATACCCTCAATTAGCGGACATGAATTGTTTATATATAGACATTTTGGTGCCTCATCATAACTAGTTAATTGAATAACTGATTTTGAATAGTCTGTTGTCTGCTTTCTTATTTCCCGCATAAGACCACGCTCTTTACTCTTTGTAAAAAAATCGTCATTGTTAATAAATGTATATATAAAATTACAGTAGTTTGCATCACTAAAGGGTACACTCGCTATGCTTAAAAGCTCATCGTTCTTTAAATACTTGAGTCTTACATCTATGGCGTATATCTTTGAAGTCTCGCTTTTCATAATGTAACCATCTCCTTTTGCTTGAAATAATTTAGTACTATATGTATGTACAAAATTTTATACTTATTATCCTGTATAAAAAACAACTTACACTAATATAAAAATATGACCATATTCAAATTAATTAACACTTTATTAACCTTTTAGGAACACACATAAAGTCACAACATGCAAAAACATTTATGTGAAACATATTTATAGAGTTAATTAAGTTAGAGAGTTGACGTCATCTATTAGCAATCGTATTATTGTTTTTCATGTCCATGTCTTATTGTCATTGTTTTTGATTATATTATTTCTTTGTCATTCCTCTCTAATACTATAAAATAACTCCCTAATTTGGTCTAAAATTAAAGATAATGTTTCTAAGTTACAAAATATTTATTACTAATTAGTTTTTATACACAATAAGCATAGAATACCCTCTGAATGAGCTACATGTTCTAGCCTTTTAAGGGTGATTTTTAACCGTATACTCTGCCTTATAATTTAATTATGAAAATAAATCAAGAAACTAATAGGTCGATAACTATATTATATAAATTCCATAAAAATACATAAATAAAAGGATACTAACTTGTGTTACTTAGTTAGTATCCTCAATATTTTTTGCTATTCAAATATACACATTCTTTATAACACCAATAACTCAATAAACATGCTTTGTTATCACAAATTATACTAAGGCTAATAATCTTGAGTTTATTTTTGCTTGTGCTTTGGCAACCCTTACCCTTTCACATTCCTGTCTAAGTTCTTTTTTTATTTGAATTTCTTTTCTAACATCTTCTTAGACTGTTTACTTCCTAACCTAGAACTCTTGCAACACGAGAATGCTTCTTAGCCAAATCACGAGCTATTTTTGTTACTTTAACATGCTCAACAACACTCATATATTCAAGATAAATTGATAAGTTATTGTGTTTACCATTCTTGTGATGTACTACATATTTAGCACCTGTGCCCATTGCAAAAATAATTTTATATCTGACTTCAGAATTTAGAGCGGCAATTAATATATGCACTTTTATCTTAATAAAACCATAAAATGCATTATCAGTAAACCCAATCTCCCTATAATCATTTCCCTTCTTATTAGTTATTCCACTAAATACTCCACAACTTTTCAAATTGAATTTATCAAAACCTTGTGTAATAGAGTATATACATACTCTATACTCCTGAGTCCCATACTTAATACAAGATATATATATACCCCTTTCAGTAACTTCATACTTGAGATTTTTTAATTTTACTCTGTAAATTAAACCAGTACCGCCGTCCATAATAATAAACAAACCAGAAACCTCACTAATGTAAATTTCATTATGATAATACTTCGTATGATTTACAACATCAAGCATAAATAACTCCTTCTTACTTATGTTACATATTTCTAACCTTGAAAGCTCTTTTAAATCTTTGATAGTCATTATTCCACTTTCTAAACAACAACAAATCTCCTCCTTACTTAAATCTGCTGAAGTACCTACGCCCTTTATACGTGCTAATACATCAGCCACTTTTGTATCTCTCATACCTATATTCCTTTTTTCCATTATTAATTACCTTCCTTGTATAGCTAATCCATACTACATACTACAAATTCCATCAATATACACTTTTAATTTGAACCTACTATTACACTGCTAAATGATCTATTGATACCTAGTTTTTTAGAAGTGTATACTAAAATTCTCTTTTATTACTTGTTTTACCACAAAAGTAGAGTTCATTTTATATCCCACCTATAAACATGCTAATATACATATGTAACTGTTGAATTTATGGCTTTGTGCAATATATACAAATTCACTAAATTCAACAAATATCGAAGGTACTGAACCTTGATGTTTAACTGCATTGACTGTTTTTATAGCTTCAATGCTTTTTAAGATCATAATTAAAAGCCAACTAGACCTTACCTAAGAGAACACCAATGTCCTCTCCTATACTTAGATATATGAAAATAATATAAAAATCTCCAGCCTACATTTTTTGGATAGGATTTGGTTTTATACAACAATATTTCCACTTTCAGTCGGCTTTCCTATACTGCCAATTAATATTTATGTACGACAATACACAGCTAAATCGACTCAGCTAAAAAAGATGTCAATTTTCCTTTTAATTTATTTGTTGAATGTTCAATGTTGCCATTGTTTGTGAATTTGATGTTATTCTTAATTGTTTTATAATGTCATTTTAATTATAGTATCTCCTTCTTGTGTAAATAGTATCGCTGGCCTTGTCTTAAAATAGGCCCTTGTCTTAACTTTATTTTAAAATTATTGATAATTCTATATTTAATTTTTAAAAACATCTATTGTACCTAACACTGATAGACGTATCAATACATTCCAACGTAAGTTCTAATAAGATAATATAATTCCTACCGAAAGAATGTTGTAAAAGTTAGCATCTCCTGCTTTACAGCTTTTCTGGTTGAAAATTGAATTGTTGTTGGTACATTAATTTTTAAATGAAAACTCAATAAATGAAGTGCGTAGGAATTTAAGTCATCCGTATCAATAATCTGATATAAGTACATCTATTTTGATGTGCTAAATAAAAATGCTGAATAGATATTAACTTTGTACCATAAAATTTAACTCTTATTACAGCATACTTAAGCTTTACCTTATCTAATAAAATTTATATTTTTCAACCTTAAAGTATTGCACTCATTATTAGATAATCTTCTTCTCCTATACCTCCACACATAGAGCTAAGACCTGAATGAATAAAACACGACTTACTAATAGCTTTATGACCATACTTTAACCTAATTTCATCAACCACTTTATTTAGCTTACTATCTTTCTCATAGTTAAAAGTATCCAATAAGGAACACTGAAAAAAATCACTGTTACAGAAATCGGTTATGTGTACCCCTAGATGCCTTATTGGGTTGCCCTTCCACACATTATCAAATAAATAACATACCACTTCATATATTTTACGAGTAGAGTCAGTAGCTACCATCAGTTTCTTTTGACGCGAATATGCGATTAAGTCACTTCCTCTTATACTCACCGAAACTACAGTACAGTAATTCTGAGAATTTCTTAAACGCATAGATACTGTTTCACACAAGGATAACAATACTCTATGCGCAGTATCTTTATCTTCAACGTCAAAGCTTATAGTTGTTGAATTGCCTATCCCTTTTACTTCAATATGGTTGCTTTTTCTGACTTCTGATAACTCTATTCCATTGGCGTAATTCCATATCATTTGTCCATGACTCTTTAGTTTATACTTTAATATTTCCAAATCGTAATTTGCTAATTCTCCGATAGTATTGATATTCAAATTGTGCAATTTTGATGAAGTAGCTCTACCAACCATGAACAAATCTTCAACAGGTAATGGCCACATCTTTTGTTTTATTTCATGTGGAAATAATGTATGAATTCTATCTGGCTTCTTGAAATCAGATGCTACTTTCGCCAACAGTTTGTTATTTGATATTCCAATGTTTACAGTAAACCCAAGCTCTTTCTTTATCCTTTCTTTTATAGTTTCAGCTAACTCCATATAGTCTGGATATAAATGCTCCATGTTAGAGAAATCTAAAAAGCTCTCGTCTACACTAAATCTTTGAATCTGAGGAGTGTATTCCTGAAATATATGATGCATAGCTGAACTACATTTCATATAAAGCCAGTATCTAGGCGGTACTATTACTATACCTGGATACTTCATTCTTGCATTATATAAAGTTTCTCCTGTTTTTATATTAAACTTTTTAGCTGGTATTGATTTAGTTAAAACTATACCATGTCTTGACTCCTCATCTCCACCTACTACCGAAGGAATTGTTCTTAAATCTATTTTTTCTCCTTGCTGAAGTCTATAAGTAGCTTCCCAAGATAAATAAGCACTGTTTGCATCTATATGAAAAATTAATTTACCCATACATTAATCACCTCCTTACAAACCCTCCATTTTAATATTAGAACATCTGTTCGCATATTACTATTGTATACTATTTTTTCATGTTTTATAAGTAGTTTGAAAATATATTTTCAAAATTTTATCTCTCTAAAACTTCTCCCATATATAGCCTTTGTTTAAACTTTTTAATATACTAGAGTTATCACCAGTAGTCTAGTATAATTTAGTTACGTAAATGAAGGGATTTGAGTATTTTGAAATCTTTGAATAAGAACTCCAATAAATATAACTATGCTGAACTTGCCCCAATAGGAGTATATGAATTAGTTAGATGTGGAAAAATAAAAAAGTTTCCAAATTATTTTTGGCAATGTGATGAAAGCGCTGTATATTCTCCACAAATTACAAGATATTTGATTGAAAATATACTGAACTGGACTGACGACAATATTAAAGAAAAACTTCGTAAGGTCACATTCAAAGAAAATAAACTTGGTGGGTTACTATGCTCTAAATATAATGATAGTCCATTCACTGCTATTATAGATGCGTATCCTGAGAAAGACTTTCATGCATGGGATTTTGTTAATGCACCTAACGATTACTGGCAAGGGGAGAAAGGAAAAGAAAATGCTATATGTGCTACAAAATGGCTCATTGAAGAACAACTTAAATGGTCTGATACTGAAATCATCGGAAAATTAAGTCAAGACGTGTTCAAAGAAAATAACCTACTTGGTATGTTAAAAAAAGTCTTTAATAGTACACTATATGAAGCTATAGACGCAACATATCCAGGAAGATTTAAGAAGTGGGAAATTGGTGGTCATGTTAATAACGATTATTGGGATAAAAATGACGGTGTTCTAGCCGTTAAATGGCTAATTGAAGAACAACTTAAATGGTCTGATACCTCTATTAAAAAAAGTTACTCCAAACAAATATTTAAAGACAATAACCTATATGGTATGATTCAAAGTTGCTTTAATTCAAGCCCCTTTGAAGCTATAAATTCAGCCTATCCTAATAGATTTAAAGAATGGGAGCTACCACATGTCCCTAGAAATTTTTGGGGTTCAAATGAAAATTGTATTAATGCGACAAAATGGCTACTTGAACAAAAGCTTAAAATTGATATTACTACTGCTAAACATAAACTTACTAAAAAACACTTCAAAGATAATAATTTATTAGGCCTTTATGGTAAACATCCTGTGGCCGAACTGATATCAATGATAGAAAATATGAATATTAATAGATTTGTGAAATGATGTTTATACTAATTGAACTTCTACCCAACTTCTCTAGGCTATAATAATCAAAAATCCAGTAACGTTCAAACTGCCAAATTTCGCAAGTATCTCCTTATAAAAGTTTTATCTTATACCTATATCTTCTTAAAGTTAATTTAGTTGTCAAATTTTAAGAAGATGTACTATTGTTTCTTACATTCCAATGCAAGTGTTTTCGAATGTCTGAGGCAGATCTAGATTCGAGTCTGCCACCATATTTTATATGAATAGCTTATATTTCTTATTACATAGAGCTCAAATTATCATAGCCTATTATATATCATACATATGACCAAGTGATACCAACACATTGCAAAATCATCAACTATGTTGCACTATCAGGCGAATGCGCTGATGAGCTCTTTGGAGGTTACCCATGGTTTAGACGTGAAGAAGATATAAATGCAACTACTTTTCCTTGGTCAAAATTCGTAAGTGATAGA
>Ga0209540_10000310_pt1 | contig 50776 bp, 53 predicted proteins | sample BarGraIncu01121A_FD_184501 | JGI IMG/M metagenome (GOLD analysis project Ga0209540, IMG submission 184501) | Arctic peat soil microbial communities from Barrow, Alaska - Barrow Graham LP Incubations 011-21A (SPAdes) (version 2) | ecosystem: Environmental > Terrestrial > Soil > Wetlands > Peat... | reverse complement strand
CCACCCCGCGACATTATATATTTACTGGTGCTGAAGACCGGAATCGAACCGGTACGGGAGGTAAGTCCCGCAGGATTTTAAGTCCTGTGCGTCTGCCAGTTCCGCCACTCCAGCATATTTCCGACTAGCTACCAATCGACAACATAGTTTATTATAATGGATTGTGCCACTGATGTCAACAAGTATTTTTTAAACCACAAAACTTTATTATAATGAATAACAAAAGGGCTTTGCAGCCCTTCAATTTACATTGAGCTCTTTCTATATCCACCACGGCCCTTTGAATCCTGGTGTTTTTTAAGATCCTGGAATCTTTCTTCGCTGTCTTTTAAAAACTTGGTTAACCTGTCTTCAAAATTCCCCTGAGCAGGCTTTGCCTTTTCCTGGGACCAGTCTACTTCGCTTGGCTTCATAGTTTTTTTCTCCGGTGGAGCAGCCTGTTTTATAGAAAGGCTTATCTTTCCATTTTCATCGATAGAAATTACTTTTACCCTTACTTTGTCCTTTTCCTTCAGGTGATCTCTTATGTTCTTTACATAAGTATCTGAAACCTCGGATATGTGGACTAAACCAGTTTTTCCGTCAATTTCTACAAATGCACCAAAATTAGTGATATTAACAACTGTTCCCTCAATAATGCTTCCTGCCTCTAAGGTCATATTAAAAAGACTCCTCCTTAAAAAAATGTTTATGTAAAATAATTTTGAACTGTAATTCATTTACTTGAATCTATTACAGGAGTCTCTCCCGGTTTTATAAGACCAAGCCTTTCTCTTGCAAGTTTTTCAATATAAGAATCAGATTTTGACATCTTTACTTCGTCCTTAAGCTTCAGGTTCTTGTCAAGGACGCTCTTCTCTTCCTGCGCCATCTGTTCAATCTGCCTGTTAATTGAATACATCTTAACCTGCTGTGAGATAAATATATAACATACATTCACAAAAATCAACAAGAAAATGATAAATTTAACTTTCTGTTTTCTCCTCATTGTTATTACCTATCCCTTTCACGGTAGAAGTACAGATTCAAAATCATTCTTATATTCTATTCTAAATTGATTTCAACCTTTCTTCAAGGCTTTTTTAATATCTTTTTCTCTTTACTCTGTATCCTCTTCTCCGGAAAGAATCTCATACATAGTCTGTGCGTTCTCTTTTCTTACATGTTCGCTGATGTTAAGTATCTTTGCAGCCAATTTTTTGCTCGCAAATCTTATCTCGATGATGTCGCCTTCCTTTAGGTCTGTACCAGGTTTTGCAACCTTCCCGTTTATGCTCACCCTTCCGCTTTCACAAGCTTCCTTTGCGACCGTTCTTCTCTTTATTATCCTTGAAACCTTAAGGTATTTGTCCAACCTCATAATAACACTCCTAAATAAAACAAAAAACCTAGATTCAAACCTAGGTTTTTTGAATGAAATTATTTGCTTACTTTATCCTTAAATTCTTTTCCAGCCTTGAATACAGGAACTGTTGATTCAGGTATGTTAATTTCTTCTTTTGTTCTAGGATTTCTGCCTACTCTTGCAGCTCTTTTTCTTGTTTCAAATGTTCCAAATCCTACCAACTGAACTTTTTCGCCTTTCTCCAATGTTTCTTCAACACTATCGATAAAGGATTTTAAAGCTGCCTCAGCATCTTTTTTTGTTAATTTGCTTTTTTCTGCCATGCTTGTAATTAAATCTGATTTGTTCATGTTTGTTACCCCCTTCAATAAATGAGTATGCTTCAAGTCCACATAATAGCTAATTCTTCACAAACTTGAAAAATCCTTCTTTTTTTACCGAGTTTTTAGTAAATCAGCCGGTTTTATTTGTTTTTCGCCTCATTCCACAAGCTGTCCATCTCATCCAGTGTCATTTCATTGATGTTCAGCCCTTTTGAAACTGCTCGATCTTCTATATACTGAAACCTGCTGATAAACTTCTCTATAGTATAATGTAATGCATTTTCAGGGTCTATGTCAAGGAATCTCGCTACATTTACCGCTGCAAAGATCAAATCACCGATCTCCTCAAGGGTTTTTTCCTTATTATTTCCCAAATAGGCTTCCCTGACCTCGTGGTATTCTTCCAGAACCTTATCCATTGCTCCTTCGACACTGTCCCAGTCAAACCCAACCTTTGCTGCCTTTTTCTGAACCTTCTCAGCCCTTATGAGGGACGGAAGGCTCTTTGCCACGTGCTTGAGCTCATCAGTATGGGATGTAAGCCCCTGCTCTTTCCTCTTGATCTTGTCCCAGTTCGCCAGGACGACCTCCGAGGTGTCTGCAACAGCTTTTGCGAATACGTGCGGATGCCTGTTGATCATTTTGCGGCAAATCGTATTAATAACGTCATTAATATCGAATGCCTCGTTTTCCTTGCCTATCCTTGCGTGGAACACAACCTGAAAAAGCACATCTCCAAGTTCCTCGGACAACATAGCATAATTCTCTTCATCTATAGCTTCAATGACCTCATAACTTTCCTCTACCAGATACCTTTTAAGAGACTCATGGGTCTGCTCCCTGTCCCAGGGACAGCCGCCCTCTCCCCGAAGGGTATCCATCACTCCCAGAAGATCTCCGAAGTCCATAATGCTCTCAGTATCCCTTGGGATATAAACGGATGTCAGATAATCGATATCACTCTGCCTGTCCAGTTCAAAAAGCTTTATTTTTCTAATGCTCTCCTGACCTCTGATTCCCGCTGCTCTGACGAAATATATTTCGCAGTCACCCTTGTAGTATTCCATGAGCTTCAGTTTTACTTCTGAGGCGATGTATTTATCATAGACCTGTGTTATGACCGTTCCACATCTCCTGTCCTGTATCTGCGAATCAAGGTCGAAGGCATCTAATATTTTCAGTCCGGCAACAGGATCTATTCTTAGCGCATCTATCAGAGCGTCTATAAAGCTTACTGCAGGAAGGATCCTGTACTCTACCTTTTTTTCATCGCATAGCTTAAGCAGGAGGCTGACAGTTTTTTCAGCCACCTGAGGATGTCCAGGCACCGCGTACACTATATCTTTAAATTCATCATGCTTTTTAATAAGGTCAAGGGCTATATTCTCATAGATATCGTCAAAACTGTCCAGACTTTCATATTTCTCGTCATAGGTTTCAAACTTGATTCCCCACTCCCTGAGATATTCCACGGTTGGATGTATCTCGGTCCTAAGGAAAATTTTATCCGCGCTTTTCAATTCCTCGTATGCCCCAATAGTGACAGCTTCCCTGGCACCAGGCCCAAGGCCAACAATTTTAATCATGCCATCCTCTCCTTTGCTCAGCCATTCCTGCTACATTATGTTGTCTGTATATGTCTTAATATCCGCCGCTTTTGTCCATTCAGCAATCTTGTTCGTCACTGCAGTGCTCTTCGCATTGTCTAGAACAGTCTTCTTTATTTCATCCTTGACTGTATCGAAGGCCTTCACAGGATATTCTGTCTTTTCGATGCATTTGATTATGTGGTATCCGAAGGAAGTCTTCACCGGCGCCGATACCTCGCCTACTTTGAGTGCTATGGCTGCAGCCATAAATGTTGCATCGAATCCTGAATCCACATAGTTTACAGTGCCCAGATCACCGCCCTTAGCACTAGAGGCTGTATCTGTTGACTTTTCTTTGGCAACTGCAGCAAAATCCTCACCTGCATCAAGCCTTGCTTTGACCGCCTTAGCCTCATCCTCTGTTGCTACAAGAATGTGGGCTGTGTGTATCGTATTAGGGCTTTCCGTATAGTTGTAAGGGTTTGCATCATAGTAGTCCTTAACAGCCTGGTCTGTCACTGTAACGTCCTTTGATATATCTGTTGTTACTTTTTCAATTATTATCTGATCCTTGAGATAAGCCTTGAATGAAGTATCATTAAACCCAGAACTTGTAAGTGCTGTTGTGAACTCCTGATCGCTTTTGTAGCCTTCTTTTAGCGATGCGTATTTTGCATCGACTTCTTTCTGGACCGCCGCTTCGTCCTGCCCAATATTAAGTTCTTTAGCCTTCTGGAGAACAAGCTCCTCTGTCACCATCTGCTGCAGCACTTTGGCTTTTTGAGTCTTGAGGTAGCTCATGGCTTCCTCGTTAGTTGTGTAGTTATCTCCATAATAAGACTTGATTGTTGCGATAAGCTGTGCAGTGCCTGGATTTGCATCAAGCTCCGCTTTCGTGATTTTCACCCCGTTAACTTTGGCTACGGCGCTATTTGCTATTGCCTCCGGAGTCTTTTCAATCATCCCGCAGGCTGTTGCTGATAAAACAAAGGTTGCGAGCAATGCCGCGGTTACAAGCTTCTTAATTCTTTTCAATTCCATTCTCCTCTCTAATGTGGTCTTTTTCGGTTTTATTGTTATCAATCATGAATTTAAGGAATTCTTCCAGGAATTCAATGATGTTGCCACGTTTTATTACGTTCAGTTTGCATGCGATTACAGGCTTCTCACCGTATCTGAATACGATCTGTTTGCTGTATTTATCTATGACGCTTTTGAACAGCTTCTGATCAATGCTCTCCACGCTGTCAAACTTAAGAACCAGCTCATCGCCTGCTTCTTTTATTTCTTCAATCTCCAGCTTCTTGCCCAGGCTCCTTATGTAAGAAATATCCATAAGGTTTGTAACGGAATAAGGTATATCGGAGAACCTATCCACAAGCTCCTCTATAATATCCATCATATCCTCGTAGGACGATATTGATGCAATCTTCTTGTAGACTTCGATCTTCTGGACTTCGTCTTCGATATATGTCTCAGGAATGAAGGCGTCTATCTTTATATCTACCGATGTCTCGACTGGCTCCTTCTCTATTTCTCCTTTAATAAGCTTGATGGTATCCTCGAGCATTCTGCAGTACAGATCATAGCCTATTGAGGCCATTTGGCCATGCTGAGCGGAACCCATCATATTGCCTGCCCCCCTGATCTCAAGGTCCTTCAGCGCAATCTTGAAGCCGGATCCAAGTTCAGTGAAGTCCTTGATTGCCTTCAGCCTTTTTTCAGCAACTTCAGTTAATATTTTATCTTTCCTGTAGGTCAGATAGCAATAGGCAATCTTGTTCGTCCTGCCGACTCTTCCTCTCAGCTGGTACAGCTGGGAAAGCCCCATCTTGTCAGCATCGTTTATTATCATAGTGTTAACGTTCTGTATATCCATGCCCGTTTCAATGATCGTGGTAGAAACTAGAACGTCGAAGTCGTTCTTCATGAAATCGACTATTACCTTTTCCAGCTCACGCTCACCCATCTGCCCATGGGCAGTAGCTACCCTTGCTTCAGGCACGAGGCCGGAAACATAGTTGGATATTTTCTGTATTGTTTCAACCCTGTTATGAACGAAATATATCTGCCCGCCCCTGTGCATTTCCCTCAGGATGGCATCACGGATCAGCTGGTCGTTGTACTCTACAACATAGGTCTGGATAGGATGCCTTTCCTTTGGAGGTGTCTCTATGACGCTTATGTCCCTTACTCCCACCAGCGACATATGCAGCGTCCTCGGGATAGGAGTTGCACTAAGCGTGAGTACGTCCACATTCTTTTTCAGATTCTTTATTTTTTCCTTATGTGTTACCCCGAACCTCTGCTCTTCATCTACGACAAGAAGCCCGAGCTCCTTGAAGGAGATATCCTTCTGGAGTATCCTGTGGGTGCCTATAACGATATCAACCTGACCATTCTTCAATGCTTTGATAGTGTCCTTGTGCTGTGCAGGCGTTCTGAACCTGCTCATAAGATCGATCTTCACCGGAAAATCCGAAAATCTCTTAACGAAGTTGTTGTAGTGCTGCTGGGCAAGTATGGTCGTGGGCACAAGAACCGCCACCTGCTTGCTGTCCATAACAGCCTTAAAAGCGGCCCTCATTGCGACCTCAGTTTTTCCGTATCCGACATCGCCGCAGAGAAGCCTGTCCATTACTTTTTCAGACTCCATATCCTTTTTTATGTCTTCTATGGCATTGATCTGATCTTCAGTCTCGTCATAAGGGAACTCTTCCTCAAACTGCTTCTGCCAAACCGTGTCCTTAGTGTATCTGAAGCCCTTTATGGTGGATCTTACAGCATAAAGTTTCACCAGATCCTCTGCCACTTCCTCAATTGATTTCCTGGCTTTCGACTTTGCTTTCGACCAATCGGAATTGCCGAGCTTGTTTATCTTCGGCGACTTGCCTTCACTGCCTATATATTTTTGTACCATATCGAGCTGCTCAACCGGTATATAGAGCGTATCGTTTCCAGCATAACTCAGCTCCAGGTAGTCCTTCTTGAAGCCCTGAAGCTCTAGCTGCTTAATGCCGCGGTAAACACCTATACCGTGGTTGATATGCACCACGTAATCTCCAGGCTTAAGCTCAGTGAAGCTTTTAATCTTCCCCGCACCCTTTTTAGCGAATTTGCGTGCGCTCTTCCTCTTTGCTTCGCCGAACACTTCCTTGTCAGAAATCACGCTTATTTTCAAATCCGGAAATTCGAAGCCTTTAAGCTGGCTTCCGAAGGTTATCACCACTCCTCCAGGAAGAATATCATCAAAAATATCCTTGTAAGTGCTGGTTATACCATTTTCAGCCAGTGTGTTTACAAGCCTCTCGCCTCTTGGTCTGGTTCCGGAAAGGATTACCGTCCTGAAGCCTCTTGATATATTCTCCCTGATATCCTGCATAAGCAGATCCAGCTTCCCCTGGTAATTATGAAGTGTCAGTTGGGAGAAACTTACTATGGATTTCGGCTGAAGCACCCTTGCAGTTTTTGCAATTGCGTCCAGCATTATAACCTCTCTGCTCTCCATTTCCTGAAAAATGAAATCCTTATCCACAAGCAGTTTATTCTGCCCCGGGAGAATATTCCCTCTCTCAAGGAAGCCCAGATAGTTGTCTTCAAATTCGAAGTAGAGACTGTCCAGCTTGCCTTTACATCTCTGAGGATCATCCAGTACGATTACATAATCCTTAAGATAGTCAAAAAGGTTCGATGGTTTCTCATAGAAATACGGCATAAAGCTGTCGATGGTTTCAAAATCCCAGTTTTCCCTCAACGCTTCAAGGTTGCTGTATGTCAATTCTTTTAATCTTTCATACGCTTCCTTTTTCTTGCTTTTTTTAAGTTTATCCAGGGTCTCCTTCAGTTCTTTCTCTATTGTCACATAACCCTTTTCAATATTTTCCTTCTCCAGCACTATTTCTTTTGCCGGGAATATCTCTATGCTCTTCATCCGCTCTATGCTTCTCTGCGACTCGGTGTTGAAGCTCCTGATCGAATCAACTTCATCGCCGAAAAGCTCTATCCTGTATGGTTCCGGCGAGATAGGCGGAAATACATCCAGGATGCCTCCCCTGACGGAGAATTCACCCCGCCCTTCCACCAGGTCTACCCTGTGATATCCGCTCTGTACAAGCTTTACATTCAGCTCATCAAGCTTAACAGTTTCACCTTCTTTGATTTTAAAGGTAAATTCTCTGTACAAGTCTACAGGAATATAAGCCGAAGCAAGCGCCTCAATGGACGCGACTATTATTTTTTTCCCTGGAGTAAGGATTTTTCGGATAACCTTAAGCCTCTCCCATCTCAGATCACCTGAAATGGCTTCAATATTATAGAAGACAACCTCCTTGGACGGCAGAAAATAAACCGAAGTCGTGTATAGGGACAAATCTTCGTAGATATTCCTTGCCTCAACATCGTTTTGAGCGAAAACAACAAAAGGTTTATCCAGTTCCTGAAATAAACCACCAATAAGATAAGCCCGTGAGGATTCGGAAAGTCCGTATACAGCTGCAGGCATATTTCTATTTTCTATATTTTTTATTATATCTTTGAATTCCCTGCTGTCCTTAAGAGAGTTCATAAGTCCTTCCAGTCTCATTGCAATACCACCTTAACTATTTAACTCTGAATCCATTGTATCTGCCCATGGCTTCTTCGGTTCCAAACTTTACAATTACTCCTGCCGCAGCGGCAGCGGTCTCCATTACCTCCTCAACAATCCCTCTTTCTTCCTTCGGGAATCTCCCAAGGACATAAGGCACCAGGTCAATTTCTGGACGACCGACCCCTATTTTAATCCTCGGAAAAATGTCCGTAGAGATATTGCAGATGATGCTCTTTATGCCGTTGTGGCCTCCTGAGCTCCCCTGAGGCCTTATCCTCATCCTGCCTACCGCAAGGCTTGTATCGTCGTATATCACAATGATGTTTTCAGACGGGATATTGTAAAATTTCGCTGCTTCCCGGACTGACTCACCGCTTAAATTCATAAACGTCTTCGGCTTAAGGAGTATCACCTTTTCACCTGACATATTCCCCTCGCCATAGACTCCCTTGAACTTATCCTTAGTCATGGGGATACTGCATTCCCTGCCGATTATATTTATTACATCAAATCCGACATTATGCCTAGTATTCTCATACTGCCTGCCCGGATTTCCAAGACCAACTATTAAAAACATATGTACACTCTCCACAATAAATATTACTTAATTACCTTGTCCTCTATATAATATACCAAATCAGTTAATTAATAAAGGGGCTCAAAGCCCCTTTAGTTTCCCTTCATTTCTGAAAGAGTGATATTCACTGTTATGGTTTTAGCACCTCTCTGGATCTTGCAGGCAATCATGTCTCCTACCTTATGTTTGTCCATCACTGTGGATATTTCATCAAACTCTTTTACCTTCTGCCCGTCAAGCTCTGTGATAATATCGGTAGGCTGTATGCCGGCATCATCAGCTCCGCTTCCGGCCACTACTTCCTTGACATAAACACCCTCAACACTGTTATTTCCAGCCACGACTGTCGCTCCATAGATTCCAAGATACGCCCTTGATACCTTACCCGTGCTCATAAGCGAATTAATTATGGTTTTTGCTTCGTTAATAGATATTGCAAATCCCATTCCTTCAGCATTATCTGATGCACCTATCTTCAGGCTGTTAATGCCTATAACCTCACCGTCTTTATTGCACAGAGCCCCGCCGCTGTTTCCGGGATTTATTGCCGCATCGGTCTGAAGAACCCTATAAACGGACCCGTCATACTGGATAGTCCTGTTCAGTGCGCTTATAATCCCGGAAGTTACAGTACCTGCGAATTCCTCACCAAGGGGATTCCCTATTGCTATTGCAAGGTCTCCCACTTTAACCCGAGATGAATCTCCCAGCTTTGCCACAGGAAGGTTGACCGCATCTATCTTGATTACAGCCAGGTCTGATCTGCTGTCAGCTCCAACAACCTTCGCTGCCAGTGATTTCCCGCTGGACAGTTTTACCGTTATGTTAGCAGCCCCTTCGATAACGTGATTGTTAGTAACAATATATCCGTTAGAATCAATAATAATACCTGAACCGCTGTACGAATCAGTTGTTAACGGTGAGGTTGTGTTGCCGCTGATCACTATCCCGACAACTGCAGGCCCTACAATTTCAGCAACCTTGTTGATTGCATTTGATGAAGTCACTCCGCTGCTGCTATTGCCAGAACTGCTGCTGTTGCCATCCTGTGAGGTGCTGCTATAGTTATATGTCTTAGAAGCAAAGTTGTTCGCCACATATGCTCCAGAAACACCTCCGGAGAATATAGCTATAAGTACAAAGGCAATAACCTTCATAGCATTGTCCATTTTCTTTTTCTTGTTGCAGTTTCTGATCTCAATCCTGCCGGTCTCACCATTATCTGCATTCTGCCATTCTACATCTTTGTAGGCGCTATCCGGATCATCATCGATTTTTTTATCATCCATGTAATCTGCCGCATTATCTTTAATGCCCTTATCCATCGCCTTGCCCCCTAATCCATAAAATTAAACACAACATAATTATAATGCATGGGACAAAAATAAGTGTGAACAAAGTGTTAGAATTATTTAAATCATTTTTAAAGTAAACGTGAAAACAACGCCATTTGGTTCCTTGTTCTCCACCCACACATCCTCGCCAAGCTGGGTAATGATGCTCCTGACGATTGACAGCCCAAGCCCGGTGCTTACCTTAGAAGACCTGGCTTTGTCAGCCTTATAGAATCTGTCCCATATATATTTTATCTCGGATTCGGGGATATTAGGTCCGTCATTGAATATAGTCACTACAGCCTTTGATCCTTTTATAATGGTTTTTATGTTTATATTCCCGGAAACAGCAACGTACTTCATGGAGTTGTCCAGCAGGTTTGTTATGACCTGGGTAAGCCTGTCCTTGTCTCCTGCCACCATCAGCTTGTCGCCTTGAAGCAGCACATCCACTTTAACTTTCTTCTTCATTATTTTAGGCTCAAACCTGATCACAGTCTGCCTTATAACCTCGTTTATGTCTACCTCCTCGATCCTGAGCCTGAACTGCCCTGATTCAATGGCTGAAAGATCCAGAAGATCATTGACAAGCCTGGTCAGCCTCTGTATCTCTTCATAGGTTATTGTCAAGTAATAGTTCTGTTTTTCCTTTGGCACTACGCCGTCAAGTATTCCGCCTATAAACCCCTTGATGGATGTGATCGGGGATCTAATCTCGTGGGAAACATTCGAGATGAAATCCCTTCTCTTTTTCTCAACTTCCTCAAGCGAATCCGCCATGGAATTGAAGGATTCGGCAAGCTCGCCGATTTCGTCCTTTGCTTTTACGACAACCCTTTTGTCTACTTCGCCTTTCGCAATCCTGTCTGCTGCATAGTTGATCTCCTGAAGTGGCTTTATGAGTATCCTCTGGGAAACATAGTAGATAACTATGCTTGACAATATTATTGCCAGCAACGCCGACAGCCAGATGATTTCGAACACGCTTTCAAGAGGTCCCTTTATATCCGCCAGCGACGTGTGCATAATTATTACACACTGGAAAGACTGGCTGTCAAAGACAGGCACCTCGAAAGTGTGCACCGGCGTGTCAAAATAACCGTTGTAACTTCCTTTTTTTTCTACGTAGTTTCCTGCCCTCAGCGCAACCAGCTCTGTTGTCAGAAGCTGGTGGCCAATCAGCGATTTATCCGCATCCAGGGACACAGCAAAAACATATCCGTAGCTGTCCACAAGCCATATATCAGCTGAGAGGTATCCGGCTATGCTGGTGATTGTTTCTCCCAATTTCTCAGATGAAATATCCCCATGGATATACTTCACGGCAGCAGGCCCAAGGAACTGGGATTCCTTGAGCAGCTGATCCTTCCTCTGATTGAAAGAATAGGTATCGAACCAATATGACAGAAAGGACGCAACAATTACAAAGCTGACTGCTATTATTACCGAGAATGTAACTATTAGCTTGGAAAAAAGTCCCTTTTTCATCCCTTACTTAACCTCGAATTTGTAACCTACTCCCCAGACGGTTTCAAGCTCCCAGTTAGCCCCCCCATGAAGCTTTTCTCTGAGTCTCTTGATATGGACGTCCACTGTCCTTGAGTCGCCGGGATAGTCATATCCCCAGACCTCGCACAAAAGCTGTTCTCTGGTGAAAACCCTGTTTTTGTTGCTTGCCAGAAAATAAAGCAGTTCAAACTCCTTGGGCGGCATCTTGATGTCCTCGCCTTTGAAAGTCACGTTGTAGGAATTGATGTCCACTGTCAGATCAGGGAATTTCAGAACTTCTTTGTCTTCGTTCTCCACGTTGTATCTTCTGAGGACAGCCTTCACCCTTGCCACCATCTCCTTAGGCTCAAAGGGCTTCACAATGTAGTCGTCCGCTCCCAGTTCCAGGCCAAGAACCTTGTCGAAGGTCTCGCCTTTCGCTGTCAGCATTATGACAGGTATCTCGGACTGTTTCCTTATCCACTTCAGCACATCTATTCCGTCCACACTGGGAAGCATAATGTCAAGCAGTACAAGGTCAGGCTTGTACTGGACAAAAAACTCCTGGGCCTCCCTTCCATTATTGCTGACCTTTGTATCGTATCCTGAATTCTCCAGATACATTTTTATGACTTCACTGATATTTTCATCATCGTCTACTACAAGAACTTTTGCAATTTTACCTTCCATAATAATTCTCCTCTCAAATCAAACGTATATATATTTAATTTACCATAATTATCAGACTAATTAATAGAGCAAATGCAAAAAAGTTACAAATAAATTTCAATATAGAAACATAATTATGTGAAAACAACAAAGCATGCTCCCGATATGGGAGCATGCAGATATATTATTCGTCGAACAGCTTGCTTACAGAGATATCTTCGTATATTCTTCTTATCGCTTCTGCAAAAACAGGCGCAACAGAAAGAACCTTGAACTTTTCGCTGGCCTTTGCTTCATCAAGCTTTATTGTATTGAGAAACACAAGTTCCTTTATGACTGAGTTTTGCAGCCTTTCAACCGCAGGTCCCGACAATACGGCATGAGTGCAGCATGCGTAAACTTCTTTGGCCCCAATCTTTATGAGGGCTTCTGCTCCATTTGTTATGGTTCCTGCAGTGTCAATCATGTCGTCTATCAGGATGCAAGTCTTTCCTTCGATGTCTCCTATTATGTTCATGACTTCGGATACATTTGCCCTAGGCCTTCTCTTGTCGATTATAGCAATAGGCGACTGAAGTTTGTCAGCGAACTTTCTTGCTCTAGTAACGCTTCCAAGGTCAGGTGACACGACAACTATGTCATCCCTGTCAAGGAATCCCTTCTGGATGAAATACTTTGAAAGTATTGGTGCTCCAAGAAGATGGTCCAGAGGGATGTCGAAGTATCCCTGGATCTGCGGAGCGTGGAGGTCCATTGTAAGAACCCTGTCGGCACCTGCCGCTGTCAGTATGTCTGCGACAAGTTTTGCTGTGATAGGATCTCTCGCTTTAGCCTTCCTGTCCTGCCTTGCATATCCGTAGTAAGGGATAACAGCTGTTATCCTTCCCGCTGAAGCCCTCTTGAATGCATCTATCATTATAAGCAGCTCCATAAGGTTATCATTTACAGGGGCGTTAGTAGACTGCACTACAAAAACGTCCACACCTCTTACGGTTTCATTGATGTTAACCGATATCTCGCCGTCGCTGAAAGTTTTGACATTTGAATCTCCCAATGGCAGCCCGAGTCTGTCCGCGATTTCTTTTGCCAGCTCAGGGTTAGAATTTCCGGTAAATATCTTGATATTTTTTCCGTGAGTTATCATTTCAGTCCTCCTTATTGATATTTTTCGGTTTTTTCCTGTATACCCAACCTTCTTTATTAACCTGCTTCGCTCTTGCTATAGCCAGTGAACCCGCAGGGACGTCTTCTGTTATAGTTGAACCTGCGGCTATATAAGTATCCTCATTTACGACTACAGGCGAAATGAGATTTGTGTTGCAGCCTATAAACGAATTGTCACCGACTATTGTCTTGGTTTTTGTTGTTCCATCATAATTAACCACAACTGTCCCGCACCCAAAATTGCAGTTCTTGCCAACCTCGGCATCTCCTATATAGGTCAAGTGGGAAACCTTCGTTCCGTCTCCTATAACTGATTTCTTTATCTCAACGAAATCTCCGATCCTTGCTGACTTTCCGATTAAGCAGTCAGGCCTTATATATGCGTATGGACCTACAGTTGTATTTTCTCCTACCCTGCTGCTCAGAACCACCGAATTTTGTATCGTCACTTCGTTCTCTATGATACTGCTGCTTATCCTCGAACCAGGGTAAAGCATGCATTTTTTTCCGATTACAGTGTTTCCTTCTATAACATTACCCGGATATACTATAGTGTCAGATCCTATCTCCACATCCACATCAATATACGTAGATTCAGGATCTATCAAAGTTACTCCATTAACCATGTGCTTTTCATTTATTCTTTTTCTGAGGACTTTTTCCGCCTGGCTGAGCTGGAGCCTTGAGTTGACTCCCATGGTCTCTTCGAAAGGAATCGCCATTGCGCCAACCTTCTGCCCTTCTTCCACCAGGATTCCAATGACATCTGTCAAATAGTATTCACCCTGTGAATTCTCGTTGCTAAGCTTTTTGAGACTGTTAAGAAGGTACTCAATGTCGAAGCAGTACATGCCTGAGTTTATCTCCTTGACCATCAGCTCCGAGCTGCTGCAGTCTTTATGTTCCACTATCTTGCATACTTCTTTGCTTTCTTTCCTGATTATCCTTCCGTAGCCATCGGCACAATCAACCACGGATGTCAGGATTGTAGCTTTGAAGCCGCCACCATTATGGAATCCCATGAGTTTTTTTATACTTTCCTCAGAAATTAAAGGAGCATCCCCAGTAAAAACTGCCACAGTTCCTTTTTTTCCTTCGAGAAATTCAGAAGAACACATTACAGCATGCCCAGTTCCAAGCTGTTTTACCTGGAATGAGTAGTGCACCCCTCTTGACTCTGTAGCCTTTTGAACTTTTTCTGCTCCTCTTCCTATAACCACATTTATTTCTAAAATCCCGCTTTTCCTGATAGTATCTATTACCTGGTTTACCATTTCTTTACCGCACACCTTGTGCAGAACCTTAGGGGTATCAGATTTCATTCTTTTACCCTCGCCAGCTGCCAATATTAAAGCATAATTTATCATTTATAACACCTCTTAACTTAAATATACCATAATATTATATTTTATATGCTTTCTATTTTCAACCTTATATGACATATTTAAAAAAAATCATAATAAAAAGGAGTCGTTAAACTCCTTTTTATCAATTAGTCTCTAATCTTCCGATGTTGCTTCTGGAGCTTCAGGTGCTTCTGGTGCTTCTGGTGCTTCTTCGGCAACAACGGGTTCCTCATTTTTAACTTTTTCATACTCATCAAGAATTGACTTCTGGATTTTTTCCCTTGTCTGAGTATTGATCGGGTGAGCTATGTCCTTGAATTCTCCATCTGGAGTCTTTCTGCTTGGCATAGCAATGAAAAGACCATTCTGGCCTTCAATAACCTTGATATCATGAACAACGAATTCATTGTCAAAAGTTACTGAAACGATAGCTTTCATTTTACCCTCTGCAGCAATTTTTCTTACTCTTACGTCTGTAATTTGCATTAAAATCCACCTCCACAAGATGCTTAGTATATATTATATTCTACTTTAATATCTATATTCCTGCTAAATTTGTGAAAAAGTTAAAATTTTTTAAATATTTTTGAAAATTACCTATATAAAGTATTTTGAAGGTTTGAGCACTGCATTCCCTTCTTCGTCAAAGTCGTTGAAGTCTACTATCGATACATATTCCTTTATCAATTTTTTCCGGGTACTTATAGTGTCGATCAATACGCCTATCCCCACCAGCTGGCATTCAAACTCACTGAGAAGGTCCGTAATTCCTTTTGCTGTACCCCCCGCTTTCATGAAGTCGTCTATAAAAACACAGTTGCTCCCTTTTCTCAGCGATTTCTTTGAAAGTGTCATGCTCTGTATCCTTCCGGTGGAGCCTGAAACATAGTTGATGCTTAAAGTTGAGCCTTCCGTAATTTTACTGTCTCTCCTCACCACTACAAGCTGTACGCCAAGAAGTTTAGCAACCTCATAAGCAAGAGGTATCCCTTTTGTCTCAACAGTCACAACATAGTCGACACTGTTTCCAATAAACTTTGAGGCAAGAATTATTCCTGCTGTCGAAATAATCCTAGGGTCGCACATAATGTCCGTAACATACAGAAAGTTCCCTGGTATTACACGCTCTTTGTCTGCTAGAATATCGCAGAGCTTGTAGGCAAACTCCCTGCTTTTTTCCTCAGACAGTCCGCAAACATATTTCACTCCTCCAGCAGCCCCTGATATTGTTTCTACACCGCCCAGCTTCAATCTGCTCAAAATATCCTTGATTACATAAATATCTTCGCTGATTGTTGATTTGGCAGCAGAAAAAATCTCCGTGAAAGTATTTAAGTTTATAACTTTGTTAGGATGTTCCATCAACGTTTTTGTTATTATAGATATCCTCTGATTTCTTGTAAATTTCTCCATTTAATCACCCACATCCATTTAATCCGAATATTCACCTGTTTTTTTAATCTATTATTCATATTTTATTCTAATACAGATTTATTATCAAGTATATAGATAATATGATATAATTTATTTATATTGCTAATCGATTAAAGGAGCTGATATTATGTCATTCGATATTACAAAGGATAAAAACAAAAAGGTTCATTTCATAGGTATTGGCGGAGTAAGCATGAGCGGTCTTGCAGAAATTCTGCTTGAAGCAGGGTACAAGGTGACCGGTTCCGACATGAAAGCATCCGCTGCAACAGATACCCTCACCAATCTGGGTGCTGTGGTTTTTATAGGTCATGATGAGAAAAATATAGGCAACGCGGACCTGGTAGTGTATACAGCTGCAGTGTCTGACGACAACCCTGAACTCCTGGTCGCGAGAAAAAAGAACATCCCTGTAATGGACAGGGCTGAATTTCTTGGCAGCCTTATGAAAGGCTACAAATATAATATAGCTGTTTCAGGAACCCACGGAAAAACCACGACAACCTCCATGTTTTCACATATTGCGATTAAAGCAAAGCTGGATCCAACAATACTTGTCGGCGGACAGCTGGATTTAATCAACGGAAATGTGAGAACAGGCAAAAGCCAGTATTTAATAACCGAAGCCTGCGAGTATAAGGCCTCGTTTTTAAAGTTTTTCCCAAATGTAGGTATAATAACTAACATTGATGCAGACCACCTGGATTTCTATAAGGATATTGAAGATATTCAGAATGCCTTCATAAAGTTCGCGGCCCTTATACCAGTTAACGGATACCTGGTTTGCTGCGCAGACGATGAAAGGATGGACAAGGTTATAGCAGGAGCCAAATGCCTTGTAATTACCTACGGGATAGACAAAGGCGAATTTATTGCAAAGAACATTGTCTTTAACGAAAAGGGATGCGCATCCTTCGCCGCATATTACAAAGGGGAAAAGTTCCTTGACGTGATACTAAACGTTCCAGGAAGGCACAACGTCCTGAATGCGCTTGCATGCATTGGTGCCGCCTTTGCTCTCGACATCTCAAAGGATTCAATTTTCGAAGGCCTGAAGGAATTCGGCGGCACACATAGGAGATTCGAGCTAAAAGGCAAGAAGGACGGCGTTACAGTAATAGACGACTATGCCCACCACCCGACAGAGATAAAGGCCACACTGAGTGCAGCTAAGAATTACCCTCACAAGAGGATATTCTGCGTATTCCAGCCTCACACTTTTTCAAGAACACTTAGCCTATTCGAGGAATTCAGCAATGCTTTCGAAGGAGTCGATGACCTGATCCTTGCAGACATATACGCTGCCAGAGAAAAAGACACAGGCATTGTCAGCTCAGCCGTTCTGGCAGACAAGATCAGAGAAAAAGGCTTGAAATGCCAGAACCTGCACAGCTTTGAAGAGATAGTGAGATACCTTGATGCCAACCTTAAAGATGGCGATGTGCTGTTTACGGTAGGAGCAGGAGATGTATATAAGGTAGGAGAAATGTATCTGGGAAAATAAATCCTCCACGCAAGAAGCGTTGAAATTAAAGAATTTCAACGCTTCTTTTTAATTTTCTTTTTTAAGTACATATCCATAAGCTTTCTTCTTGCCGGCCACTGTTTCAAGGTACACTCCCTGGATTTCCCGGGCAAAGCCCGGCAGTTGGTTAATCCCTTCCTCTAATGCTTTGAAGTATTTCACTGCAGTTTCCGACCATTTTTCGCCTTGGACTACGCATATTATTCCTGGAGGGTAAGGTAGCGCTCCTTCGAGTGCAGTGCGGCCCTGTATTTCAGATAAAGCAACTAATTCGCCTTCTCCGCGTATAAATCTGAAGTTTGCCTCCTGTGGATTCATAACATATTCAGGCATTGTTTCCTTTCTGAATAATGCTTTCTGCAGATCTTTTACATCATGGCCTTTGTAGAAGTCATGCATTTCCTGGCAAAGGCGGCGGATTGTATAGCCCTCGTATTTGTCAAGATTGCTGTAATATATTCTGGGCAGCACATCCTGCATGGTCGCATCAGCTTCAATCAAAGCTTCAAAGCGGGCAATTTGAGATACAAGGTTATCCATTTTTGCAGTCGTTTCAGCCGGAGTCATTAAGAACAATATTGAGTTCAAGTCACTCTTCTCGGGTACGATTCCATTTTCTCTTAAGTAGTTAGCAAGGATATCTGCTGGAATTCCGAAATTTTCATATTCGCCTGTTTCTTTATCGATGCCAGGAGTTGTCAGCATGAATTTACAAGGGTCAACAAAGTACTGATTTTCTGCATAGCAATCAAAAGAACACCATTTTTCACCTGGATTGAATTTGAAATATTCCAGGTCCTCAGCCATTGCTTCGGTATCACCATCTTGCCATGGCTTGCCTTTTACTATTGGAGGTATAAAAGGTTTAATCATGCTGCAGCTTTTAAGCATTAGTTTTCGTGCTTCTATACCAATTTTTATGCAGTCCTTCCATAGCCTGCTTCCTGCCCCACCTTCCATCATTTTGGCATTTACATCAATAGATGCAAACATTGGATAGAAAGGGCTTGTAGATTCGTGCATCATAAACGCATTGTTAAAGCGCTTGTGGTTGCAGTAACGAGCCTGACCTTTTATATGGCTGTCCTTTTTTTGGATCTGTGAAGCCTGTGAAAAACCAGCCTGCTGCTTGTGAACCGATTGAGTGACGAATATGCCAGGATCATCAGGCCCAAGATCTAACAGAAGCGGACTGCAGTCCTTCATCATTGGTATGAACTGCTCATATCCAACCCAGGCTGAATCGAACAATACATAGTCGCAAAGATGTCCGATTTTATCTATAACCTGTCTTGCGTTATATATAGTCCCGTCATAAGTTCCCAACTGGATTACTGCTACCCTGAATGGTCTCTTGTCATTTGCTTTTTCAGGAACACGTTCAGCAATTAAGTCGCGAATATAATTTTCGTCCAAGCACTTACTGTTGATGCCGCCTATAAACCCGTATGGGTTCCGGTCGGTTTCAAGATAGACAGGAGTTGCGCCAGACTGAACTAATGCTCCCTGGTTGATAGATTTATGGTTATTTCTATCATAAAGTACAAGGTCTCCAGGTGTTAACAACGCATTCATAACGATTTTGTTGGAAGTTGATGTGCCATTCAATACAAAATATGTTTTGTCAGCATTGAAAACATGTGCTGCATGCTTTTGAGCAGCATAAGCCGGACCCTCATGAATAAGCAAATCACCCAATTCCACATCAGAATTACTTAAGTCAGAGCGGAATAAGTTTTCTCCATAGAAGTCAAAGAATGCTTTTCCTGCAGGATGTTTGCAATAAAACTGCCCTCCTTGGTGGCCAGGGGTATCGAATTGTGATTTTCCCGCATAAACATAATCTGTTAATTTATGAAAAAACGGCGGCAATAAATTTTCTTCATAACGGGCAGCAACCTCTTCTATTTGGCGGCTGTTATACTCTATATCCTCTGCCTTCCCGTCAATAACATGAGCTGCTTTACCCATAAGTTCTGGCGATAATTTACTGCCTTCAGCAAGCACAATGAATACTGGTATGCCGAATTTTGTTTCGCTTACTATTTCCACAAAAGATACTTCTTTGCCAGTCAGCACAACAGCCGCTACTTCCGTAAAATCAGTTTCATCAACCAAAACAACACTTCTGCCTGTTGAAAAATATTTTTCAGAAGCTGTACTGCAAGCAATTTTTAAACTTTCCATTGAACAAACCCCCTATATTTAGAAAATTTTTCAACTTATCTTAATACCATTATTGCAACTATTCCGCTTAAGGTCAATCATAAGCAAGCATGCTTTTTGAATTTTCTGAAAAAATAACGAACAATCATTATATATAAAAGAGGGAAATTATTTGATACGTCGAATAATTATAGTTAACTTAAATATGTGAGGGATGTGTAATATATGTCAAAGATAAAAGTATTGATTCCTTTAGACGGATCAGCAAAAAGTATGCATTCAATTGATTGGTTAAAGAAATTCTTTAGCAGCGAAGATGTTGAAATTACTCTTTTAGTTGTGACTGAGGTGATTTTAACAAAAGAAATAGTTGTGGCTAATCTGTTGGAAAGTATCGGACATGAAAGTGAACAGATTTTAGATAATGCTGTAGAAATGTTAGAAGGCTATGCCGTGACAAAGTTAACAGGTACAGGCCGCACTTCAGATTTAATTTTAAATGAGGCTAGAGATGGTAATTATGACTTGATAATAATGACCAAATCAAGCGTTAAGGGAATATCAAGAATTATAGGCTCAGTAACAAGCCAGGTCGTTAGGGATTCCGAAGTAGCTGTTGTGGTTGTGCCAGAATAAAATGAAACAACATTGAGAAAGCCAGCAAACTAAAGCGTTTGCTGGCTTTTATTCTTGATTTTCTATATCGGTGCTCAACATAGCATCCAATACTTTAACAAAGGCTGTCAGATGCTCCTTAATCCTTCCAGGATAATTTTTTTCGATAAAACTAACCGTATCATTTGGCGTATGCATGATATTCCCAAATTTCGCCGTTTCTGAATAGTCACCATCCTTAACAGTATCCCAGTTGTTTCCTTCAAAATATACATAAGGTATGCCTTTTAACTCAAATGGATAATGGTCGCTCCAGTCGCCTGTTGTTCCTGCCGGATAATCCCTAAGCAATCCGGGGTTGGTTCCCATAGCGAGCCCCAATCCCTTCGCTATCTCAAGAGCTTTATCTCTATAAATCCCCTGGCTTCCCGAATCTCCGTAAATGTACATTTTATCCCCTGCAGTCAGGCTATCCATATTTATCATAACTATAATATTGTTGATTTCATCATCAGTCAGCTGGCTGGTATAGTAAAAAGACCCCTTATAATCGTCTTCTTCGCCGCTAAAAGCGATGAACTTAATAGTATAGAATGATTACATTATGGCAGTTTGCTCTATCAATCCTTTTGGAGGCATTATTCCTGAAACTTGGAGCTTTGACAGGTAATCAGTAAAGAAGGAGCTCCTGCAAAATCGAGATTTTGCAGCAGCTCCTTCTTCTTTTAACCTAATATTTTAGAGCTGTTTTTCAATTTTCTTTAAAATTCCTTCGATTTCAATTTTGTCATCTTTAAGCATCTGTTCAACTTGTTCTGCTTCTAAAGCCTCATATTGGAACTCATTGTTAGCAAGCATTCCGTTAATCTTTTCCAGTTCTTTTTCTGCTAAATCACGAAGTCTAGTAAATTCGTTTTTATCAAACATTATGAACACCGTCCTTTATTTTAGTTCTTATTCATATTATACAAGAAATTGTTTGAATGTTCCATCATTAATCACGCTTCATTTAAACATTTATTAATAACAGGGTTCATTCTGGAAATGTTATGTTTTTTATCCATTCAGCTTTAATCTCCCACAATGTCGCCTGATCTATACCTGAAATCCTGATGTTAGCGTCAAAGAGCCTTACCCAGCTATTTTCAACCTCGCGCTTTAGCACCGGATAGAAATTGTTCATGCAAATAATGCTCTTGTTTTTAATTCCATATGAATTCAACTTTTTTTCAAATTCCGCATTGTCATCGTCGTTTTCGGGTATATACCAGTAATTCAGAATGTAGTCCCACTTCCCGGAATCAAAGACTATTACATTTTCGCTGTCAACCTCAAGTTCAAATCGCACCTGGCCTTCTATCAAGCCAAATGACAGCTCTTTTTCGAAGGCTGCCCATATTGGATACTCCGCGCCTTCCGGCTTTGGAACAACTGCGCCAGCCGTTTTAGAAAACCACTTGTATGTTTTCAGGTATATGTCTGAACAGGTATCGTACTTTTCTATTATGCTTTCAATCCTCGCCCTGTAAAACCCTTTTGTTTCAATTTCTTTAAGAGCCCTTTTGTCTTGAGTTGTCCAAAGCCTAATTTTACCCATAATTCACCTCTCAGAAAATTATATTCCCCTGCATAAATGATGTAATTGCTCGAAAAAATAGCACGTCATCGACATTGAGCCTGCAATCTTCCCTCGAAGCACGTAAAACGTTAAGTATATTATAACTTAAATAGCAGAAGCCATGCAACTCATGGCTGCATGGCTTCTGTCATTAATTCTCCTGAAGGCTAAACATCTTATCCACATTTTTAGATATGTTCGGGGAGTGCGTTACAATTATTACGCATTTATCATCCTCATAGGCAAGCCCCTTTAGGATTTTAATTATCGCATTTTCCGTCGCCTCATCAAGGTTTCCTGTAGGTTCGTCAGCGATGATGACTTCAGGGTTGTAGGACAGAGCTCTGGCTATTGCTACTCTCTGCTGTTCTCCACCTGAAAGCTTCAATATCCGTCTGTTTGCCTTTTCCTCATTCAGCTCAACTTTCTTGAGCATCTGAAGGGCATATTCTTTTTTGTCCGCAACCTTCATTCCTGCAATATCCATGGACAGCACGACATTTTCAAGCGCGGTAAGATGGGGCAGAAGATTGAAGTCCTGGAAAACGACTCCGATATTCTGGCTTCGGTATTTTTCCCTGTCTAATCCGCTGATGTCCTTGCCGTCATAGAGAATTTTACCTTCAGTGCTCTTGCGGAGCCCCGATATGAGGGAAAGCAGAGTTGTCTTTCCTGCGCCTGATCTTCCTACAATCGCGTAAATTTTCCCTTTTTCAAATTCAAAATTGATGTCCTTGAGAACGGGTGTTTCGCCTTTGTCATATGAATAAGAAAGATTTTCTATTGCTAATATACTCATTATATTTCCCCTCCGATTAAGATCTGCTGCTTAGTATTTTTAGCGGCTCATAGCGCGAGATAAATATCAGGGATATTCCGCTGCTTAGTATTACAAGCAGAATTCCGATTCCTGCTATCTCAATCAGCACAATTCCATTAATGACTGCATTGATCTGGTTAACATAGCTCGCGTTTGCGCCCATTCCGAAGAGGCCTCCTATTCCGCCTTTCCGAGCTGACTGCCCTGTGGTGCTGGCCTGCATGCCGAAATTCTGCTGGTGCTGCTGATTTTGTGACTCAATGCTGGCTATTTCGGTCTTGAGCATATAATTAGCAGTTGGAACTGAAGCAGCGGCACCTATGCCTGAGCCTATGAACAATGCGATAATAGTCACGATCGACAGCTCAGTGATAAACTGAAGCGCGACCTTGCCTTTCTTCATACCGATAGCCCTGAGCACACCGATCTCATATTTGCGTTCCCTAATATTGATAAGGTTGAGTACTACCAGAACTATGCCGCCTATCGCAAGAACGAGTAGCAGGAATATAGTTGCAAAGTTGCTCAGATTAGAAAGCGGCTCTACACTTTGATTGAAACTGCTTATGTTGGAGGTAACTGTATAGTATTGGTTCAACCCCTTCGATGTTAGCTCGCTTTTAAAAGCATCCAGGCTGTCCGCGTTTAAAAGGCTGAAGCTGGAGCTAAGCTGCGAGGACAACTTCGTTGTGCTGTTTGAAGCTGAAGCTGTTATCATTGTGTTTGCTGCTGTGTAGTTAGTTATTATACGGTTTGCCGAGTCAGAGAACATATTCATCTGCGAACCTTCGCTTGTGGATGTGTCGGTATAAATCCCAACGACCTTGAACGTATAGGATTGCGCCGTATCATTAGGGTTAGTTAAGGTTACATTACTGCCTACAGCGAGGCTGTTTGCCGATGCCAGCTCGTCAGATACAACGCAAACGTTGGATGTATCACTGTCGCTGAACATGGCTCCTGACGTAATCTTGCTCGTTCCATTGATAAAGCCGCTCATCGCTGCCGCGGAGCTGTAGCCAGTTACTCTGAAGGATCCCTGGGACTGCCCGCCCATGTCGCCTGCCGCTCTCTGAGCTTTAGTGCCGGTGCTGCCGACAGATGTTGATGAAGTTGCAGTTGCTGCAGGTGTGCTGTTGGAAACTGCTGTGATATTCGAAGAATTCAGCGAAGTTGTAATGGAATAATTCAGGCCTTTGACATACTTTGAATCAGCATAATTTTTAAGCTGATCCACGGTTAAAGATGGAATGCTTTCCATCAGAGTCTTCATGTCCGTTCCGCTTGACTGGGAATTCGTTCTCATAGTTTCTCTGTTGATTCCTACGGTGGCAGTTATAGCGAAGCTTTCTTTCTGTTTGCTGACGACCTCATTTGCTGAATTTCTTATGGAAAGTGCAATGCAGCTTGATACTGCAATAACCATAATTATAATGCCGATAAGTATATTCCTGCCTTTTGACCTCGATATGCTTTTTAAAGCATTCTTAACAGTGTACATTTATGCATCACTCCAAACAATATTGATAACCCAATTCTAAAACAAAAGTACCGCAGCATTATCGTAATATCGTGTGAATATAATGTGATATCAAGTATTCATAATTCTTAAAAAAGCAGCCTGATTATGGTATAATAAATGTGAACTCACAACTTAAAGGAGAGATGTTTATGGTAGAAGAATATAAATCAATCTTCAGGTCACTTGTCAAATCCTTGCAAGAAAACAATTTTGATGATGTTGTCAATGAGGTTCTCAGCAGGCCTGGTGTGGACAAGGGAAAACTGGCTAAAGCGATATCTTCACTTTGTGGTACAGAAATTTCTTACGATGAAAACTTCGCATCAAACCTTAAGGATGCAATTTCAGCCTACAAGCCTGATCATAAGGTGGTGTCCAAGATAGGCACCTGTTCCGCGGACTGCTTGGTCGACGGCGAATCCCCTTGTATGAAGTCATGCCCTTTCGATGCCTTAATATTCGATAAAGAAAAAAGAAATACAGTTATAGATCAGAACAAATGCACAGACTGCGGCTTCTGCGTTGATGCCTGTCCTACAGGCGCCCTGGTGGACAAAGTCGAATTCATGCCTCTTTTCAGCCTAATGAAGAGCGGCAAGCCAGTAGTAGCCGCCGTTGCTCCTGCAATTTCAGGTCAATTCGGTGACAGAGCCACCATAGACAGGCTCAGGACAGCTTTCAAGGTACTCGGCTTCGCAGACATGGTTGAGGTAGCATTCTTTGCTGACATGCTGACTCTCAAGGAGTCTGTAGAATTTGACCATCTTGTCAAAAAAGAAGAGGACCTTATGATAACCTCCTGCTGCTGCCCTATGTGGGTTGGAATGCTTAAGAGGGTATACGAAAATCTTGTTAAACATGTTTCCCCTTCTGTTTCGCCAATGATTGCTGCAGGAAGGGTGCTAAAGAAGCTGAATCCTGAAGTCAAAGTAGTATTTATCGGCCCTTGCATAGCTAAAAAAGCTGAAGCAAAAGAAAAAGACCTTATCGGGGACATAGACTATGTACTGACCTTTACGGAATTGAAGGACATATTTGACTCGCTGGATATTGATCCAGGCAAATTTGAGGAAACCCCTTCAACAGATTATGCAACCAGGGGCGGAAAGCTTTATGCGCGTGCCGGCGGAGTTTCAATCGCAGTTGCCGAATCCCTTGAACAGATTTTTCCTGAAAAATATAAGCTGTTCAAATCTGTGGCTGTTGACGGCATAAAGGACTGCAGGGCCATCCTTGAGAAGGCCCAGAAAGGCGAAACAGATGCTAACTTCATCGAAGGCATGGGCTGCATAGGCGGATGTGTTGGCGGACCTAAAGCCCTTGTGAGCAAGGAAATAGGAAAGGAACATGTGGACAAATATGCCGACAGCTCCAGCACTAAGGTCTCCATAGACAGCGATTGCATAAAAGATGTTTTCCATAAGATTGGAATTTTCGACATGGAAGACGTCAAGAAGGGCGAGAAGATTGAGATCTTCGAAAGAAAATTTTAAGAGGTGACATTAAGAATTGGTAACTTTGCTAGATAACATTCAAGGCGCTATTTTCGATATGGACGGCACAATCATAGATTCAATGTGGGTATGGTATACAATAAACAAGGACTACCTTTACAAAAGGAACCTTTCAATGCCGGCGGACCTTAAGGAGAAGATCGAAACCATGACCTTCAAGGAATCGGCCCTGTATTTCAAAGACAGGTTCCAGATAGAGGACAGCGTCGAGACGATAATGGATGAGTGGAATGAAATGGCAAAAAGCTCTTACCGTAATGGTGTAAAACTAAAGCCTGGGGTTTATGAATACCTGACCAAGCTGAAGGAAAAGGACATAAAAATAGGTCTTGCCACCAGCAACTACTCCAAGCTGGTTGATCTTGCGCTCAGCCAGAACAACATTAAACACTTTTTCGATGCCATAACCACCACTGAGGAAGTTGAAAGGGAAAAGAGCTTCCCCGATATATACCTGCTCACGGCAAAGAAGCTTAATGTGGAACCCGAAAAGTGCGTTGTATTCGAAGACATACTTCCTGCCATAAAGGGAGCAAAGCTGGCAGGCATGACAGTTGTTGGCGTCCAGGACGAATATTCACTTGACCAGTGGGAATCCATCATGGAGCATTCCGACCACTGGATAGAGAAATATGACGAGCTTATAAACGAAATAACGGCGCAGCAATAAGCTGCGCCGTTATTTTTTTTTCGCGTATTTTCAGATCAGAATCTGAGAATCATATCATACCAGACAGCACCGCCGTGATTTGATTTGGAAACGCCTTCATTCACATATCCGAAGGATTCATAGTAATGGATCAGTCTTTCCTTGCAGGTCAGTATGAGCCCTTTGCGGCCTGCTTCTTTCGAAGCCTTGATCATGTGATTCATAAGTTCCCCTGCAATCCCCTTGTTCCTGCAATCAGGATGCACATCAAGGCCAAAGATGGACTGATATTTCCCGTCAGGAACATGCAGGGCATTCGATGCAAACATCTCATCACAGATGGCTTCATCGTTTGTGACACATCCGTTTACAAAACCGATGATCCCTTCTTCTGTCTCTGCAACGAAAAAACTGTCCGGGAATGTCTGCAGCCTCTGTAAAAAGGACGCTCTGGAAGCTGCCTCAGCCTCTGGGAAGCATACGGCTTCAAGTTCCGTTATTTCATCCAGATCTGAAAGCCTTGCTTTTCTTATATCCAATTTATCAACTCCTTCTATTTCCCAATTATACTATACTTTTTTATCATATGGCTGAAGTGATATAATAAACATAGGAGTAATTCAATACATATTAGGAGGAGTAAATATGAAGGTCTTGATTCTCACAGGGAGTCCGCATCCACGGGGGACCACATCATTCCTTGCAGATGAATTCAGCGCTGGCGCACAGGAAGCAGGACATGAAATAGTCCGTTTTGAAACAGCAAAAATGGATATCCATCCCTGCATAGGCTGCCTTTATTGCCGCGAGCACGACGGAAGATGCGTTTACGATGACGATATGTCTGAGATTTATCCTCACCTTTTGACTGCAGATGCGCTGGTTCTGGTGACGCCTCTCTATTATTTCAACATATCCTCACAGCTCAAGTGTGCCGTTGACCGTTTTTTTGCAGTCAATCCTGTACTGCGAGAGATGCCCAAAATACTATATTTGATTTCTGCCGGGCATGACACTGATGCTTGGGCAATGGACACCCTGAAAGCGAATTTTCATGCTTTATGCCATTACCTCCACTGGCAGGAAGGCGGCATGGTCCTCGCTTTAGGTACAGATAACAGGAAGGAAGCTGAGAACAGCGAATACCAGGCGATGGCGAGGAAGCTTGGATCCGATATTTAACAACAAACGTTTAATGGGGGGCGCACTTATGAGGGAAATTTATGCAGGCAATGAAAAAGTCAAAATCAGGAAGGCAGTAAAATCCGACGCCGCCTCGCTTATAGAATATCTTAACATCATTGGCGGCGAATCGGATTTCCTGACTTTCGGTCCCGGAGAGTTCGGGCGAAGCTTTGAAGATGAAGAGAAGTTCATTGAGAGCGCCTTGAAAAAAGAAAATGCATTATTCCTGATAGCCGAGGTCAACGGAAAGGTGGTCGGGAATCTGAATTTTTCCGGGGGGCACAGAGATCGGACGGCCCATTCCGGGGAATTCGGAGTAAGTGTCCTTAAGGATTACTGGGGAAAAGGCATAGGCGAAGAATTGACCAGCTATCTCATCCGCTGGAGCAAAGGTACAGGGACAATAAGAAAGATCAACCTCAAGGTCAGAACTGACAACAAAGGAGGCATAAGCCTTTATAGGAAACTTGGTTTTACAGAAGAAGGAACACTGAAAAGGGATTTCCTCATAGGCGGGAAATTCTATGATTCCCTGCTTATGGGACTGCTTATAGATTGAAAGGAATGGGTGAAATTATGGAGAGAACATTAGTGCTTATCAAACCAGATGCTGTTGAGAGAAGACTAACAGGTGAAATAATCTCAATCTATGAGAAAAAGGGACTTCACATATCGGCTTTAAAAATCACAAGGCCTTCTAAAGAAATTGCAGAAGAGCATTATGCAGAGCACACCGGGAAACCATTCTTTGATAACCTGGTAAGTTACATTACAAGCGGAGAGGTATGCGCTTTGATTTTAGAAGGAAACAATGTTATCGCGATGGTAAGGAAAATGAATGGGGCTACCGATCCGGCAAATGCTGAAGCAGGCACAATCAGAGGTCAATTTGCTATATCGATGTCCGAAAACACTGTTCACGCTTCTGAATCTATGGAGAGTGCTGAACGCGAAATTAAGATATGGTTCCCTGAAATATAATAAAAATTTTAATTTAAAGGAGTGTTTAATTAATGAAAGTGTTATTAGTAAATGGTAGCCCACATGCAGAAGGTTGTACTTTTACTGCTTTGACTGAAGTAGCAGGAGCACTAGAGAAGCAAGGTATTGAAACGGAAATGTTTCAGTTAGGCACAAAGGCAATTTCCGGATGCTTGGGATGCGGTGCTTGTTATAATACAGGCAGATGTTTCATGAATGATTCAGTAAATGAATTCTTAGATAAAGCATTGGAAGCGGATGGTTTCGTTTTCGGTTCACCTGTACATTATGCTTCTGCCTCCGGAATGTTGAGTTCATTCATGGACAGGGTATTTTTTGCCGGCAGTGCTACAGGGAAATTTGCATATAAGCCTGCAGCAGCAGTTGTAAGTGCTCGACGTGCAGGCACTACATCCGCATTTGACCAAATCAACAAGTATTTCACGATTAGCAACATGCCAATCGTATCATCCCAGTATTGGAACATGGTTCATGGCTTTACACCTGAAGATGTTAAAATGGATTTGGAGGGTATGCAAACCATGCGTACATTAGGAAATAATATGGCATGGCTATTGAAATCCATTGAAACAGGAAAAACTCAAGGACTTCCACTCCCAGAAAGAGAAGAAGCGGTATATACTAACTTCATTCGTTAAGCCAATTATCAGATACTTTTTACGAATAATAGTATCTTGCCCCATGAAAGAACGAGGTTGCCGACAGCGCATATTTGCCTGTCAGCAACCTCGTTTATTTACATTGAACTGTTATACGATTTTTGTTGTCCACTCTTCGCAGTTCCATACGTCTGTCACTACATCCCTGTAAAATTCAGGCTCGTGGCATACCAAAAGTATACTTCCCTTGTATTCTTTAAGCGCTTTTTTAAGCTCCTCTTTCGCATCCACATCCAGGTGGTTGGTAGGCTCGTCCAGTAAAAGTATGTTCGTCTCCCTGTTCAGCAGTTTGCATAGCCTTACCTTTGCCTGTTCTCCTCCGCTAAGCACCACAACTTTGCTTTCGATGTGTTTTGTGGTCAGCCCGCATTTAGCAAGGGCCGCCCTGATCTGGTACTGCGTATGTGAAGGAAATTCTTCCCAGACTTCCTCGATACAGGTGTTGTAGTTTGCCTCTTTGATCTCCTGCTCGAAGTAGCCTATGTGCTGGTAGTCCCCAAGTTCGATGTTTCCTGAGATAGGCTTTATCTGCCCAAGAAGGCTCCTGAGCAATGTTGTTTTTCCGAGTCCGTTCGCTCCTACAAGGGCTACTTTGTCTCCTCTCTCCATCCTCACGTTTATTGGTTTTGAAAGAGGTGAGTCGTAGCCTATTACCAGATCTGTTGTCTCGAATATGAGTTTGCCGCTGGCTCTTGCACTCTTAAAGCTGAATTCAGGCTTAACCTTTTCCTTAGGAAGCTCTATCCTGTCCATCTTATCGAGCTTCTTCTGCCTTGACTTAGCCATGCCTGTGGTTGCAACCCTGGCTTTGTTCCTTGCCACGAAGTCCTCAAGCTTTGCTATCTCCTGCTTCTGTCTGTTGAATGCAGATTCAAGCTGTTTCTTGTTTGCTTCGTATACCCTCATGAAATTCTCGTAGTCGCCGACATACCTTGTAAGTTTTTTGTTGTCCATATGGTATATCAGGTTGATTACGCTGTTTAGGAACGGTATGTCATGGGATATCAGGATGAATGCATTTTCATAGTTCTGAAGGTATCTCCTGAGCCACTCTATATGCTGTTCATCCAGGTAGTTTGTAGGCTCGTCCAGAAGCAGTATGTCAGGCACTTCCAGCAAAAGCTTCGCAAGCAAAACCTTCGTCCTCTGTCCTCCGCTCAGATCCTGAACGTCCTTGTCCAGTCCAACATCCTTGAGCCCAAGGCCTGCAGCAATTTCCTCTATCTTAGCGTCGATCACATAAAAACCGTTGTTGTCCAGAAGATCCTGAATGGTTCCCATGTCATCAAGGAGTTTTTCAAGCTCTTCTGGAGATGCATCGGCCATCTTGTCTGTGACTGCCAGCATTTCTTCCTCCAGATCGAAAAGGTATTGGAACGCCCCCCTCAGGATATCCCTGATGGTCTTGCCCTGTTCAAGCTTTATATGCTGGTCCATGTATCCAACCCTTACACGGTTTGACCATTCGATAACCCCTTCATCCGGCATGAGCTTTCCTGTGATTATATTCATAAACGTGGATTTTCCTTCTCCGTTTGCACCGATAAGTCCGACATGCTCTCCTTTAAGGAGTCTGAAGGTGACATCCTCCAATATAGCCCTGTCTCCAAATCCATGGTTAACATTTTTAACGTTAAGTATACTCAAAACTTTTTCTCCCCTTAATGGTTATTTCGCTTTCGGTAATTTTACACACAGATTATAGTTTAATTTATTTCAATACTGTAGTCAAAGGATTTTTTTCAAGATTAAGTTGTGGTATACTACTACCGATAGAGGAGGTTGATTAAATGACAAGTAAATTTTATTTATATAAAGGAAAGGGACGAAAGGCAGAGAACGGCCATCCCTGGATATATTCAAACGAAATAGAAGGCTACGACGGAGAATACACGAACGGCGACATCGTCGAGGTCTACAACTTCAAGGACAGCTTTATCGGCAAAGCTTATGTAAACGACGCTTCAAAGATAGCTCTAAGGATGATGACCAGAGACAAAGATGAAGAGATCGATGAGCAGTTCTTCAGGAAGAGGATGCATGATGCCTGGGAATATAGAGAAAAAGTAATAGATACCTCAAGCTGCAGGTTTATCTTCGGGGAAGCAGACTTCCTGCCTGGCCTGATCATAGACAAGTATGAGGATTATTTTGTAATCCAGTCCCTGGCACTCGGCATAGATAAATATAAAGACATCGTTGTCAAGCTCCTCAAGGAGGACTTCAACGCTAAGGGCATTTACGAGAGAAGCGACGTCAAGGTACGCGAGCTCGAAAGCATGGAGCAGACAAAGGGCTTCCTGTCTGATCCTTTCGACACGAACGTCCAGATCGTCGAGAACGGAGTAAAGTACACGGTTGACCTTGAAAACGGCCAGAAAACAGGCTTCTTTCTGGATCAGAAGGATAACAGGAAGTCCATACACAAACTATGCAAGGATGCAGATGTGCTCGACTGCTTTACGCACACAGGCTCCTTTGCGCTCAATGCGGGCATAGCTGGCGCTAAGAGCGTTCTGGGTCTGGACATTTCCCAGCTGGCAGTAGATGAAGCTTCCAGGAACGCAAGCCTGAACGGTTTGTCCGACAAGGTCAAATTCGAATGCCATAACGCATTTGATGTGCTCCCTCAGTGGGTAAGGGAAGGAAGAAAGTATGATGTAGTCATCCTGGATCCTCCTGCCTTCACCAAGTCACGTTCAACTGTTAACAGCGCAGCCCGCGGCTACAAGGAAGTGAACCTCAGGGGCATTAAGCTGGTTAAGCCGGGCGGATTCCTCGTCACCTGCTCCTGCTCACACTTCATGAATCCCGAGCTGTTCCATGACACCATTGCGGATGCTGCTAAGGACGCTCACAGGCTGCTGAGACAGGTTGAGTTCAGGACACAGGCTCCAGACCATCCTATCTTATGGAATTCCGACGAATCCTATTACCTGAAGTTTTATATATTCCAGGTAATCTAACATATTTATATTTCGAATAAGAAAAAGACTGAAGCAAGCCGCTTCAGTCTTTTTGATTTCCTGTATTATAATATTTGCCCTGATAAAGATCGTTGTCCTTCATGAGGTTGTCTATGGAATTAAGTGTCTCCCACTTTTTAAGACTCCACATCGGACCAATAAGCAAATCCCTTGGAGCGTCCCCGGTCAGCCTGTGGATCACAACCTCAGGAGGAAGTACGCTTATGGCCCTGCATATCAGTTCTACATACTCATCCTCTTCCATGAATTTGAGCAGCCCCTGCTCATAGAACTTCACCATCGGAGTATTTTTCATAAGGTGCAGAAGGTGAAGCTTTATGCCCTGTATGTCCTTTCCTGCAAGATACCTGACAGTGTCCATCATATCATCTTTGCACTCGCCGGGCAGCCCGAAAATGACATGGCATACCGTATCTATCCCTCTGCTCTTAAGCTTTTTAAGGGCTTCCTCGAACACATCCAGTGTGTAGCCCCGGTTTATTCTGCGGGCGGTTTCCTCATTTGATGTCTGCAGGCCAAGTTCCACCCATACATACACTCTCCTGCCTAGCTCTTCAAGAAGGTCGAGAACCTCCTCCGGAAGGCAGTCCGGCCTTGTGGCTATAGCCAGCGCAACAACTCCGTCCTCATTGATGGCCTCTGTGTATTTCTGCCTCAGCACCTCCACTGGTGCATAAGTATTTGTGTAGGCCTGAAAATATGCGATGTACTTGCCTTCCTTCCACTTCTTCTCCATCATATTCTTTATGTTTACAAACTGCTCGTGGATGGAGAGGCTGCTGTCCCCTGCATAGTCCCCCGAACCCCTCTCGCTGCAGAATATGCAGCCTCCGTTGCTTATTTTGCCGTCCCTGTTAGGGCAGGTGAAACCTGCATCCAGCGATATTTTATATACTTTGCTATTGAATTTTTCCCTTAAAAAATAATTTAATGAGTGATATCTCTTATCTCCCCAGTTCATATGTGCTCCATTCTGTTTTTTTATTGCATCCATTATATCACACTATCCTTTAACCATTTGCCAAAATCACCGAAAATAAATATAATGGAAATACTAATAACTATCGAGGTGTTTATATGCTTGAATCATTGAAAAGCTGCAGGCTATGCCCCCGCAACTGCGGCGTAAACAGGCCGGAAGGCGAGCTCGGCTTCTGCAGGGCTGGAATGGACGTGCGCATAGCCAAGGTCAGCCTTCACGAGTGGGAGGAGCCCTGTGTTTCAGGCGTCCGCGGTTCCGGAACAGTTTTCTTCTCGAACTGCAATCTGCGCTGCGTCTTTTGCCAGAACTATAAGATCAGCGAGGAATCCTACGGAAAGGATGTGAGCATAAATAGGCTTGCCGAAATATTTTTGGAGCAGCAGGAAAGAGGCGCCCACAACATCAACCTTGTTACTCCGACGCATTACGTCCCTCAGATCATCGAGGCCGTAAAGATCTCAAAACGCGAGGGCCTAGCACTCCCAATCCTATACAACACCAACAGCTATGAGAACGTTGAAACAATACAGTCCCTTGAAGGAACCGTCGATGTGTACCTGGCTGACCTTAAGTACTACAGCGACTCCTATGCCATAAAGTACTCGGGAGGGCCCGGCTACTTCCTTCATGCCTCCAAAGCCATAAAGGAAATGTTCAGGCAGGTAGGCAAACCAGCATTTGACAGCGAAGGCATCCTTCAGCACGGACTCATAATAAGGCACCTCATGCTACCGGGACTTCTCTTTGATACAAAGAAGATCATGAACTATATAATTGATACATACGGCGATTCAGTCTATGTAAGCCTGATGAACCAGTATACTCCAATGCACAGGGCAAGCCAGTTCCCCGAAATCGACAAACGGCTGAACAAAAGGCACTATGAATCCATCATCCAGTACTGCCTGGATTCAGGTATTCATAATGCCTTCATTCAAGATCCGGGTGCAGACACCGAGGACTATGTTCCGGATTTCAACCTCTTTGGAATCTAAAGAACTATCTCAAGCCTCTCGAGCTTGGCTATGACTTTTACATCCTTTATACTCACTGTTTCAGTGACCACAGAGCCCTTATTGCTTATGATGAGGGCTTTGCTGTTATCAAGTCTCTGAAGCTGCCTTACAACCCTCTTGTCTCCATACTGGATCAGCGAAATCGAGTTGTTGAAGAATTCATTTGTTGAAACCGAAAAGGCAAGATCGCCCTTTGCAATTCTGAAGCCTATCATGTCGTCGCCCTCAATCTCGAGGTAAAAAACCTTATCCTGGTTATGCCCTTCGATTTTATTGTTGAGAAGCGGCAGCTGCTTTGATCCCAGGACCTTTGTCAGGCTGTAGTTGTAGATGGGAATGCTTTTAATCACGGAAGCGAATGCTTCGTTCCAGACATCGCTTACCTGTTCAGGCTTGTCCTTCCTGACGGCTTCTGCCGGTTTCTTAACTTTTTCCTCTTCAAAGACTTGCTCTTCAAAGGACATAGTTATGTCATTTATATCCTTTCCAAGAACCTTCGATATTCTGTCTATGAGGTCCTGGTTGATTATTTTCCTGCCGGTTTCAACCTCATTCACAAAATTCTCTGCAACCCCAAGTTTTTTTGCCAGCTGTTTCTGGCTCATTCCTGTGCTCATTCTGATGTTTTTTATTTTGTCTCCAACTCTGCTCATATTGACCTCCGTTATTTCATGCTGGCTTTGACCTTTTCACGTTCCTCAACAAGATGCTCCACCAGGTACTCAAAAGTCCATTTTTCTGAGGTTTCAGTGATCACTGCCAGGATAGGCAGCGGTTTGAATTCCATTCTAAGGTGCTTAATATATTTTTGAATCTCTTCATCGCTCATGTCATTAAACAAAACGACCTTTTCCTCCGGCATCTTTGCCTTTGGCAAGGCTGGTTCCGCCTTTTCTGCAAGGATATCGCCCACCTTCATCCCTGCCATGCCCGCATTTATCTCCTTGAGCTTATGCAAGTGATGCATCTTCACGATACCAAAGATTTTTTCTTTTTCTTTTTCACCAAAACCATAGATAAGTGTAACTTTGTTTCTGTTCATAAACACCACTCCCTGCTTTTGAATATTGTCAGAAAACCCTTAGCACTTTTCAGGTTCAGGATACTCAACTCCGAATGTTTCAACAGTCACTTCTTCCATAACCTGATCAGCCTTAGGCTTGTCGCTGTGGTCCCTTGGTACATTGACTATCTCTGTGGCAACATCAAGTCCTTCAATCAGTTTACCAAAGGCAGCATACTGTCCGTCAAGGTGCGGTGAATTCTCAACCATGACGAAGAACTGGCTTCCTGCAGAATTAGGCATCATGGATCTTGCCATTGAAAGCACACCTTTTGAGTGTTTCAGTTCATTTTTGAAGCCGTTTTTACTAAACTCTCCCTTTATTGAATAACCTGGGTTGCCTGTTCCTGTTCCTGTTGGACATCCTCCTTGGATCATAAAACCCGGGATTACTCTGTGGAATATCAGTCCGTTGTAGTAACCTTTTTTAACAAGGCTTATGAAGTTGTTGACTGTGTTAGGAGCTATCTCTGGGTACAACTCCGCTTTCATTAATTTTCCTGTACTCATTTTTATTGTTACTATTGGATTCATGTTATCTCCTCCGTTAATCTTTTTATTTTATATTAATTAATTGCTTACACTACTAAATACGGTATGCTTTCGAAACCGCAGAAGAACACCACTGCCAGGTTGAATAATATCTGGAGGATGCTGCAGACCGTAATATCCTTGGTTTTCCGGTATATGTTTATGGTAAAAAAGTTGAGTATCACCTGAAATAGAATCAGAACCAGCCCGCCCAGAAGGGATACCTTTATGAACTTGTCCCAGTAGAGCAGGTACATCATCACTGAACTCATGATTCCGGCAGCATACCCCATAAGCTTTACCCTGGCTCCAGCCAGCTCGAACAAGTTTACAGTCACGAGCTGCTCAAATACCCCTTTAGGTAATACGAAAAGCGTAACGAGCATTGCAGCTTCAAGTACCGGGTAAGTCTTGAATTCGTATTCTGCGGAGATCACTATCCAAAACAAGATGCAAACAAATGCCAACCTCATTAGTTGCTTTATAACAGTTTTAAGCCCCGGGTTGAAGTATGGCATCCCGCTGTCGGCGATCGTCCTCATAAGCCAGCCGCAAATCCCGAAATATATCAGGGCAGCTATGGCACCTCCCCCAGTTGTTCCGCTTATCCCAATGGATGCAAATGGAAAAATCACAGCAGCGAACCAGCCGATTAACTCTTTCATCTTCGTATTCTGTACCAATGGATTAGAGGCTTTTCCTTTTAAACTCATAACATACACCCCAATGCGCACCTGATAATAATTTATACATTATTCTCAGAATTATTGAAACACATTTGCTCCGCTATTCGCGGTAATACTCCCTCAGAAGCTTTATCTCCCGGGCATAGCCAGGCAGCTCGTTTGGCGTCTCAAGGTAAAATGGAAGCTTCTTCAGGAGAGGGTGGTTGATTATGTTTACTATGGCATCCAGGCCCAGAGTTCCGTCTCCTATTGTTGCATGCCTGTCTTTCCTGCTGCCGAAAGGAGTCATGCTGTCATTCAGGTGTATAGCTTTCAGCCTTTCCAGGCCGATTATCCTGTCAAACTGCTCAAGCACCCCGTCTAGATTATTTACAACATCGTAACCAGCCGAATACGTATGGCAGGTGTCAAAACATACACCCATCTTGTCCGACAGATCTACTCTGTCAATTATTGCCTTGATTTCTTCAAACCTGCTTCCTACTTCGCTGCCCTTGCCTGACATGGTCTCAAGCAGCACCGTGGTAGTCTGGGCAGCCTTAAGCACGCTATTGAGAAGACCGCTTATGAGTTTAACGCCCTCCTCAGTCCCCTGTCCAACATGGCTCCCGGGATGGAATGTGTAAAGGTTCCCTGGAAGATATTCCATATTTTCAAGATCCCCTTCCATTGCAATATGTGCAAAGTCCCTAATCTTCGGGTCAGCAGAACAGGGGTTAATGGTGTAAGGAGCGTGGGCAAGGATCACAGGAAATTTATTTTCCTTTAATATTTTTATTAAAGCTTGAACATCCTTTTCGTCAATTTTCTTAACTTTGCTCCCTCTAGGATTTCTGGAGAAATACTGGAATGTATTTGCCCCGATCTCCAGCGCTGTCTTACCCATTTGCTCGAAGCCTTTTGAAACAGACAGATGACAACCTATATTTAACATAATATTTTGATCTCCTTCAAGAAATTATCTTTATCTTAATTCTATCAGAGAACTTAGCAATTGTCTTCAACAGGTTGCAAAAAACCGTGTGAGTCAAAACTCACACGGTTTTTTTATACCATCTTATTATCTACCTGAAACCAGGTATCCTTTTGCTTTGAGCTCTTCAATCATATGTTTTCCGTGCTCTGGTGATTCCGCAGAAACTTCAAAATTAACAATTGCGAAATCAATTCCTCTTTCACTCCAGTTTGTGTCCTGCCTTGCTGTAACAACGTTTCCGCCCAGCTTGCTGATATCGGATATGAGTGTTCCAAGCTGTCCAACTTTGTCTGGAAGATCAACACTGAATCTTACCCTTCTGTTCAGCATAATGAGTTCTCTCTCTATTATCTTTGAAGATGTAGCAATGTCAACGTTTCCTCCGCTTACAAGAGCCACGACCTTCTTGCCTTCGATTCCTTTGACTTTCCCTGAAAGCAGAGCAGCAAGAGGTACCGCGCCTGAGCCTTCAGCTACAAGCTTGCTTCTCTCCATAAGGTTGAACATTGCCAAAGCAATTTCGTCTTCTGATACAGTTATAACCTCGTCAACATACTTCTGGATGTATTTGAAGCATTCAGATCCCGGTGTGGCTACAGCTATGCCGTCTGCCAGCGATTTCGCTCCGGGCAGTGTTACAACCTCGCCTTTTTCAAGTGAAGCTTTTGTTGAAGCGATTATTTCCGCCTGCACGCCTATAACTCTAACATCTGGTTTAACGGATTTAAGCGCAGTAGCAATTCCTGAAATCATTCCGCCTCCTCCGATTGGTACCAGAACAACGTCGACTTCTGGAAGATCCTCCAGAATTTCAAGCCCTATTGTACCCTGGCCGGCCATTACAAACACATCGTTGAACGGATGAAGGAATGTTGCCCCTGTCTCCTTCTGGATTTCTAATGCTCTTGCATAGCACTCATCGTATACCTGTCCTGCCTGAACAACTTCTGCTCCGTAGCCTTTAGTTGCGGCAACCTTCGACAAAGGAGCTGTCAACGGCATTACTATAGTAGATTTTACTCCAAAAGATGTTGCTGCATATGCCACGCCCTGAGCGTGGTTTCCAGCTGAAGATGCTATGACTCCCTTGCTCTTCTCTTCATCTGTCAGGCTAACGAGCTTGTTGAAAGCTCCCCTCAGTTTGAATGATCCTGTTTTCTGCTTGTTTTCACACTTAAGGTAAACGCTGCAGCCGCATCTGTCTGAGTATGTGCTTGTATAGAAAAGCGGTGTTCTTCTAGCAACTCCCTTGATGTTGTTCTGTGCTTCTTTGATTTTGTTTAAATTTAATTCCATTTGTATCCCCTCCGGTAAAACAAAATTTAATCTATGTTTTTTTATTATTGCCTAATTTTCATTGTACTATAATGAAGCGTAATTTTCAATTTTATTCAGACAATTATGACATTATTCAGCTTTTGTGAATTTGCTCTTCCTTGCATAGTAAAGCGGAAGTCCTATTACTGTAAGTGCTATACCGATTCCTGCATTCATTGGCTGCGTGAACAGTGTGTTCAATATGATATATGCTCCGCCGATGATTGCTATTGCAGGTATTACCGGATAAAGTGGAACCTTGTATGGTCTTACAAGATCAGGCTGTGTCTTCCTCAGTACGAATACTGCAACGAATGTCATTGTGTAGAATATCCAGATTACGAATATCAACAGGTCAGTAAGCTGATCGAATTTGCCTGAGAATATCATAGCTATCGATATTACGCACATCAATATGCCTGCGTTTATAGGTGTGTTGAATTTTGGACTTAATTTAGCCCAGAGATTGCTGAAAGGCAGTTTGTTTTCTGTTGCCAATGCGTAAGGGATTCTCATTCCTGTCATGATGTATCCGTTTAACGCGCCGAATATTGAAACAAGTATGCCCACTGTTATTATTTTTCCGCCGTTTGCTCCGAACAATATCTTGGCAACATCAGCTGCAGGTGTTTTTGTTGCAGCAAGTGCTTCTGCAGGCATAACGAACAGGTAAGCCACGTTGATTAAAACGTATATTGCCATAACTATTGAAAGTCCGCCTATGATTGCCTTTGGAAGGTCCTTGCCAGGATTTTTCATTTCTCCTGCTATAGCGCCAACGTTTATCCATCCGTCATATGCGAACATTGTGCCGACGAGCGCTGCTCCAAGGCTTGTTGCCACAGGATGACCAATTGCCGTCATTGGAACGAGCCTGACAACTCCGCCGCCGCCTGTGTACATTAAACCGATTACGATGATTGCGAATATAGGAATAAGTTTTCCTACAGTTGCAACAGTCTGGATAACTCCGCCTGTCTTAGAACCGAATGAGTTCATGATTGTAAGGAATACTGTAACAGCTATCGCTATTGGGATCAGCATACCGTCAGCCAAGTTTAATAATGATAAAACCTGAGTAGAAAAAATAATTGCAAGTGCTGCTATTGTAGCCGGGAAGTATACTACTGTCTGTGCCCATCCTAAAAGATATCCCCATACTGATCCGTATGTTTCTTCAAGGTATGCAACCATGCCGCCAGTCTTAGGAATTGCTGCCGCAACCTCTGCAGCTGTAAGTCCTCCTGCAACAGATATGACTCCGCCCACAACCCAAGCCATCAAGCCAAGTCCCGGAGCTCCTGTAGCTGTGAATACTGCGTGAGGCTTGAAGAATACTCCTGAACCTATAACCATTCCGATAACGATTGCAAGTGCCGGAACAAATCCAATAGTTTTCTGTAATTGTGTACCGCTGCCAGTTGTGTCTTTTTTTAATGCTTCACTCATTTTTAATTCTCCTTACCAAATTACTTTCTTCCAAACCAATTGGTTAACGTTTACATTTTACAATGATTTGGAGCTCGTTTTTAATTTTGATATTTTGTTTGTATTTGATATCGATATCATGTTGTATGCTTGACTGTATCGTTTGTATGATATAGTGCATACGCAACACAATGCATTATATCACGCGTGCGATATATTACACAATAGGTTTTTTAAAATATTTGATAATATTTTAGCAATGCCCTTCTTGACCGTTCAAATCATTGAGATAGACGCTGATTCATGTTATAATAATATATCAATATATTAGTAATTAGTTTATAAAAGGAGAATATTTTGGATAATATTAATATAATTATAGGAAATAATCTAAATACATTCCGCAAAAGCAAAGGCTATAGCCTTGATAAAGTTTCCGAGATGACAGGAGTCAGCAAAGGCATGCTTGGGCAGATAGAGCGCGGGGAAACCAACCCTTCCATTTCCACGCTGTGGAAGATTGCAAACGGCCTTCACATATCTTCCACTTCACTGCTTGAAGCTAAACCGCAGGAACTGGTCATAATAAAGAAGAGCGACCTGGCGCCAATAACTGAGCATAAGGATAAATACATACTCTACGCTCCATTTCCTTTCGATTCGAAGAAAAAATTCGAAGTCCTTGTTGTAGACCTCCAAGACGGATGTCTTCATGTATCCGAACCCCATGACAAGGATGTTGAAGAGTATATCTATGTCAGCAAGGGCGAATTCAAATTGACAGTGAACGATATTACATATGAACTCAAAGAAGGCGACTCAATAAAATTCCTTGCCGATAAAGCTCACGAGTACAGAAACGAGTCCGGCGAAGTATGCACTCTGCACACAATAATTTATTACAACAGCATTTGAATTTAGGAATAAAAAATCCTCCTGAAAATATTCAGGAGGATTTTTTAGTCGTCACCACTCTCAAGAAGTCTGTGTGAGAGGCTTATCAGCTTTGGATCTACCGAAGAGTTGCATATCTCGATCATCTGCCTGTTATTTCTTCTGTTAAGGAGTCCGTACCTGGTCAGCTCCCTCTTCAGCTGCATTGCTGTTCCCTGGCTGCCGTCTATTATCGGTGTGTCCTTTTTCATTACATTCTTCAAGGATCCCTTAATGAAAGGATAATGGGTGCAGCCCAGCACCACCGCAGCAATTCCGCTTTCAAGGAACGGTTCCAGTTTTCGTCTCAAGTAATCTTCTATTAGCGGACCTTCTGTCACACCGCTCTCTATGAGCTCGACAAGACCAGGGCATGGCAGCGGTTGCATCTCAGCCTCTTCCTCGTATTTTTTCATGAGGCTGCTGAATTTCTTTTCGGCAAGAGTCATTGGAGTTGCCATTATCAGTATCTTACCTTTTCTGTTGAATTCTACAGCAGGCTTCAGCGCCGGTTCAATACCTATGATAGGTATGCCCCCATATTCTCTTCTTAAATCCTTTATCGCAGCACTCGTAGCAGTGTTGCATGCCACCACTACAGCTTTCACATTTTTATTCAGCAGGAAATCTACCGCAGCAAAGGTCAGCTTTCTGACTTCCTCTACGGACTTGACACCGTAAGGTGCATTCTCTGAGTCTCCAAAATAGACAAAATTTTCCTTCGGAAGCAGTTTTACAGCCTCCCTCAGTACGCTTATCCCGCCCACGCCGGAATCAAAGAAACCAACAGGCTTATCTTCTAATTTCAAAATACCACCCCGTTAAACTACCTAAATATAAAACTTATTATACCACCATTTGATGCCAAACGACAGACCAGCATTTAATATTTTTACTGTATTACGAACAAATATTTTTATTTTATCAAAATAGTTCGTGAAAACGTTTTATTTCCAGCAATCGATGAACCAGTGCAAAACAACGGTGCATAACACCCTGCAATTGTGCAACCATTCAGCCTCTCAGCCCAATTCTGCTATTGACTTATTACCTTATTAATTATAAAATCATGAATAGATTATCAAGAATAATAATGTGTATATTTTGGAGGTATATTGATGAATACAGATTTAGTTTACGTTGTTCCCAAGACTGAACATTCGGTCGCAGACTTGAAAAAGGTATTAACCGAGCATCCCGAAATAAAGTTCGTCTCTTTGGTAGGTGTTGATTTATCCGGAAACAGCACAGATGAAAAAATCCCTGCTAAACTTTTCCTGGAAGATATCGCTGGCTTCATAACAGGCGGAGTTCAGACTGACGGGTCATCCGTTGTGCTGCCTGGTATAGCATCCATAAACAACGCTAAGGTTGACATGCTTGCGGACGTAAATGTTTCTTGGACTATAGACTACAACGATGAGAACATAGATCCCGAGACACATAAACCTGTAGGTACAATGAGGATACCATGCTTTCTTCTCCATGACAGCATACCAGTTGACTCAAGGGCTATCCTGAAGAAGTCAATCGACCACCTCAAGGATACACTCTGGGATCTGTTCAAAAAACACCCTGAATCATTAGCCTCAATAAATGTAAAATTGGAAGATATCGATGAAATAGTAGATACCTGCGCTACAGAGCTTGAATTCTGGGTTAAGACACCTAACGAGAAAACCGAAGTTGAAGAGCTCTCAACCTCCCAGGTACTGCAGGAACAGTACTGGACGAGGACCAAGGGCGCTGTAAGGACATCTATGGAGCAGACTCTCATGATAATGGATTCCTACGGCCTTGAACCTGAAATGGGCCACAAGGAAGTTGGAGGAGTTAAAGCTAAACTTGACGAATCCGGAAACTACACTCACATAATGGAACAGCTTGAAATCGACTGGAAGTACTCGACAGCTCTTCAGGCTGCAGATAATGAGCTTTGGGCAAAATCACTCGTCCATGAGGTATTCAGGAACAACGGACTAGATGTAACTTTCCATGCTAAGCCTATAGAAGGCGTTGCAGGAAGCGGAGAGCATACGCATTTCAGCATATCCCTCAAACTAAAAGACGGAAAAAGAATAAACCTTTTTGCTCCGACCAAGAAACATTACATGAGCATATTCGGTTATGCATCCATAATGGGAATTCTTAAAAACTACGAGGTAATAAATCCTTTCATTTCCTCAACAAATGATTCCTTAAGAAGGCTTAAGCCTGGTTTCGAGGCACCTGTATGCATAGTTACTTCAGTAGGTCATTCTGTTGATGTTCCATCAAGAAACAGAACGATCCTGGTAGGTGTAATAAGAGATATGGCTAATCCGCTTGCTACAAGATTCGAGCTCAGAGCACCGAATCCTCACACAAACACATACCTTGCTGTAGCTACAATGTTCAGCGCAATGGTGGACGGCATCAAGTACGCTCTAACAAGTGGAAAAAGCGAGGACGAGCTTCTTGCCGAGCTTTCAAAAAAGCCTGAAGATGATGCAGAATACCTTGAAAAAGGAAGAGCGTACCGAAGCGAAGAAGATGTCTTTGAAGACTTCACAGATGCAGAAAGAGAAGAGTTCTTCGGAAAAGCGCCTGCAACAGTATATGAAAACCTGTGTGCATTTGACATGTACCCTGAAAAAATCGATGTTCTTAAAGCAGGCGGTGTTTTGACAGACAAGCTGATCAACAGCTTCAGAATGGGAACAATGAAGAAGTGGATCATAGAGATAAACAACCGGATAATAAACGACTATGCCTCAGAGATACGCAGCTGTAAAATGATTCATCATCCTGACAAGGCGCTGGACCTGGATATCGCAAACTGGATGAAAATCAGTGAGCTGAGAATGTATCTGATGAAGGACTCCTATTCCTTAAAGAGCTTGTTCACAAGAATAAAATATGCAACGGAGCAGCTTGACTACAGTGAAATTTCAGCTCTTCAGCTGGAACTAGATGAGAAAATGAAAACTTTAAGAGAGTTATATTCAGCATACAAGAAAAATCTGCTGGATATATAAGAAGAAAAGGTGCACCCCCACAAGGGGATGCACCTTTTTTAGTAGTCTCTAAGCGGAAACTTCCTTACCGTCATCTCTTTTCTATTATTTACGTTCTTCCACAATTCGAGTCTGTCCACAATCAGCGTTGTGCTGATATCTTCAAACCTTATGTTCTCGCTGTTCTTTTCGCTGTGTCCGTTCTCCTTACTATGGAAAAGGTTCCCCGTTAACGCTATCGTAAGGTCGTGGTCAGGGCTGTTCTCCTTCACATCGAAGCCGTTGAGCTTCAGCCTGTCATTGAAAAGCCTTGTTAGCCTCATTATGTACCCTTTGTTCTCCACCTTCAGCGCTGCAAACTTCTGAGAGGAATTTGAGCATTCCGCGCCATCCAGCTGCACCTTGAATTTCTTATAAGGCTTAATAAGTTCAGAAACAACCTTAGTCAGCTTATCTACGTCAGGCTCACCGATTACCTCCAGCGTAATGTACAGCAGGGGCAGACTTTTAAATAGTTTATATTTCTTGCAGAGACTCTTTTGAACCTGCTCAATATATTCATTTGAATCTTTATCAAACATCGCCACTAAATAATATTTCATGATACGCTGCTTCCTCCATATCCCGATTAGATAATAATTAACATATTATTTTGTATTATACCACATTAACAGGGTTTAATTAATTAATTTCATAAATTTATTAAACAGGTCTTCACATTTCAAGAAATAATGATAAAATAGTATAGAATTATGTTATAATAATTCGTATGAATTTAAAATTGGACATTAACTTGAGTAAAAATATATATTTTGATGATAAGGATGGATTTTTTATATGGATAAATTAATTATTAAAGGAGGCAAGCCTCTGTTTGGCAGCGTCGAGATCAGCGGTGCAAAAAATGCTGCAGTTGCAATTCTGCCAGCATCAATTCTTGCCAGCAGCGGTGTATGCAATATAGACAACATTCCAAACATTGAGGACGTTAACTGCCTTGAAAGAATAATAGAGAGCCTTGGCTGCAAAGTAGTGAGAGAAAGCAATTCAGTTATGATAGATAGCACAACCTTAAACAATGTTGACGCAGATACAGAGGATGTAAGAAAAATGAGAGCATCCTACTACCTTATAGGAGCCCTTCTCAGCAGATTCAAGAAGGCCAGAGTTGAACTTCCTGGAGGCTGCCCGATCGGTGTAAGGCCGATAGATCAGCATATCAAGGGTTTTGAAGCTCTCGGAGCCAGGGTTGTAATCAACCACGGCTGCGTAGAAGTAGAAGCAGATAGACTAATTGGAACTAACATCTTTTTTGACGTTGTTAGCGTAGGTGCTACAATCAACGTTATGCTTGCTGCCACCCTGGCCGAAGGCACAACCAACCTTGAGAACGTTGCTAAGGAACCTCATGTGGTGGACGTTGCCAACTTCCTCAACAGCATGGGAGCGAACGTAAAAGGTGCTGGTACAGACGTTATAAGAATTACCGGTGTTAAAGAACTGAAGGGCTGCACTTACAGTGTCATCCCTGACCAGATAGAAGCAGGCACATTCATGATTGCCGCAGCTGCGACAAAAGGAAAGATCACCATTGAGAATGTTATTCCTAAGCACCTTGAGTCCATATCTGCAAAGCTTGAAGAGATGGGTGCCGAGGTTGTTGAAAACGGAGATTCCATAACCGTATCTTCAACAGGAAACCTGAAAGGCGTAAACGTAAAGACACAGCCATACCCTGGTTTCCCTACAGATGTTCAGCAGCCGCTCTCAACACTTCTTTGCATAGCCAAAGGGAGAAGCAATGTTACTGAGAGCATTTGGGAGAGCAGATTCAAGCATGTTGACGAGCTCAAAAAGATGGGCGCAAACATTAAGGTCGAAGGCCAAACGGCCATGATAGATGGTGTGGAGAAGCTTACTGGAGCAACTGTTATAGCTACCGATCTTCGCGCGGGCGCAGCTATGGTTATAGCCGGCCTTATTGCTGAAGGAACCACTGAGGTTCTCGACATTGAACATATAGACAGGGGTTACCCTAATATAGAGAACAAATTCAGAAGCCTTGGCGCTGACATCTGCAGAGTTTCATACGACGACTAATCGGATGTTGAGAATGGAGTTTTTAATATGATTTTTTGCCCTTTATACAGCGGAAGCAGCGGAAACAGCATTTTTGTTTCTTCTGAAAAGACAAAACTGCTCATTGATGCCGGCCTTCCCGGGAAAAGCATAGAAAGTGCTATGAACCATATCGGGCATACCGCAGCAGAAGTGGATGGGATTTTTATCACTCACGAGCATGGCGACCATGTCAAAGGAGTCGGAGTCCTTTCCAGGAAGTACGACATCCCAATTTACACAAATGAAGCCACCTGGAATGCGATAAGAAATTCCATCGGCAAAGTCAAAGACCATAACATAAAAAAAATTGAAGAGTCTGTGTCAATCAATGACATGGAAATTCGCAGCTTCGGCATATCACATGACGCGGCATGTCCGCGAGGCTATTCTGTAAGCGCCGGCAACAAGAAAGCCTGCGTTGCAACAGACCTAGGTTTCTTTTCACAGGAAGTTAGGAGGAACATCGAGGATGCGGATATCGTGCTTCTCGAGTGTAACCACGACATAGAAATGCTGAAGTTCGGGCCCTATCCCTACGTCCTGAAACGAAGGATCCTGAGCGATGTTGGACATCTCTCAAATGATGACTGCGCCAAAGCAATCGTAAGCATAACAAACAGCAAGTTCAAAAACATCATACTGGGCCATTTGAGCAAGACCAATAACTATCCTGATCTGGCATACCAGACAGTGCTGAACATTTTGAATGATCACAGCATTACACTTGACAAGGATATTTCCCTCGGAATGGCTAAACGAGACATGCCGAGCAACTACATTGAAATTTAACACCAAACCCCAGGAAGGGATGGTTTTGCAATGAAAGATTACATAGAGCTGATTTACGCCTGCGAGGATCACATCGATCTGGCTATTGACGATTTTTTAGTTGAGAACGAAACTTTTCCCGTTCTCACAAAAGCAGAGCGTGGCACCTGCATCTACTGCGAAAATGCTGCAGAATATGTATTAAATAAATCAGAATGAAATAAGGATTAAGGAGTGTCAATATATGAGTTTATACACAGACTGGAGCGATTACCTAGTAGATTACATACAGAACAAAGGAGAGCCAGCTTTCTGGCAGGAATACGGAGCAATAGAGAAGGATATCTATTCAAAAGTGCTCGGGGAGTACGGCAACAAAGTATCTGGAACCTTGACCGCACTGGCTGAAAAATGTGGCACAGAGCCTGTCTACTTCATGGGTTTCCTTGACGGCATAAACACAAGCCTTGTTAAAGAGCTTGACCTTGAAAGCCTTGAGGAATCATCTGAACTAGAACTTGACATAGACTATGCCAAGCTTTACTTCAACATGCTCGAAGCAAAAGCTGACTATCTTTATGAGCTTCCTCAGTGGGACAGCATATTCTCGAAGGAAAAAAGGAAAGAAATCCATAAGGAATGGGCAGCTTCAAGGACTGCTGTTAAGCAGAACACGGTTGGAAGAAATGAGCCTTGTCCTTGCGGAAGCGGTAAAAAATACAAGAAATGCTGCGGTAAAAACGCCTAATATTAAATCCTTGCACACCTGTGCGAGGATTTTTCACATATTGCAGATTGAGGGGTTATGATGAACATATATATAATTAGTGTGGGAAAGATAAAGGAAAAGTATCTGAAGGATGCCATAACGGAATATTCAAAAAGGCTGAGCCGCTACTGCAGGCTTGAAGTTATTGAAGTGGCCGACGAGAAGACTCCGGACAATGCTTCAGAGAAAGAGGAGCTCCTGATCAAGGAAAAGGAAGGCGCCGCCATTTTAAGGCATGTGAAAGACACTATGCACGTAGTTGCATTGGACCTTAAAGGCAAGATGCTCAGCTCGGAGGAGCTCTCCAGATATATCGGTAACTGCGGTATACAGGGCGAGAGCAACATAGCCTTCATAATCGGAGGATCACTTGGTCTTTCTGATGAGGTTTTGAAGAGGGCCGACTTCTCAATATCCTTCTCGAAAATGACATTTCCCCACCAACTCATGAGAGTAATTCTGCTGGAACAGCTTTACCGGAGCTACAGGATATTGAACGGTGAACCGTACCATAAATGAATGCGGTTTTTACTAAAATTGGATATTAAACACTCCTCACCTTTAATGTTGAGGAGTTTATTTTTCCTCAAGTATTTCTTTAATCGTACCCAATCTAACTCAACGATGTTGCATATTATTTGAACATTATTTAGTACTGATACCTCTATGAACAATGACGATTCAACTTAGATTTTATATTTGTTTCTTTATTCATTTTATGTTATTATTAATAAAATTAATTTAATAATTTGATTATTCAGAAATATGGTAGTATTATGGGCGGATTGGGTATAATAAGAACAATACTGCTTATTCTCTTAGTTCTTTGGCTTCTGAAAATAATTTAAACTATATTATGGAATTAATAAAAGGAACCTCAGAGGTTCCTTTTATTTGTAAAATCTTGCAATTATGCACTTGAAACTTGGGTTCTTTCAATGCCCTGTATTTTCGGTTAAGTCCACCTGTTTAACAATTGACGTACGAGAGCAAAGTCTGATTGGTAACTTGCTATATAATCTTGCACACCATCTAAGTCTTTCTCTCGGTAGATATGGTATGCAGGATAGTATGTATCAACGAACAGGTCAATACCTAGCACGGCCGCCCTTATGCAGAAAAATCTGTCTTCACCATGTATGGTTAAATTTTTAATAGGCTTAAAACTGACACCTTTTATCAAAGCGGCCCTGCTAATCAAAGTACACGCTCCTAATCCTCCCACTTCATATAAGCCAGGAATCCTGATTTGATTCAAAAACCTTGTAACAGATGGTTATAGGCGGAAAAACGCGGCAAGGATCTGTAAGCTTAATGCCCAGAATTGGCCCCCGAAATAAATTTGGCTTGATTAGTTTCCTGCACCTTTAACGCATAGTCACTTGCCAATACATTTGGAAAAAGTGAATTTTTAAGGAAACCATATGTATTATGGCTTTGAATGTGCTTTTCAAATGGTTGACGTAGAATCTAGATATAAATAAGCTGTTAAAGTACTAACTTAAAAGTACTTTAACAGTTTATGACTAATTCTAATCTTCACATACTTTACATCTTTTTAAAATTACATCTTCAGAAAGATTATATATAGCATCTATTATTCTAACTTTAAGAGATCCTGTACCCTCTTGTTTCTTATCAAGTAATTCATAGGCAGATTCTCCGGCAATACCCATAGAAACTACTCCTGCTAACGCTGCAATTAAATAATTTTGCGAAGCTCCTAAGTAGCTTCCGATAAGAGATGAACACATACATCCTGTTCCAGTAACCTTTGACATTATTTCATGACCATTCATAACGTAATACAAAGTTTTCCCATCGGTAATAATATCTACAGCTCCGGTAATTACTATTACTGCCTTTAATTTATTAGCAAAGTCCTTAGCCATTTGTTTTTCTTTGATTAATTCTTCTCTTTTCAATAAAACATTCTCTGATGAATCTACTCCCCTGGTTTGAGTGTTTATTCCATATAAAGTCCTAATTTCAGATAAATTACCCCTTAGTACTGCTAATTTAATTTCACTGATTATTCTTTTTGCAGCTTCGGTTCTATATGTAGAAGCACCTGCACCTACCGGGTCAAGTATCACGGGAATATTAAGTTTATTTGCTCTTTTCCCAGCTACTATCATAGCTTCTGCCCTGCTGCTGTTTAAAGTTCCCATATTTATTACCAGTGAAGAAGCTAAGGATACTATATCATTAACCTCGTTAATGTCATCTGCCATAACTGGAGATGCACCTAAAGCCAAGGTTATATTAGCACAATCATTTGCAGTAACATAATTTGTTATATGATGTACCAGTGGATTTTTTTTCTTTATGACATATAGCAACTCTGAGATTTTTTTATTAATTTCCATTCGCCTTACCTTCAAGAATAATTTAAATATTATTCCTGTGTCCTTTTACTAAAGTTAAATATTTTTGTAGAATCTAAAATCTTAATCATAAAATATGCTATTATACTTCCTCCAATGGTACTTATTAAAAATGGAGCTACAAAAAACAAAGCTGCTACCTTTTTACCCATTATTAAATTTGCTATTGGAAAAGCCAGCAAGCCTCCTAAAACACCAGTCCCGAATATTTCTGCAGCAACAGTTGCTAAAACATTTTTTGTTTTATAAAAGATAATTCCGGCTAGAAAGGCTCCTATCATACTTCCTGGAAAAGCCAAAAGAGAACCTGTCCCAGTCATATTTCTTATTAAAGAAATACAAAATGCAATGGCTATGCCATAGTATGGTCCTAGGATTATGGCGGCTAAAATATTAATTGTGCCTTGAATCGGAAAGCATTTAGATACCCCCACTGGGATATAAATCATGCTGCCTGCTATTACACCTATAGCAGTAAGTAATGCAGAAAAGGTTAATTTTTTTGTTTTCATTTTATTATCTCCTCTCATTTTTTGGAGAACACTACGTGGAGTTTGTATATTTAATGGGCAAAACAAAAAGATGCAAGTCCGTAGGACTAGCATCTAAAATGTTGTATTAAAATACAACCATTAACAACTTCCTACGCTGGTATTATCCAGATCAGGTATAGGGTCAAAGATT
>Ga0209540_10000309_pt1 | contig 50816 bp, 27 predicted proteins | sample BarGraIncu01121A_FD_184501 | JGI IMG/M metagenome (GOLD analysis project Ga0209540, IMG submission 184501) | Arctic peat soil microbial communities from Barrow, Alaska - Barrow Graham LP Incubations 011-21A (SPAdes) (version 2) | ecosystem: Environmental > Terrestrial > Soil > Wetlands > Peat... | reverse complement strand
TGCCGATAAATGGTTGCCGGAATATGATGTCCGGTCGGATATTGCTATTCTTTATGGGATGGATTCTACTTTTACTGAACGTTATCAATCTTGGAAAGATAAAGGTTATCACATTCAGTTTATGACTGGTATCGCCTGGGGAAATTATCAGGATTATTTTACAGGAAAGTTTGATGGGCATACGCATTTTGATGACGCTCAGGTAGATGTAAAAGGCGATACCATTTGGCATAGTAAAGATGTTCCTTATGTAAATCCATCAAAATCTTATTTGACTTATATTAAATCGTCCGTAAAAAAAGCGATTGACACTGGAGTTACATCTATTTATCTCGAAGAACCTGAATATTGGGCTGCCGCCGGATATGGTGATTCTTTTAAGCGTGCGTGGCATAGCTATTATGGTTTCCCTTGGGTTGCCCAACATTTGTCCCCGGAGGCTACTTACTTATCGTCAAAACTAAAATACCAGCTCTACTACAATGCATTAAATGAGGTATTCAGTTATGCTAAAAACTATGCTAAAACCAAATGTGTCGCTCTGAAATGTTTTGTGCCGACCCATTCATTGCTTAATTATGCAGCATGGCAGATTGTAAGTCCCGAAGCAAGTTTAGCTTCTCTTTCGTCTGTTGACGGATATATTGCACAGGTATGGACCGGAACATCTCGTGTTCCTGTGTATTACAATGGCTTGATGAAGGAAAGAACTTTTGAAAATGCTTTTTTGGAGTATGGTACAATTTATTCGATGGTGGAGTCAACTAAACGGACCGTCTATTTCCTGACTGATCCTATTGAAGATGGAGTTCGATCGTGGAACGATTATAAACGAAATTATCAGGCTACTTTTACAGCACAACTGTTGTATCCAAAGGTGAATAAGTATGAAGTAATGCCATGGCCCAACCGTATTTATTTGGGGAAATTTCCTGTAGAAGGCAAGGACTCAATGCAAGCAATCTCTCCTGCATTTGCCACACAAATGCAGGTCATGGTAAATTGTCTGAACGATATGCCTCTGTCTGAAAACAAAGTAAATGGTACATCTGGAATAGGCATATTATTAGCAAATTCCATAATGTTTCAGCGTTTTCCTGTTCATAAAGGCTATGATGATCCTCAGTTGTCTAATTTCTATGGAATGGCTCTGCCTTTGCTCAAGAGAGGTATTCCTGTAGAAATGGTTCATTTCGAAAATCTTGGAATTGCAGAATCATTGAAAAAGATTAAAGTTTTGGTGATGAGTTATTCTAATATGAAACCTCTTACTTCAATAGGACATAACTATTTGGCAAATTGGGTTCGTAAAGGAGGTGTTATAATCTATGTCGGTCGTGATGATGATCCTTTTCAAACAGTGCAGGAGTGGTGGAATACTAAAGGAAATAACTACAAAGCACCATCCGAACATCTTTTTGAGATTATGGGAATAAATGTAAATTCCAACCAAAGTGAATACCGATATGGAAAAGGTTGTGTATATTTATTGCGTAAAAATCCAAAAGAATTAGTAATGCAGAAGGCGCAAGATGATGCTTTTGTAAATATTGTAGAAAAAGGATATGAGCGTGCTGGTGTAAAAGATTGGCATACGAAAAATTTCTTTTACCTAGAACGTGGTCCTTACACTATTGTTTCTGCTATGACAGAAAATGAAGACACAGCATCTGTTGTAATTAATAGACCGGTAATTGATTTGTTTAATCCGGAGTTGCCAGTCTTAAATAAGAAGGTAGTACACCCTGGAGAACAGGCTTTTTTGTATGATTTGTGGAAAGTTAAAGATCAAAAAAACTCCGACTGTCCTTTGTGCTGCAGCACGCATCTATAATGAGGACCAAACTGGGAAATCATATTCATTTCAAGCAAAGAGTCCTACACTGACGAAAAATGCAATGAGAATTCTGTTACCGATAAAACCTTTACAGATTAAAGTGACTTGCTCTATTAATAATAAGGATGTGGAGTCAGAATTTGAATGGGATGAGAACTCTCATACCTTATTACTTCAGTTTCAAAACAGGTCGGAGGGTGTTGATGTGAAACTAAGTTGGTAGCTAATAGAAGATATGGATAAGAAGATTTTTTTTGTGCTATTGTTGATCTGCTCTACCAGAGTTCTGGCTCAAACTGGAAGTGCTGCAGAGCCTGTTCGTTACATTGGTGGTGAAGTAGCTGATCCGACAGTGCATGATGGTAAATTGAGATTAGCAGTTGGCGTTGAAAATAGGCAGGTATTAAGGGCAAATCGGACCCATTTCGAAAATGTAGATGGTTTTGGTTGGACCTACAATCATGCACCGAATATTGCTTACTGGAATAATCAGTTTTATTTGCAATATATTAGTGGGGCTATTGATGAACATGTTGCACCGGTGCATACAATGCTGGCTACTTCAATAGATGGTCGAAATTGGTCAATGCCGCAGGTTATTTTTCCTGAATATAAAGCACCTGCAGGTGTGAAGATTCCGGAAGGATATAACGGTTATATGATGCATCAGCGTATGGGTTTTTATATGGCAACTGATGGACGATTGCTTGTCTGCGGTTTTTACGGACATACCGAACACCCTTTTCGTAATGGAGGAATAGGGCGAGTAGTACGTGAAGTGTATAAAAACGGAACATATGGCCCTATATATTTTATTCGTTACAGCAGTTATAATAATTGGAACGAAAGCAATACCAGTTATCCATTTTTTACAAAATCAAAAGATGCCGGATTTGTGAATGCATGTAAATCATTACTTTCGGATAAATTAATGACGTTACAGTGGATTGATGAAGATAGCGGCAACGATGATTTTTATCCGTCTTTAGGTGCAGCGAAGGATAGTGTGGAAGCTAGCTCGTTTTATCATCGTAAGGATGGAAAGGTGGTTGTGCTTTGGAAAAAATCGATGAGTGCCATTTCATCTGATGAAGGAGTAACATTGTCTCATCCTGTAAAAGCTCCAACTTTAATTATGCCAGGTGGTAAAAACTGGGGGCAGAGAACAGAAGATGGACGTTACGCTATGGCCTACAATCCGATAGCAACACAGGAATATCGTTACCCTCTTATAGTGGTAACGGGAGATGATGGAATCGTTTTTGACAATATGCTGGTTGTACACGGCGAAGTGCCGCTGCGCCGTTTTTTTGGACGTTGGAAAGATTTCGGTCCGAACTACACAAGAGGTATTGTGGAAGGAAATGGAAATCCTCCCGGTAATGATATATGGCTTACTTATAGCGTTAACAAAGAGGATATTTGGGTGAGTCGTATTCCACTGTCGGTTAAGTGTTCAGTGGAAGGCGATGTGAATGATAACTTTGATAATATGGACGTGAACGGGGTTGTTCCTGATTGGAATATTTATGCTCCACAGTGGGCTCCGGTAAATGTTACTCCATTTCCCGATACAAAAAATAAGAGTCTTCAGCTTTCGGATAGCGACCCTTACGATTATGCAAAAGCTGTTCGGATTTTTAAAACAGGAAACGAAGCAACGATTAACTTTAAAGTATTTTTGAACCAAAATAATAATGGCACGTTGAGAATTGATGTCACCGATCGTTTTGGTAATCGTCCTGTTCGACTTTGGTTTGACGAGAATGGTTATCTGAACACTATGAATGGAAGTACTCTAACCCGCTTACAACACTATGCTTCCGAAAAATGGTATCAATTAGAACTTATTGTCTATGCAAATGTAACCGGTAGTTTTGATGTTGCTGTAGATGGTAAATCGCTTTTGAAAAATGCACAACTTACAGAGGCTGTGAAGTCAGTGGAACGACTTTCTTTTTGTACCGGTGCGTACAACAATTTGCCTGACCGTTCGACGCCAAATCAAAAAGTGTCAGCACCATTAGTTGGAGCAGATGATCCTGTTTCTACGACAACTTATTATATCGACGATGTGAATATTGTTTCTAAATAATTGAAATCAGCTATTTTGAAAATATGAAGAAAATCTTTTTATCTTGCTTAGTTGTTTTTGCAGCTTGCCACATGCATGCACAAACTGTTGATCGTCTGGAAAATCCCGCTGATTGGGTAAATCCGCTTATGGGATCTCAGTCGAAATATAGCTTGTCAAATGGCAATACTTATCCTGCCATTGCTTTGCCATGGGGAATGAACTTTTGGGTGCCGCAAACAGGAAAGATGGGAGATGGTTGGCAATATACCTACGATGCCGACAAAATAAGAGGTTTTAAACAAACACATCAGCCAAGTCCGTGGATTAATGACTACGGGCAGTTTTCTGTTTTGCCAATGACAGGCAGTCCTAAAATAGACGAAGACGCACGTGCCAGCTGGTTTTCACATAAAACAGAAATTGCCAAACCATATTATTATAGTGTCTATTTGGCCGATTATGATGTGACAACGGAGATAGCACCAACCGAACGCGCAGCGTCGTTCCGTTTTACTTTTCCACAAACAGATAGTTCATTTGTGCTTATTGATGCTTTCGATAAAGGTTCATTTGTAAAAATATTCCCTTCCGAAAAAAAGATCATAGGTTATACCACACGTAATAGTGGTGGTGTTCCTGCTAATTTCAAAAATTATTTTATTATTTATTTTGATAAATCATTTGAGAGCCAATCAGTATGGAGTAGAAACAAATCTCTTAAAGGTGTTCTCGAATGTGTAGATAATCATGTAGGCGCATTGATTCGTTTTAAAACCAAAAAGGGAGAGAAAATAAATGCTCGCGTGGCATCCTCATTTATTAGTTTTGAACAGGCTGAACTGAATCTTCGTGAAATTGGAAAAAAAGATTTTGATGAAGTAAAGCAATCAGCTAAAGATAGTTGGAATGAGGAACTGAATCGTGTTGTTGTTGAAGGTGGTACTGTTGACCAAACCCGGACTTTTTATTCGTGTTTATACCGTACCATGCTTTTCCCACGTAAGTTTTACGAGGTAGATGGTGTGGGAAATATTGTGCATTACAGTCCGTATAGCGGCGAAGTTAAGTCAGGTTACATGTTTACAGACAATGGCTTTTGGGATACTTTTCGAGCAGTATTTCCACTTTTCAACCTGATTGAGCCTACGTTGAATGCCCATATTCAGGAAGGGTTGGTAAATGCTTATAATGAAAGCGGTTGGCTTCCCGAATGGGCTAGCCCAGGACATCGTGATTGCATGGTGGGTTCTAATTCTGCTTCCATTATTGCTGAGGCATATATGAAAGGTGCTCGTGGATACGACATCAATAAACTTTACGAGGCTGTATTAAAAAACAGCAATAATGAGGGACCTCTGGGATCTGTAGGACGCAAGGGTGTGGTTTTTTACAATAAATTAGGTTATGTGCCGTATGATGTGAAAATCAACGAGAATGCTGCCCGAACTCTTGAATATGCTTACGATGATTATGCTATCTATCAATTGGCAAAACTATTGAAACGCCCGAAAAAGGAAGTGGACTTGTTTGCTAGGCGGTCTCTGAATTATAGAAATGTGTTTGACTCAGAAACAAAACTGATGCGTGGACGAAATCAAAATGGAACATTTCAGAAACCGTTCAGCCCATTTAAGTGGGGTGATGCATTTACCGAAGGAAATAGTTGGCATTATACATGGTCTGTTTTTCATGACATTAATGGGCTTATAGGACTGATGGGTGGTAAAAATCAGTTTGTTTCCATGCTCGACTCGGTATTTGTCGTTCCACCCGTTTTTGATGATAGTTATTATGGTTCCCCTATTCACGAAATCAGAGAGATGCAAATTATGAACATGGGTAATTATGCGCATGGCAATCAACCCATCCAGCATATGATCTATCTTTATGATTATGCCGGTCAACCTTGGAAAACTCAGGCACATGTGCGCGAAGTAATGGACAAGCTTTACTTCGCTACTCCCGATGGGTTTTGTGGAGATGAGGACAATGGGCAGACTTCTGCCTGGTATGTATTTTCAGCTATTGGCTTCTATCCTGTTTGTCCAGCTTCGGATCAGTACGTTTTAGGCGCTCCTTTGTTCAAAAAAGTAGTGTTGAATCTGGAAAATGGAAAACAAGTAATTCTTGATGCACCTCAAAATAGTAACACGAATAAATATATAAATTCGCTAACATTTAATGGAGCACAATATACAAAAAACTGGCTTAGCCATTCGGAACTGATGAAAGGAGCACAATTGAATTTCGAGATGTCGTCACAACCTAATATGATAAGAGGAACGTCAAATACTGATGCTCCTTATTCATTCTCGGTCAATGAAAAATAGTTGAGATGTATAAACATAGATCAGTAGAATTAGTTTTGATGAATAGCACAGTAAAATATGATATTTCAATACAACGTTAATCTTATAGAATCATGACTTCACGCAGAGACTTTTTACGAACAGGAGGAATGGCATTGGCAGGGCTAGCAATGAGCAAAAGTATTTTTGGTAATATATTGTCGCCGGCATCGTCTTCAAAGGCATCACCATTACAACCTTCGGACATTACTTATGTAAGCAAACGTCCGATATTGGCAAAACGCAATTTTACCTCAAAAGCTGTAGAGGAGGTTATTCATCAAATAAAACCCAAAATTAAAAATCCAAAACTGGCATGGATGTTCGAAAACTGCTATCCCAATACACTGGACACAACAGTGGAATTTGAAATGAAGAATGGGCGTCCTGATACCTTTGTTATTACCGGTGATATAGAAGCTATGTGGTTGCGTGATTCATCTGCCCAGGTTTTTCCTTATTTGCCTTTGGCTTCGAAAGATAGTCAATTGAGTCTTATGATTGAAGGGATTATTCGTCGTCAAAGTTGGTGCATTAATCTGGATCCGTATGCTAATGCTTTCAATAAAGGAGCTACTGGAAGTGAATGGGATAAGGATCATACCAAGATGATACCTGAGTTACATGAGCGCAAGTGGGAAATTGACTCTTTGTGTTATCCTATTCGTTTGGTATATCATTATTGGAAAACAACCGGAAATACTGCTATGTTTGACGAGAGCTGGAAAAGTGCCATGAAACGCGTGTATGAAACTTTTGTGGAGCAACAACGCAAAAAGGGAACAATGGATACCGCTTATTCATTTACCCGTGACACCGATAAACAAAGCGATACTGTACTCAATAAAGGATTTGGAAGCCCGGTTAATCCGGTAGGTTTAATCTGTTCTTCTTTCCGCCCATCGGACGACTCAACGCTCTTTAGCTTCTTGATTCCGTCTAACTTTTTTGCAGTTGAATCATTAAATCAATTAGCCGAAATATCCAATAAGGTTACTGGCGATATCAGTTTTGCTTCAAAATGTAAGGCTTTGGCCAAAGAGGTGTTTCTGGCTGTAAATCAATATGGAATTGCCACTCATCCGAAATATGGAAAAGTATATGCTTATGAAGTGGATGGTTTTGGTGGACACGTCTTTATGGATGATGCTAATGTTCCCAACTTGTTGGGCTTGCCTTACCTTTGTTCATTTATTAAAATCTCCGACCCAATTTATAAAAATACACGTCGTTTAGTTCTCGGCAGTGACAACCCTTATTTCTTCAAAGGAAAAGCGGCTGCCGGTGTGGGTGGTCCACACGTAGGCCTCGATTGGATATGGCCAATGAGTTTTATCATGCAAGCACTTACTTCTACTGATGAACATGAAATTGGTGAATGTCTTCAGACGCTTATACGTACAGATGCAGAAACCGGATTTATGCATGAAGCGTTTCATAAGGATGATGCTATGAAGTTCTCTCGTCCTTGGTTTGCCTGGGCAAATACATTGTTTGGAGAACTTATTATTAAAATTGCGAACGAACACCAAGTTCTTTTGTTGGCGGAATGAAAACGTTGAATGTCAGATAAAATTACATCCCAGAATATCTATTTCAGGGATACTAAAATCTATATACAGAATATAATAATTACACAAATGATAAAAAGGAATTTATTGTCAATTCTACTTCTACTTCTGCTGTTTGCTGTTTTGCAGAGTGGAAGTGCGCAGCCGAGAGATGTTGCGCGATTTGTTGATCCCTACATTGGAACGGGCGATCATGGTCATGTTTTTCTTGGCGCTCATGTTCCGTTTGGTGCGGTTCAGGTGGGGCCAAATAATTATGTGAAAGGATGGGACTGGTGTTCGGGCTATCACTATTCTGATAGTATTATAACAGGGTTTTCACAAATGCATCTTAGTGGTACAGGTATTGGAGATTTAGGTGATATTTTGATGATGCCTTATACCGGTAAAGTTAAGACAAGTCCAGGTACAGAAAAAGCTCCTTTATCTGGTTGGGCCACGCTATACACGCACAAAGATGAGGTAGTTAAGCCGGGTTATTATTCAATAAACCTGAGAGCTTATTCGATAAAAGCAGAACTGACAGCTACAGAACGTGTAGCATTTCATAAATATACTTTCCCGCAATCTTCAGCAGCACACATAGGTATCAATCTGGCTATAGGTATTGGTTGGGACAAGCCCGTCAAAACTTTTATCAAAAAAGTAGATGCTACTACTTATACCGGCTATCGTTACTCTACGGGTTGGTCAAAAGATCAACGGCTATACTTTGCTATAAAACTGTCGCACGGAGCTGATGCAACCGTGTTGTTTAATGGTATGAAGCCACAAAAAGGAATTGAATTAGAAGGAGATTCTGCTATTGCGGTTTTGAATTTTAAGACCTTGGCTAAAGAAGTTGTCATGGTCAAAGTTGGAGTTTCTCCGGTAAGCGAATCAAATGCTTTGGCTAATATTATGGCGGAGATTCCGGCATGGAATTTTCAACAAGTGGCTGATAATGCCTATGCAAAATGGAACAAAGAATTAGGTAAAGTCTCTGTTGAATCAAAAGATATTCATCAATTGAGAACCTTTTACACTGCCATGTATCATATGTTTACTGCCCCAGTATTATTCAACGATCATAATGGCGATTACAGAGGCACAGACAAAAAAGAATATAAAAATCCCGGATTCCAAAACTATACAGTTTTCTCGTTGTGGGATGTGTATCGTGCTGCACAACCGCTTTATACGATCATTCAGCCCGATCGTGTACCAGATATGGTGCAATCGCTGCTTGCCATTTATAAGCAACAGGGTAAATTACCGATTTGGCCGTTGATGGGTTCAGAAACAGATTGTATGGTGGGTTATCCGGCTATTCCTGTTATTGCAGATGCTTATTTCAAAGGTTTCAAAGGCATTGACCCGGAATTGGCATTTGAAGCCATGAAGACATCTTCAATGCGCGACGACTACGGTGTAAACTATATCAAAGCAAAAGGTTATATTCCGGCCGACAAAGAAAAGGAATCGGTTTCTAAAGCACTTGAATATGCGTTGTCTGATTGGGCAATTGCTCAACTAGCCCAGAAACTGGGTAAGCAAAGCGATTATGAATACTATTCAAAACGTGCTAAAGCATATACTCAATATTTCGATCCAAAGACCGGCTTTATGCGCCCGAAGCTTGACAACGGTTCTTTCCGCGAACCGCTTGATCCGTTCAAGTCGATTCATGAGTGGGGAGATTTTACCGAAGGTAATGCATGGCAATACACTTGGTTAGTCCCTCAAGATGTAGAAGGCCTTGTTAGTCAATTTGGAGGTGAAAAACCTTTTACTAATAAACTTGACAGCTTATTTATAGTTCAGGGAAGTATGGGAGCGGAAGCATCACCCGACATCTCCGGTTTAATTGGTCAATATGCTCATGGCAACGAACCAAGTCATCACATAGCTTATTTGTATGCCTATGTTGGGCAACAATGGAAAACGGCTGAAAAGATTCGTTATATTCTTGAAAACCGCTACTTTGATAAACCTGCAGGACTGAGTGGAAATGAAGACTGTGGCCAAATGTCGGCCTGGTATATTTTATCTTCTTTAGGCTTCTATCAGGTTAATCCTGCCGGTGCTTGTTTTGTATTTGGTTCTCCGTCGTTCGATAAGGCTACCATTACCTTGCCTGCGGGTAAAAAACTCATAATCGACGTACATAAAACAGGTACAACCAATATTTATATCCAGTCGGTGAAGTTGAATAGTCAAACTTATTCTCATTCCTTTATCACTTATAAAACCATTATGGAAGGTGGTACTTTGGAATTTGTAATGGGTGATAAACCGAATAAAGAATTTGGAGTTAACGAACAAGACAGACCTAAATCAAAGGTTTATTAAATGAATAATTAGTGAGCTATTACTTTTGATGATGGACAAATTGAAACACAATAAAAAATCAATCCAATGAAGCATTTTATATCAATACTTCTTCTCTCTCTCTTATTTGCCGGCGTATCAGCACACGAGCAATATGAATTGAAGAACGGATGGCAATGTCAGAACTCCAAACAAGTGACGGTGACAGGCGAACAACTCAGTCAGTCAGAATTTTCATTGAATGGTTGGACACCTGCTACTGTGCCGGGAACGGTTCTCACTACCATGCTAAATAACAAGGAGATTCCTGACCCATTCTACGGAATGAACAACAAAAAAATCCCTGATATCTATTATACAGGTCGTGATTACTATACCTATTGGTTTGTGAGGGATTTTCAGGAAACACAGGTAAAGGGTAACGATCAGGTCTATCTGAACTTTCGCAGTGTTAACTATGCTTGCGATATCTTTCTTAATGGCAAAAAGGTAAATCCTCAACGTCATTACGGTATGTATCTACGTCAGTCCTATAATGTTACTTCTCTATTGGCTAAAGATGGAAATAATCGTCTTGCGGTGATTGTTTATCCCGTTGATCCTGTTGGCAATCCGAATGGTGGTCAGGGTGGTGATGGTCGTATTGCTAAGAATCTATCGCACCAATATACTGCCGGTTGGGACTGGATTCAGCCTATTCGCGATCGCAATACAGGTATTTGGGATAAGGTGACAATTGAAAAGACGCATGGTGTCTCGTTGAAAAATCCGCATGTTATTACTATTGTTCCCGGGAAACGCGATCCTGAGGCTAAGCAACAAGAACCGGCTATCATCAAAGCAACGATAGAAGTGGAGAATCCGCAGGCAAAACCGATTCGTGGAACTGTAGAATATACCATTGACGGTAAAACGGTGAAACAGCCTGTCGTGCTTGCAGCTTCAGGAACCACCGAAGTAAAACTTCCAGACCTTACATTGAAAAATCCAAAACTTTGGTGGCCGAATATGTATGGAGAGCATCCGCTTTATGACCTTATCTATCGTTTTGTGGCAACTGATGGCAAAGTATTGGACGATACAGACCTAAAAGTCGGTGTGCGTGAAATTACACATGCATGGAACGAACATACCCGTAGTATGCAATTTGCTGTCAACGGTCAGAAAATATTCATAAAAGGGGGAAATTGGATTATATCCGATGCCATGTTGCGGTTTTCTCCCGAACGATACGATGCTGAAATTCGTTTCCATCGTGATATGAATCTCAATTTAATCCGAATCTGGGGAGGGGCGCTCATTGAACGTCCTGAGTTCTATGATGCTTGTGATAAATATGGTATGCTTGTGTTTCAGGATTTTTGGTTCTCAGGCGACTGCAATGGTCGTTGGGTGGATCCGATGAAGAAAGAGGATCAGTGGACTCGTCGCCAATATCCTGACGATCACGCTTTATCACTCATTTCAATGGCAGATATGATCAAGATGGTACGCAACCATGCGTCACTTGCCATCTGGTGTGGAGGTAATGAAATTACGCCACCTGCCGATATTTTGATTCCTTTGCAGGATTCAATTTTGCCTAAATTGGATGGTACGCGTTGCTTCTTTAAATATTCAAATACCGATAGTATGTCTTACAATTCTATTGGAGGTAATGGAGATGGACCTTATACCATTCAGGATCCTAAGACTTTCTGGACTTATCGCACTTTCCCGTTCAACTCCGAAGTGGGCTCTGTAGGAACCGGCGATGCAGAATCACTCGAACGATTTCTTCCTAAAGAAAATCAGGTAGCACCACAATATCAACAAAACAAAATTGACTCCGTGTGGGATTATCACAAAGACATTGGTTATGGCAATTTTATTGCACCTTATGGTAATCCTAAGAATATTAAAGAATTTGGAGATATTGCCCAGTTGGTAAATTTTGATCAGTATCGTGCACTTGCCGAAGGATTTAGTGCTCATGCATGGGATTGGTATACTGGTTTTATAATATGGAAAACTCAGAATCCATGGACGGCGCTACGTGGTCAGATGTATGATTATTACCTTGATGTAAATGCCTGTCTTTATGGCCTTCGTAACGGTAGCGAGCCTTTACATGTAATGTGCAATCCAGTGGATGGAATGACGATGGTCGTTAATAATACTTTTCGTCCTTATCACGACATGATGCTTAAGACTTCCTTTATTGATCTCGAAGGAAAAGAAATTCCGGCAAACGATATGATTGTTGAGATTAGCCCAACATCGGCTCAGCAGTACTTCCCTTTGAAAACAGATATCGACAAGCAACGGGCTAAGAAAGGGACGTTCCTTAAAATGCAGATTATAGATGCTCACCGAAATTTGATGAGCGAAAACATCTATTGGTTACCTGATTCAACAGGTAATTACTCCGGATTGCAACATATGAGGAAAGCGAATGTGACTGTTACAGCTCGCAAAGTTTCTTCAAATACGATTGAGGTTAAAATAGCTAATCCTTCAGACAATCCTTTAGCTTTTTTCAATCGGGTTTCGCTTGTAGATCCTGTAACTGGGAAACGTGTTATGCCAGTGTTTTATGACAATAATTATGTGTCGGTTCTTCCGGGTTCAGAGAAAATAATACGTTTGGAATATAATGGAAACAGTAATGGAAAAGTGACAGTAGAAGGTTGGAATGTTCCGTTTCAAACTATACCGATTCTGAAATAGATAATTCTAATGGGATGTCTAAATTGGGACAGACTTTTAAAAAGGTAGTCAGACTATCTATATCTATATCTATATTTATATTAAACGAACTGAGTTCTGAATTTGATAGAACTCAGTCCGTTTAATCATAGTTATTAATATTGAGGAAATTACGAAATATCAATTACAAAATAAACTTTTTCCAGATATAATATGTTGTGAATACTATCAAAGATGAGTCACGAATTGCAATGATAATGTTTTTTATATTTCAAGTTCGTGATAGAGCGTTAAATTACATACAGGCATTTTACCTTTTTCATTCATTATGATGAATATAGAAACCAATTTTGCTGAGCGATTACGCTACGATGATAAAAAAGTCATGGAAGAAATTTTTGCACTTTTCCATACCAAAATTTTTCATTTTTCAATTGCCTATCTTAAAAATCAACATGATGCGTACGATCTTGTTCAAGAGGTTTTTATAAAAATATGGGAAAGCCGATTCACTTTAAAGAAAGATACTAATTTTGAAGCTTATATATTTACAATTGCCAGAAATGCAATGCTTTCATTGTTTCGTAAACGCTTAACGGAACAAAAGTATCTTGATTACATCGCGGAAGCTGGTTCTTCGAATAACGGAGGAACAGAAGAACAAACTGATTTTCTCTTTTTGAAACAGCAATACGAAGAGCTTATTGAGCATTTGCCCCTTAAACGAAAAGAGATATATCTACTTAGTAGGGAAAAAGGTCTCTCGAATAAAGAAATTGCTCTACTAAAAGGAATTTCTGAAAAAACCGTTGAAAACCAACTGACACGAGCATTAGCCTTCTTTAGGCAACATCTAAACAGTACCGGCATTTTCGCAGCACTTTTTTATTACCTCTATGTGAAATGAATAATTGGTATAGACTTGTAGAGTGCATTGTTCGTTTTTAAACAACAATCATTTTCAATCTTCTATAACAGAGAAAAAGTAAAATTTGGAACAAACTTTTAAATTAAAATTCTTTTAGTGTAAAATTAAATAATGTTAGCTGCGTTTTTTTTCAAACAGTAAATTTTCATACTACTTCTCACTCTTTACCCAAATTGCAAATAACAACAATTGTTTATAAAACTGATAAAAATTTACTCTTCAAATTCTTCTCAAGTACTTGGAATGAAATAATGTTATCTAACATTGTAAATTCCTAAAATTTCGGTGCAACAGCTTCCTCTCCTCGAGATAAGTCATAATCTAAAATAGAACATTCTATTATTCTCTCCACAGTATTTGTTATTTTTTAATCATCTTTTTAAATAGACTCAGGTTATTAAAAATTTTAAAATATCAAATTATCTATTTTCCCATTCCAACATCTTTACTCGTATATTTTGTGATTGCAAAATATACGAGTTCCTTTCTTTGCTTTGAAAGCTATTGAGTCAATCTAGAGTGTACAATTTTATTTATTAATTAATATTTTTTTGATAATGTTGGTGTGCTGTGTGAGAGATTAGACTTAGTAAAATATTATTTGATTATTGATAGTTGAGTGTAAAATTTTATTTGTATTTTATTCATACATAGATAAATATGCAATTTCATGTTAGTGATGTTTGAACTAAGAAACATCCAAAATAAATTTCATATTATTTTGAGTTATTTATTTGTTTCCATTTCTTTTTAAAAATAAATGAAAATGCTGTGGGGGGTAGACACGAGTAATACGTTATACTATTATAACAATAAAACATGAAAGATTTAATTTTAAAATTTTGTAAAGGAAATTATTCTCGGGAAGAATTTCAGATGATAAAAGCTTTTTTTCAGGATAAGGAGTCAGCGGACTCTTTGGAAGAACACTTGCAGTCTTATTGGAATGAATGTAAAGATTCGTCAATAGGTGATGAAGCCGAGTTTGATCGTATCTTGAACCATGTGCTTCACGTAATAAATGCAGAGCCCAAGAAGCTGTTAAAAGTTGAGCGACTAACCTTTGCGAAAAAATTCTTTACTGGCTTTTCGCGCGTGGCAGCAGTTTTACTGATTCCGCTTTTGGTTTCACTATTTTTATTCCTTCGCCACGATAAGCCGGATCAGACGTTATTTGCTGACAACGTAGTTAAAGTGTCCCGAGGAGTAGTAAGTTATTTACATTTACCTGATGGCACTCAAGTTTGGCTTAATTCAGGGAGTCGCTTAACTTACAGTAATGCGTTTAATAAAGAAGGCCGTAATGTAACATTGGAAGGGGAAGCGTATTTTGAGGTTACAAAGAATCCGAAAAAGCCTTTTGTGGTTCATGGTAAAGAGGTTGCTGTAAAAGTACTAGGAACCAAATTCGATGTCAAATCATACAATGAAGATGCTTCGGTAGTTGTGACTTTGTTGGAAGGTTCAGTTCACCTCTCAGATGTGATCGACCATTCTTCTTCGCTTTTGCTTAGACCTAATGAACGAGCTACTTTCATAAAGGAAAACAGTAAGTTGACTATCAATAAAGTAAATGCTAAAAATGCATGTGGATGGATTCATGGAAATCTCATTTTTGATGATGAGGAGTTCGGACAAATACTAAAATGTTTAGAACGAGAATACAATATCACGATAGATGTCCGAGACCGAGAGATAGAGCAATTGCACTTCTATGGTAAGTTTAGAAATACACAACCCATAGAAGAAATTTTGAATATAATGACTGCTAATCAGAAATTTCATTATGATAAAAAGGAGAATGTGATTACTCTTTCATTGAATTAAAAATTGAATTTTGTTAACGTGATTAAATATATAATTAAATTACTATTTATTAATTTTAAATTATTACTAAGTATGAGACAACTAATTACGATGTTATGTCTATTAGTAGGCATAAGTTGGGCTTCGGCTCAAACAAAAATTACAGGGACGGTAGTTTCAGCTGATGATGGGCAACCAGCTATCGGTGCTACTGTAAAGGTAAAGGGAGCTAATGTAGGCTCTATAACCAACATGGATGGGGCGTTTACAATCAACGTTCCTGCAAATGCAAATACTTTGGTTTTTTCTTATGTAGGAATGACTTCAATTGAACTACCAGCTCAAAATGGGATGATAGTGAAAATGCAGTCGGATGCTAAACAAATGAATGAAGTTGTGGTAACTGCATTGGGTATTAAACGTGATAAGAAAACATTGACTTATGCGTCGCAACAAGTTGGTGGAGACGAACTTAGAAAAGCTTCTAGCTTGAATTTTATGGATGCCTTGAGTGGGCAAGCTGCGGGTATTGATATTAAAACAAGTAGCTCAGGTGCTGGTGGTTCTACCAAGGCGATATTAAGAGGTAATAAATCACTTTCAGGTCTAAGTGAACCTCTTTATGTTATTGATGGTATTCCAATGGTAAATAACAAACACGACCAACCAGGTTCATATGGTGGAACTGATTCAGGCGATGGATTATCTCAAATCAATCCTAATGATATTGAAAGTATCAATATTCTTAAAGGAGCGAATGCTTCTATCCTTTATGGTAGCCTGGGTGCTAATGGTGTGGTGTTAATCACAACTAAAAAAGGAAAAGATGCGAAAGTGAATGTAAGCTTCAGTTCTAGTTTGATTTTTGAGAAAGTATCGCAACTTCCTGATTTTCAGTATTCGTATGGTGCAGTTGATGGTGCTGACCGTAGTTGGTCTTCGACAAAAAGCGATAGCTACCAAAAAGATTATGTAAAGAACTTTTTTCAAACAGGTTTGAATACTGTAAACTCTATCTCTATTACAAGTGGTGGTCCAAAAACTCAGCTGTATTTTTCTTATGCGAATACAACTGCTAAAGGTACAATGCCGACCAACACATATAATAAAAACAACTTCACTTTCAATTCTTCAACCAAGTTGTTGAATGACAAGATGACTGTAAGTAGTGGAATCATTTTTGCGCAGGAAACAACTAAAAATCGTCCGGGAGCTGGTTATTATAATAACCCGTTAACTGGTTTATATCTTTTCCCACGTGAAAGGGATTTTAATTCTTATAAAACGAATTATAGTGTTTTAGATGGGAACAGAAATCTAAATGTAATGAATTGGTTTTCAACTGAAGAGAAACAAAATAATCCATACTGGATTCTGAATGAAGACTCAAAATTAGATAAGACAAAACGTGTCATAGCTAATTTAAAAGCGAGTTATGATATTTCGAAACATTTAAAATTTGAAATAAGAGGCAATATTGATTATGCTGATAAGTTACAAGATTATAGATATGCAGCAGGTAGTAATACTGTTGATGTAGACGCAACAGGTAAGTGGGTGTATGCAAGCTATAATGACCAGTCAATTTATACTGACGGAATTTTAAATTACAATAATAAGTTTGGCGATTTAAGTGTAACCGGATTACTCGGAGCTAGTTATCAGAAGAATACTTACTCTAATGGTATGTCTGCAAATTCGCATTCCGGTACAGGGTTAATTTACCCTAACTACTTTGCTTTGCAGAATCTTCCACCGGAAGCCATTATACAAAGCACGACCGACAGATCAATCAAACAAGGTGCATTTGCTAATGTCCAATTAGGATATAAAGACATGGTGTATTTAGATTTATCCGGTAGAAACGACTGGGCTTCCACCTTGGCGTTGACCGGTAATGATTCTTATTTTTATCCAGCAGTAGGTTTTACTGGTATTCTTAGCCAAATGGTAAAAATGCCGGAAGCAATTTCTTTTGCTAAAGTGCGTGCTTCATGGTCAAATACAGCTAACGATGTACCGTTTAATAAAATTGTAAAATGGTCTACAGTGGGCAGTGCATCTGGTATTTCATATAATTATCCAGGTGTTGCGCCATTCACATATTTAAAGCCGGAAATGATAACCAGCAATGAAATTGGTACTGAATGGAGATTCTTAGGTGGTAGAATAGGTGTTGAATTTACTTATTATTATGACGTGAGCAAAGATCAATTTGTTGAAGTGCCAGCCTCTTCAGGATCGGGATACGATACACAGTTCCTTAATGTTGGAAAACTAGTTAATAAAGGAGTCGAGTTGACTATCAATGCAGAACCTTTCAAGACTAAAAATTTCAGCTGGAAAACTTCTGTAAATTATTCAGCTAACAAAAATAAAGTTGTAGAGTTGATTGCTTCAGATCCAAATTATGTAATTGGTGGAAATGATGAAGGTTTTACATCTCTTATTAAAGCTGGTGGTTCTTTCAATGATCTTTATATTTATCATTTCTTACGTAATAGTGCTGGTCAAATTGTATTAGATGCTAATGGTAAACCTCAGAAAGATGGTACACAAACTTATGCAGGTAACTTAAATTCAAAATGGAATCTAGGCTGGAGTAATACCGTTTCGTACAAAGATTTCTTTATGAGTGTGCTTATTACCGGTAAATTTGGTGGTGTATGTATTTCTAAAACACAAGCTTTTCTTGACAACTATGGTGTAAGTAAAGCAACTGGTGATGCCAGAGATTTAGGTTATGTTGCGGTTAATGCTATACAGGGAACTACTGCGGTTACACAAATGGATCCTGCTGCATATTATTCCACAGTTGGAGACAGGAATGGTGTTATGGAACCATATGTATATTCTAGAACAAACGTACGCTTGTCACAACTCTCTATCGGCTATAATATAGATGTCAAAAAACTTCGTTTACCTCTACAAGATGCCTCTGTGTCATTAGTAGGTAGAGATTTGTTTTTCTTCTACAAAAAAGCACCTTTCGATCCTGAAAGTGCAATGAGTACAAGTAATTCAGCTCAATCGAATGAGATCTTCAGTATGCCTTCATCTATGTACTATGGACTTAACTTGAAGGTTAATTTCTAATTTTTAAAACATACAAATTTATGAAAAAATTAATATTCGCAATATTGATATTGATTTCTGTAACGGCTTGTACAAGTGACTTTGTATCAGAAAATCAAAACCCATATACGCTTTCTACGGAATTGCTTTTGCAAGATAACAATTTGCTTGGAGGTTCATTTCCTCGGATGTTCACTAACTTATCCGGAGTTCAGGTCGATGACAATCTGTTGAATGACTGTTTTGCTCGTCAAATGGCAACAGGATCTGATTTTGCGGGTGGGGTAAATAATACAACTTATTATCCGACTTGGAATACGTTTTGGAGAGAAAGAGCTTACACTATCATGTCTAAATCTAAATTTGTAATTGATAAGGCGAAGGAGTATAATGTGCCAATATTTGAAAATTGGGCTAAACTGGTGCGTGTATTGGTAATGTCGAAAGCAACAGCTATTTACGGACCTGTTATCTATTCAAAATATGGTACAACCACTTCATCGACTATTCTTTATGACAAAGAGTCTGATTTGTACAATACCTTCTTTGCTCAGTTGGATACTATTCAAACTGCCTTTAAAGACAAAGCTTCTTACACCGGTTTTAAAAAATTTGATGGATGTTATGGTGGTGATATGACTATGTGGTCAAGACTTATTAACTCATTACGCTTAAGATTAGCAATTCGTATCTCTAAAGTAGCTCCAGAACTTGCTAAAAATCAGGGTGAGAAAGCCTTGGCAGATGATGCCGGTTTGATCGATGATAATAAATATAACTTTACTACCAGCCTTATTGGAGATAAATTTCCACTTGCTATGATTAGTTTGGAGTGGGATGATACCCGAATGGACGCAGCAATGGAATCTATTCTTGTTGGTTTGAATGATAATCGTATAAGCAAGTTTTTCCAACCAGCAACTGATAATACCTTGTATTCAGATCACCCTGCTTACCCGTATAAAGGGATTCGTAATGGTGCTTATATTGCTAATAAAGATCAGCATATCAAGTTTTCTAAAATCAACAGCAGTTTTACTAGTATGACTTCTAGAAAACATTTTACTGCTGCTGAAACGTTTTTCTTAAAGGCTGAAGCTGCTTTAAGAGGTTGGGCTGGTGCAGGAGATGCAAAGACTGATTATGAAACAGGTGTCAGATTGTCGTTTGCCGATTGGGGTGCAGGTGGTGTGGATGCTTATCTTGCCGATGCAACAAGTAAACCTATCAATTATATTGATCCAAAAGATGCCAGAAATAATTTCACTTCTCGTTCTACAGTTACTGTAGCCTGGAATGAAGCTGATAGCCCTGAATTGAAATTAGAAAAAATTATTACTCAAAAATGGATTAACACTTTTACTAATTCGATGGAAGCTTGGGTTGATATGCGTAGAACAGGTTATCCTAAATTACCATTCAATGCTAGAAATGATAGTAATGATAGCTGGGGTATAATTGCTCCAAATGATTTTATCAAACGTATGCCATTTACACCTGAAGAAAGAACCAGTAATGCAGCCGGAGTTGCAGATGCAACTACTAAACTTGGTGGAGCCGATAAAATTTCTACTCGTTTATGGTGGGATACCGGAGCTTCAAACTTCTAAAAATTCTCATGATATCTTAGAAATGCACTTTAGTTTATCTAATTAAGTGTGTTTCTAAGATTGTTTTCGAGAAGATATTTTAAAGTCATTACAAGAAATATTTTCTAGATGATAGTTGTATTGAAAATTACAGATAATTGTTAGTTTAAAATTCAACACTCTCTATATAGGCTCTGGCGTTTTATTAAATGTTCGGAGATTTCTTGGAATTGCATTTTCCAATTTTAATCTGAAAGCTCTTTTGCATACTATGTGCAAAAGAGCTATTTAGGTAAATACTATACCCAATTTTATTGTCTATTTTGTTTTGATTATATATGTAAATTAAACGTATGGTTACAAAAAACTGCAACTAATTTAATGATAAAGTTGTTTGTACTATAATGACCTAATTCCCTAGAGGATAACTGTTCAAGAATATCGTTTTTGAGAGGACATACAAAAAGATTTATGTTACATTTGTCGACTAATCTTTAATCGCAAAAAAATGAGGAGTGTATTTTTTTTATTGATAATTTGTTTGTCAACTTCGACCTTCTGTCAACAAAAGAAAGTGACTTTGTCGCTTAAAAATGTTACCGTCAAAGCTGCATTAGAAGCCCTACAAACTGAGAGCGATGTGTCCTTTTGGTTTAGTACCAAAGATGTTAATGTTGAGAAAACTACAACAATAAGGGTTAAATCTGAATCGATAGAAAATGTACTGAGAATGATTTTAAAAGATCAGGATGTGTATTTTGAACAAAAGTCAGATCATATAATCATTTCTAAATCGTCGTCTAAACCAGAAAGAATTGCATATTTTAACAAAAGTGAACTTATGCATAAATTGACAGGTTTTGTGACAGACGAAAATGGTGAGCCAATGCTAAGAGTATCCATTCGCGATAGAATGACTAGAATAGGAACGGTAACGGATACAAATGGAAAATTCTCAATTGTTTTACCAGACAGTATAAAAACTTTGTTTTTTTCTTATATTGGAATGATCCCGATTGAACTCCCGGCATGTGACGGAATGAAAGTGAAACTAAAATCAGATAATAAGCAGATGAATGAAATTGTGGTTACTGCATTAGGCATTACACGAGATAGAAAATCATTAACATATTCATCTCAATCTGTAACAGAAGAAGATATTTCAAAAAGTAGCGATTTGAACATTGCCACATCCCTTAGTGGTAATATAGCAGGTATAGAAGTGTTACAAAGTGCTGCCGGCAATGGGGGGTCTACCAAAATACAATTGCGTGGAGATAAAAATATCAGCTCTACCAATCAACCTTTGTTTGTGATTGATGGAGTACCTATGGCCAATTATCAAACCTCCGATGCTTACGGTTTTTACAGTGGACGCGATAGCGGTGATGGATTGTCGAATATCAATCCTGATGATATTGAAAGTATGACTGTGCTTAAAGGTGCTAATGCTGCGGCATTGTATGGTAGTCAGGGTTCAAACGGAGTGATTCTTATTACCACAAAAAGAGGGAAAAAAGGAGTTACGAAAATTTCATTACGTTCCAGTTTAGGAATGACAAGTGTGTCTGAGCAGCCATATCTTCAATATACATACGGACAAACTTCTGTAGGCTCTGAAACCAGTTGGGGTCTAAAAGGAAATTACACCGACAACGTTAAAGGCTTTTTTGACACAGGCCATACTCTACAGAACTCTATCACAGTGAGTGGAGGTAGTGATAAAACTACGGCTTATTTTTCTTATGGTAACGTAAGCTCAACAAGTATATTGCCAACAAATAAATATAGTAAAAATAACATAAGCTTCCGTCAATCCACTAAATTTCTTGATGATAAATTAACTGTGTCGTCTAATATTATGTTGACAATGGAATCTATTCACAATGCGATGTTGAGTGGCTATTATTGGAATCCGTTATTGGGACTCTATAATTTCCCTCGCGGATTGGACTTTGAGTATTATAAAAATAGTTATCAGATTCTAGATAAAAATCGCAATATAATGGCTCAAAATTGGCCAATTCTTACCAATAGCGAAGGGCAAATGAACCCTTATTGGATTTTAAACAATGATGAACATGATACAAAAACAAAACGTCTGATTGCCAATGTATTGTTGAGCTATAAAATTAGCAAGGGTTTCTTATTGTCAGGTCGTGCTACGTATGACTATACAAATCAATTCTATAACTTGTATGCTAAGGCAACTTCGAGTTCGGTGTTAGTCAACGAAAATGGAAGATACATTTATTCCAATCTTAATAGTTGGCAGTCTTATGGTGATTGTATGTTGACATACGACAAAACCATAGGTGAGTTATTTGATATTCATATAGTTGCTGGAGCAAGCTATCAACAAAGGGTGATTGGTGATGGGCTGTCGATTGATAGTAATGTGTATGGGCTGTCCGTGGTGAATAATTTTACAATACAGAATATAGCTTCGTTAAGTGCCTTTGTCAATGCACAGCAGATGGCTTCTCGGTTAATACAAGAATCGGCATTTGGAAATGCTTCAGTGGGATTTAAAAATAGAATATACCTCGATTTGTCCGGTCGCAGTGATTGGTCGTCCTCATTAGCTTTTACCAGTAATTCACATTATTATTATCCTTCAGCCGGATTGTCACTAATAATGAGTCAAATTTTAGATCTTCCAAGTGCGATCAATTTTGCCAAAGTACGAACCTCCTTCGCTCGTGTAAGTAATGAGATTCCTTCTTTTCGAACTAATCCAACGAATAGCGTTTATTTAAATAGTGTTTCGTATAATACCATAAAACCATTTACAAACTTACGTCCTGAGATGGAAGATAACCTGGAAATGGGGTTAGAAATGAAATTTCTTGAAAACAAACTGGACTTTGATGCATCATATTATCAGATTGACAGCAAAAATCAATATTTGCAGTTAGGCGCTCCGTCAGGATCCGGTTATACTAATTTTTACGTGAATGCCGGGCACATTCGTACACGTGGATTTGAACTTACTGTGAATACGTTTCTAGTTAAAACAAAAAACTTTGAATATAAAACATCGCTTAATTATAGTACAACGCACAATAAAATATTGAATTTAAGTGATCAATTTACAGGTTATTATCAAATTCCTGGTGGTGGCGAGGGTTATGATATGTTGGTGAAGACAGGAGGCTCTATGGGTGATATTTACGTGAACGCATATCAACGAGATGTAGCAGGTAATCTTGTGCTTGATGATTCGCATATTCCTGTTAAGGCCAAAGAGGAGAAAAAAATAGGAAATGCTCATCCAGACTGGATGTTAGGCTGGAATACGAATCTAAAATATAAGAACTTCAATTTGAGTTTTATTGTGGATGGAAAATTTGGAGGAAAGTTTATTTCAATGACCGAAGCATACCTCGATGCTAATGGTGTAACAAGAGCTACTGCTGTTGCGCGAGATGCTAGTGGAGTATATGTATCGGGAGTGATGGTCAATGGTACTCCTTGGTCTGGTATGGTCAATGCACAATCCTATTATACCGGTACATCAGGACGTGGAGGAATTATGGAGCAATACGTTTACGATGCAACGAATATCCGTTTGCGTCAGGCAGTTTTGGGTTGGAGCCTCAATCTTCATAAATGGATTAAAACAATGACAGATATAAATTTATCGCTAGTCGCATCAAATTTATTCTTTTTCTATAAAAAAGCCCCGGGTGATCCCAACATGACGATCAGTACGGGGAACGGAACTCAATCCGTTGAAAACTTTCAACTGCCACTAACCCGAAGTTTTACGTTTAATTTAAAAGTCAATTTGTAATAACATGCTGATATGGATAAATTATATAGGTTATTGCTGGTTCTTGTGATTTTTGTCAGTATGATAGGCTGTACCAGCGGCTTTGAAAGTGCAAATACAAACCCATATGGAGTAACACAAGAAGATATGGCGCAAGATCATATGGATATTGGTGAGTATTTTGCTCAACTGCAGCAAAATATTTACACCATCTATGGTGACTTACAGGTAGAACAAAATCTGACAGGAGATGCCTTTGCGCAATATATGGTTACCCCTACACCCTTTATGTCGAATCGGAATAATGTAACTTATAAATTTGTGTGGTATGGCAATCGCTGGAATAATGATTATGCCAAAATAATGCCTGTAATTCTATATTTCAAACGAAATAAGGTGGATAAACAATATCCAAATTTTTATGCATGGGCAAATGTTCTGAAAATATTTGCGATGCAACGTGTTACAGATAATTATGGTCCTATTATTTACAGTCAATATGGTTCAACTAATTCTATCATTAATTATGATACTCAACAGAAAGTCTATTACAGTTTTTTCTCAGAGCTAGATTCGGCTGTAAGTGTACTTACCACTTATGCGAAACAGGGAAATTTGGCCTTCAAAAAGTTTGATCTTTCTTATGCTGGCAACGTTAGTCAGTGGGTCAAAATCGCTAACTCATTACGTCTTCGTTTAGCTGTCAGAATTTCAAAGGTAGATCCAGTTAGAGCAAAATATGAAGCAGAAAAAGCGATTAGTCAGCCGTATGGTGTGATTGAAAACAATATAGATAATTTTAATGTTGCGTTGAATGGCACTATTCATCCTCTTTGGGTGTTCAGCCAAGGGTGGAGTGATGCCCGTATGTGTGCCACAGTAGGATCAATAATGGGAGGATACAACGATCCCAGATTACCTGTTTATTTTGCACCAGCAACAGATCCGTTGATAATCGGAACATATACCGGCATACGGCAAGGTATTGATATTTCGTCGAAGAGTACCTATGTTGATTTTTCGAGCTTGGGAACGATGTATGAAACCACAAAATCGGTGCAGATAATGACCGCTGCAGAGGTCGCTTTTCTACGTGCAGAAGGTGCATTGCGCGGATGGAATATGGGTGGAACTGCTCAGTATTATTACAATCAAGGTATAGGGCTTTCATTGAGTCAATATGGACTTTCGAACAGTTACAATGGATATGTGAACGATGCAACAAGCACTTTTGCTCCTTACATTGACCCCAAGAACTCTTCAAATAGTTTCACGCCTTCAAGTAGTATTACTATTAAATGGGACAATAATTCTACCAACGAACAGAAGTTGGAGCGTATAATGACTCAGAAATGGATTGCGGTTTTTCCAGATGGACAAGAGGCTTGGTCGGAGTTTCGCAGAACAGGATACCCTAAACTATTGCCAGTCGTAGTGAATTATAGTGGAGGAACCATAAGTACTTCGCAGTTTGTTCGTAGAACTCCTTATCCGGTTGAAGAATATACTTCAAATCCAGATGGTGTTGCCGGTGGAATTCTACTGCTTGGAGGTCCGGATAATGGAGGAACGCGGGTTTGGTGGGATATAGGGAAAGCCAATTTTTGATGGATTGAATGTGCCCACTAGGTATATTCTGCTCGCAGTGCTGATTAAATTATTATAGCTCCGAAAGCCGATATGAAGTACAATTATGGACACTGAAATAATTTCGAAATTTCAGTGTCTGGAATACATTAAGACTATAGAATGCGAGGTTCGCCTCATTAATATTTACACATGAAAAAATACTCTAAAGCTAAAGTAATAGTGGCTGTTTTTTTTCTAAGCTCTATTTCCTTTCTTGTAGCTCAGACAAAAACAAATGATAATAAGTATCCGTTAATTCCATATCCAACGAATATCGAGGCCGGAATAGGAGCCTTTATCATTACCGAGAAATCTACAATCGCTTCAACGGGGAAACGTTTTGACAACGAAGTTGAACAGTTAAATTTACTGCTAAAGCAATATCTTGGAAAACCACTCAAAAGGAATGATAAGGTTGCAGGATCTAAATCCATAATGTTTAAATATGATCCAAGCATTACTGCGCCTGAAGGTTATAAATTAAAGGTTACTCCTGATTTCATAGTATTATCGGCAAGTCAGAGTGTAGGTATTTTTAGAGGTGTAGAAACCATCAGGCAATTGCTACCTTCAGCTGAGAACAGTAACAAGATAGTGCCTACCTTAACTATTCAGGCATTATCTATTAGTGATCAACCAGCTTTTGAGTGGCGTGGCATGCATTTAGACCTGTCAAGACATTTTTTTTCGAGTGATTATCTTAAGAAATTTATTGACTTGCTCGCACTTTACAAATTCAATAAATTGCATTTGCATTTAACTGATGATCAGGGTTGGAGAATTGAGATTAAAAAATATCCTAAACTTACAGAAGAGGGTGCTTGGCGCACCTTTAATAATCAAGACTCTGCGTGCTTGGTTCGGGCAAAGACAAATTCAGACTTCATAATAGATCCAAAACATATTATTGAAAAAGATGGTAAAACGCTTTATGGTGGATTCTATACGCAGGAAGAAATGAAAAGTGTGGTTGCTTATGCGCTTGCCCGCCATATTGACATTATTCCTGAGGTTGATATGCCTGGACATATGATGGCCGCAATTACAAGCTATCCATTCCTTACGACCAATGGCGAAAATAAATGGGGTAAATTCTTTACTACCCCAATTTGCCCATGCAAGGAATCAACTTTTGAATTTGCACAGAATGTATTTACAGAAATTATGGAGATTTTTCCAAGTAAATATATACATATTGGTGGCGATGAAGTTGATCGCAGATCTTGGGAGCGGGCTGACAGTTGCAAAACACTAATGGGCAAGCTTAATATACACACTACAGGAGAACTTCAAAGCTATTTTATCAATAGAATGGAGAAGTTTTTTAATTCCAAAGGCCGCAAACTTATTGGGTGGGATGAGATTCTTGAAGATGGGATAAGTTCAACTGCAATGGTGATGTACTGGCGTACATGGATACCCGATGCACCAGTTAAAGCAGCAAAAAATGGTAATAAGGTTATAATGTCTCCGGGAAATCCGCTATATTTTGACAATGATCCTGATAGAAACTCACTATATGAAGTTTATCATTTTAATCCTATTCCAGCTAAATTAACTGCAGCAGAAGCTCAAGGAATTATTGGGGCGCAAGCTAATACCTGGTCTGAAAGAATTCCAACAGAAAGTCGTGCTGATTATATGGTCTTTCCAAGGATAACTGCATTGGCAGAGTTATTATGGACTCACAAAGATGACTATAACTCTTATTTGTATCGTTTAAAAATGCATTACCCACGTTTAGATGCATTAAAAGTAAGTTATCGTTTGCCTGATATTGATGGTTTGATTGAGCGGAATGTTTTTATTAAGAGTACAGTGCTTAATCCCCCCAAGCCTTTATCTACTCTTACGTTAAGGTATACAACAGACGGTAGTTTGCCTATAAAAAATTCTACTATACTGAATGGTCCACTCGAGATAAATAAAAACAGTGAGATACGTGTTGCAGCATTTACAAAAGAAGGAAGACGAGGTGATGTCAATGATCTATATTATAATCAGCAGACTCTTGCAATACCTGAGCAAGCAGTTAACGTTTCCGATGGTCTGACTTGCAATTTCTTTCCGGGAGAATTTAAAACTGTCAGATCAATAAACGGTGTTGCTAAATCTGTTGCTACTGTAAATGGTATTAAAGTACCTAAAGAGTTCGAGGTCCCAAGTTTCGGTTTGAAATACCAAGGATTTCTTAATATTCCGGAAGATGGCATTTATAGTTTTTATTTAAACTGTGATGATGGTGGTATTTTGAAAATAGCTAATCGGGAAGTGGTTGATAATGACGGACCTCATGCTCCTTTTGAGAAAGCAGGTCAAGTGGCTCTAAAAAAGGGGCTTCAAATTTTTGCTTTGGACTTTATGGAAGGTGGAGGTGGATATACTTTAAAGCTACAATATAGTGTTAATGGTTCTCAGTCAATGGAGATTCCAACTAGCTGGTTTAAACATTGATTTGGCATTAATAAACTACCTCGCAGCAGAGCTGACGAGGTATTAAGAAAAAAACAAAGAAAAAACGAAGCAGAGCTTCGAGGAATTAAACCTTAATGAGATTAAACTAGGGCAACGTATTGATAGTGTCGCTTTCGAAGTTTTCAGAAATAATGAATGGGTTAGTATAGCAAAAGCAACCAGTATTGGTGCAAATAAAATTATACGTTTAGCGGAACCACAAAAGACTGCACAGGTGAGAATTCAAATTTATGCACCTGTATGTATTGCTTTAAGTGAAACAGGACTTTATCTTGAACCAAAAATAGTAACAGAAAGTAAGGTAAAAGAAGCGAATATACTTGATAATACGGGTTGGAAAGTTATCAATGAGAATGGTTCAACTGTTGAAGGCGGATTTTCGGCGATTGATCAAAATAAGACAACAGTTTATAGTACACCCCAAAATAACATTGTTTTAGATTTTGGAAGTGAGTTGACGTTTTCGGGACTGGGTTATTTGCCTGCACAAGATAAATCTTTTGGGGCAATTGAAAAATATGAATTACTGATTAGTGCAGATGCCAAACACTGGACAAGCGTTAAGTCTGGTGAGTTTTCAAATATCAGGTCTAACCCCATTTTGCAGAGAATCATACTGGATGAAGTCACCTCGGCCAGATATGTAAAACTTACTGCTTTACAGGTAGTCTCTGATGAACAGGGTAAACCAAACTTACGAGTTGCTGAAATAAATATGTATCGCTAATATCTTTCAGTTGATGACTGAAACGATTTTTTTTGCATTCAATTCAAAGATAACTGGCATTAATCAATGGTATAAAGTATATTAAATATCTCTGTTTTTTATGAAAAAGTTTTTGTGTATTATAGTAGGTTTCTTTTGTCTTAGTTCTATTCATGCTCAACCTCAGGTTTCTTATCGAAATCCCAATCTGAGTGTAAAAGAACGCACTCAAAATCTTTTATCGCTAATGACTCTGGAAGAGAAAGTGGGACAACTTCTTTGTCCTCTTGGTTGGGAGATGTATGATAAACAAGGGACTAAGGTTGCTCAATCGAAAAAATTCGAAACGTTAGTTAAAGAACGGAACGTTGGTATGTTATGGGCTGTATACCGCGCTGACCCCTGGACTAAAAAAACATTGGAAAATGGCTTAACTCCTGAGTTAGCTGCTAAAGTGGGTAATGCACTTCAACGCTATATGATTGAGAAAACACGCCTGGGTATTCCTCTCTTTTTAGCGGAGGAAAGTCCACATGGGCACATGGCTATAGGTACTACCGTTTTTCCAACTGGTATTGGACTGGCCTCAACATGGTCGAAACCACTTTTGAAAGAAGTTGGCACAGTTATCTCGAAAGAAATTCGCATGCAAGGTGCACACATTGCGTATGGACCTGTACTTGATTTATCCCGCGATCCACGTTGGTCGAGGGTAGAAGAAACCTATGGTGAAGATCCTGTACTTAGTGGCCAATTGGGGGCAGCAATTATTACGGGAGAAGGTGGTGGAAATATAGCTCAGAAATTCAGTGTTATTTCAACTTTGAAACATTTTCTGGCTTACGGTGTTGCTGAAGGCGGACTAAATGGCAATGCTTCTTCGGTGGGTATCCACGATTTAACCCAGACTTTTCTGCCTCCATTTAAAGCAGCTGTTGATGCCGGTGCTTTGTCGGTTATGACTTCATATAATTCGGTTGATGGTATTCCATGTACTTCTAACAAGTACTTACTAACTGATATTCTTCAAAACACTTGGAAATTTCATGGTTTTTCGGTTTCAGATTTGTATAGTATAGAAGGAATTAAGAATAGCCACTTTGTAGCAGCAACAATCGAAGATGCTGCTGTTCAAGCCATATCAGCAGGTACTAATGTGGATCTGGGTGGAGATGCTTATTTTAAATTAATTGAAGCTGTAAAAAGTGGAAAAGTGCAGGAAGCAATTATTGATTCTGCCGTTTATCGCGTTTTGCGTTTGAAATTTGAAATGGGTTTATTTGAAAATCCATACGTAAATCCTAAGGAAGTTAAGATCGGAGTTAGAAGCGCTTCGAACATTGCAGTTGCACGTAAAGCAGCACAAGAATCTGTTGTTTTATTGAAAAATAATGGCATTTTACCCTTGAGTAAGCAAATTCATAAAATCGCAGTGATTGGTCCAAATGCGAATAACCGGTATAACATGTTAGGCGATTATACAGCTCCGCAAGAAGACAGTAATGTGAAAACGGTGCTGGATGGTATTCGCTCAAAACTGCCTTTGGCATCTATTGAATATGTAAAAGGGTGTGATATAAGAGACACTACTCATGTGGAGATCGATAAAGCACTTGTGGCTGCTAAAGCTTCTGATGCCGTTGTAGTAGTTGTTGGAGGCTCGAGTGCCCGTGATTTTAAAACGAGTTACATTGCAACCGGTGCTGCTGTAGCTTCTAAAGACAATGTAAGCGATATGGAATGTGGAGAAGGATTTGATAGAGCTTCGTTGGATCTTCTTGGGAAACAAATGGATCTGCTCAATGCGCTTCAAACAACGGGTAAACCGCTGATTGTTGTTTATATTCAAGGTCGTCCGCTTAATATGAATTGGGCGGCAGAACATGCCGAAGCACTTTTAACGGCATGGTATCCGGGACAAGAAGGAGGTGACGCTATTGCAGATGTTTTATTTGGCGATTATAATCCAGCAGGACGATTGCCAATTTCGATACCTCGCTCTGTTGGGCAATTGCCAGTTTATTACAACAAGGCAAATCCCGTTGGACATACTTATGTGGAAATGCCGTCGACACCGCTTTATAGTTTTGGTTATGGACTGAGCTTTTCGCAGTTTCAATATGGCGATTTGAAGGTGGAAAAAAGTGGCAATAACGCATTTGACATCTCTTTTTCGGTAACAAACACTGGCAAATTCGATGGTGACGAAGTGGCTCAGCTTTATCTGAGAGACGAAGTAGCCTCTACCGTTCAGCCCAACAAGCAACTAAAACATTTTGAACGCCTCTTTCTGAAAAAGGGCGAACAAAAAATAGTAAAATTTATTTTAACTCCAAATGATTTGTCGGTGGTTAATCCGGAATTTAAAACGGTTGTAGAGCCAGGAGCTTTCAAAGTGATGGTTGGAGCCTCATCGGACGATATAAGACTAAATTCAACATTAGTGATTCCCTAATCTGGAACAATGCAGAAAGAGATAAAGTTGTAGATTGAAAGTTAGATGATGATATAACTTTTTTCTATAAAAAATAATTCATTGAACAGAAATAAAACAATATAGATATGTTACAAGTACTAAACCGAAAATTCATCCTTTCCTTAGCGCTGCTATGTTTGATGGGATTTACTGGAAATGCACAAAGCAAACATCTTTTCGAGATAAAGGATGGAAATTTTATGTTCGATCACAAGCCAATGCAGATTCTATCGGGCGAGATGCATTATGCCCGTATTCCACACCAGTATTGGCATCATCGTCTGAAGATGCTAAAGGCAATGGGATTGAATACCGTAGCTACTTATGTATTTTGGAATGCACATGAAACCGAACCGGGTAAGTGGAATTTTGAAGGAGACAAAAACCTTTCGGAATTTGTAAAAGCAGCAGAAGAGGAAGGACTTTTTGTTATTCTCCGTCCGGGTCCTTATGCTTGTGCCGAATGGGAGTTTGGTGGATATCCCTGGTGGTTGCAAAACTGTAAAGGAATTGAGTTGAGACGTGATAATCCAGTGTTCTTAAAATATACTCAGTTGTACATCAATCGCCTTTATCAGGAGGTGGGTAAGCAGCTTATTACAAAAGGTGGTCCTATTATTATGGTTCAGGTAGAAAATGAGTTTGGATCATATGTATCTCAACGAAAAGACATTCCAATTGAAGAACACAGAGTTTATAATGCAAAAATAAAGGATCAGCTTTTGGCGGCAGGATTTGATGTGCCACTGTTTAGTTCCGATGGTTCGTGGTTATTTGAGGGAGGTACTATCAATGGTATTCTTCCTACAGCCAATGGAGAGGGTAATGTTGCTAATCTGAAGAAAGCAGTAGACAAATATCATGGAGGAAAAGGACCTTATATGGTTGCCGAATTTTATCCGGGCTGGTTGTCGCATTGGGGAGAGCCTTTTCCTAATACCAGTGCCACAAGTATTGCCCGTAAGACAGAAGAATATCTTCAAAACGGTATTTCGTTTAATTTATACATGGCGCATGGGGGAACAAACTTTGGCTTTACGAGTGGTGCTAATTATGATAAAACACACGATATTCAGCCGGACCTTACCAGCTATGATTATGATGCACCTGTAAGTGAGGCCGGTTGGGTTACACCTAAATATGATTCTATCCGCAATGTTATTCGTAAATATGTACACTCTAAACTGCCTCCGGTTCCGGCTCCAATTCCGGTTATTGAAATCCCAATAGTGAAGTTAACCCGTGTGGCTGATGTATTGAGTTCTGCTGAAAAAATGACTGCTGTAACAAGTGAAACACCTTTGACCTTTGAACAATTGAATCAGGGATATGGTTACGTACTCTACACGCGACACTTTAATCAACCTATCAGTGGAACATTGGAGATTGCCGGTCTACGCGACTATGCAACAGTGTATGTAAATGGAGAAAAAGTGGGTGAGCTAAACCGAAATACCAAGCATTACACGCTTGAGATTGATGTTCCGTTTAATGCTACATTAGAAATCCTGGTGGAAAACATGGGGCGTATTAATTATGGTGTTGAGATTGTGCATAACACCAAAGGTATTATCAGCCCAGTTAAGATTAATGATATGGAGATCGTCGGAGATTGGTCAATGTATAAATTGCCTATGGGCATATGCCCGGATTTAAATCAATATGCGAAGACTGATGTGTATGAAAATAGGACTGCTAAGATTCAATCCTTAAAAGGAAAGCCAATTGTATACGAAGGATCTTTTCTTCTCAATGAAGTAGGCGATACCTTTATCGATATGAGTAAGTGGGAAAAGGGTATTGTCTTTGTAAATGGAAACAATATCGGGCGGTACTGGAAAGTAGGCCCTCAACAAACCCTTTTTATTCCCGGAGTCTGGCTAAAAACGGGAGAGAATAAGATTTGTGTTTTCGACCAGATAAACGATACTTTTCAAACGGAGATGAGGACTGTGAAAATTCCGGAATTGAATGTATTAAAATAAGTAACTAATGGTAAGAATTAGACTTTCTATAAGGTAACTATTTGGGGGCTATATCTGCCTGGATTGTTTTTATTATATAGTAAGAAAAATCAAAATCAAAGTAGTGATGATTAATATACGGGATAAATATTATGTCAAGGAATTAAGCGGAGGGAATAAAAAATCCTTTGAGCTTCTTTTTCTGCATTATCAGCCCCAATTGGTTCATTTTATTTGTGGTTTTATAAAAGACTCGGAGTTAGCCCGCGATATGGCGCAAGATGTTTTCCTTAGTATTTGGAACAATCGGGAAAAACTGAGTGAAATCAAATCGTTTAAAGCCTATTTGTTCAAAATGGGTAAGAATGCAGTATGCAATTTTTACGACCATTCTATAGTGAATGATAAGTTTGAGGCGGAACAGCTTTCGCGTCAGGGAGATACAGATAATATTGAAGAGGCTCTTTTTGCCAAGGAGTTAGAAAGTCTGATTGAGATAGCCGTATGCCAAATGCCGACTCAACGGAAATTAATATATACCATGAGTAGAATTGAGGGGGTGAATAACAGCGAAATAGCTGAAAGGCTTCACCTAAATAAGCGAACAGTGGAAAATCATCTCACAGCTGCCCTTGCTGATGTCCGCAAGATGGTTAAACAATGGCCTACACTATTTTTATGAATTGATGATGCTTATCTGTGTGTGTTGTGCATGGCTTTGCTTACTTATGTATAAAAGGATACTATTTTTATGAACGAAGGATTTATAACAAATCTCATACGCAATTTTTTTGAGAAAGACCATCCCCCAAAAACCCAACTTTTGTTTCGGTATTGGTTTCGATTAGAAGATAACCAAGAGGAAAAAGATGAAACTCTGCAAGAGTTATGGGAGAAAAGTCCTTCTGAAGTGACTAGTTCCACCATGGAAGATTTAGAGCGATTACAGAAACGCATGTATGAAGTGCAACCTTTGTTTAGGCGTACTCATCGTTTATTATTTCGACAAATTTTGAAGTATGCAGCAGTGTTAGTATTTGTGGCAATATCTTCGGTGATTACGTACTATGTGACCAGACCCTCCTCATTACAATTTGCAGAATTTTCGGTTCCTTATGGAGAGTGTAAAAAAATGCAACTATCTGATGGATCCACCGTCTGGGTGAATGCTGGTTCCACCCTTATATATCCCATTAAGTTTTCCGCAGATAACCGTACAGTTTATTTGAGTGGCGAAGCAAACTTTAGTGTAACAAAGAATCCAAAGAAACCATTTATTGTTCAGACTAAGCATATCGATGTGCAGGTACTGGGCACTAAATTTAACGTTCAGGCCTATCCTGACATGCCCTATACAACTGCAACCCTAGTGGAAGGGAGTGTTAAAGTGAATGAGACTTCAAATACTGCTAAGAGTTATATCTTGAAACCCGATGAACAGTTGACTTATTCAAATAAGAAACATAATATTTCTATAGGTCACGTTGATGCAGTAAAACTGACATCTTGGAATAAGGGATATTTGATTTTTCAAGGTGCTTCCTTTGACGAAATTGTTGCAACGTTGGAAAGAAAATACAATGTTCACATTAATTATGATGCAGAAAAATACATTGGTGGATCTTACTACGGAAAATTTAATCCGGATGAATCTGTAGAGCAGGTTTTATCTGTATTGTGTAAACTAGCAAAGAACACAAGTTATCAAATACATGGATCAACTGTATATATGCGTTAAAAATAAAAATCCTATGTGATTTTAATATAGATATTTTTAGATTTTACGGAATGGATAATAGGTTAAAATAAAATAAAAATGCGATTAATCATACAACCTGATATATCAGGAATCTCCAAGTGGGCAGCGAACTACATTGCCACCAGAATAAATAAATTTGCCCCAACAACCGAACGTCCTTTCGTGCTCGGTTTACCAACCGGTTCAACGCCACTTGGCACGTATGCAAAGCTTATTGAGCTTTACAAAGCAGGTCAGGTCTCGTTCAAACATGTCATCACGTTCAACATGGACGAATATGTAGGTATTCCCAAAAATCATCCTCAAAGTTACTATAGTTTTATGTGGGATAATTTCTTCTCTCATGTTGACGTTCTACCCGAAAATGTCAATATTCTGAACGGAAACGCACCCGATTTGGAGAGCGAATGTGAGGCTTACGAAGCGAGAATAAAATCTTTAGGTGGTATTCACTTGTTTTTGGGTGGCATTGGTGCAGACGGACACATAGCCTTTAACGAACCCGGTTCCTCCCTTCACTCTCGCACCCGTTTAAAAACATTGACTCAGGATACCATCATTGCCAATTCCCGATTTTTCAAAAATGATGTTGCCTTAGTTCCAAAATTAGCACTTACTGTGGGTGTTGGAACAGTAATGGATGCGCATGAAGTATTGATTGTAGTAAATGGACACAATAAAGCACAAGCTGTTCAGCAAGCCGTTGAAGGTTCGGTAAATCATATGTGGACCATCACTGCTTTACAACTGCACCCAAAAGGAATCATTGTTTGCGATGAATCTGCGACTTCAGAATTAAAGGTCGGCACTTATCGATATTTTAGAGAAATAGAAGGTCTGTAAAGAGTCAAGATATAAGAATCAAGAGTTAAGAATAGAAAACGAAGAATCAATAATTAAGAATCAAGACAAAAGAACTGGGATAGCTAGATCTTAAATCTTGGACCTTGGCTTTAGGTTCTAAAATCTAAAAAGATATGAAATATGATTTAAGTTCAAAAATAACCTTAGAACGCACCCCAGAGCGTTACTACCGATCAACTGATATGATAGAAAGTCTCCGTCAAACTCGATATGAAAAGCTGCGTACAAAAATCTTTTCAGAATCAGACGAAGGTGCTGGTTTTATAGCACAGAATATAGCTACACTAATTCGAGAAAAAGAAAAGCAAGGTGAACGCTGTATTTTAGGTCTGTCCGGAGGGCTTTCACCTTTAGGAGTTTATGAAGAATTGGTGAGGTTGCATAAAGAGGAAGGTTTGAGTTTTGCAGATGTTGTTGTTTTTAACGTGTCTGAATTTTTCCCTGTCTCTGATCGTGAGATGTATTCGAATGCACAACTACTAAGAAAGCATTTGCTGAACAGAGTTGATTTTACCCCTGAAAATTTCTACACTCCCGATTCAACAGTCAACCGTACCAATGTATATGATTTTTGTCGCCATTACGAAGAGTTAATCGAAAAGAATGATGGTTTGGATTTAGTATTGGTGAGCGTTGGATTAGTGGGAAATATTGCCTACAACGAGCCCGGATCTCAAATAAGCACACTAACAAGGTTGATGCTACTCGATAATGAGTCGCAACGAGATTTGAAACACTACTATAGCTCCATTTCAGAAATTCCTGATAGTGCCATAACCATGGGACTAGCTACTTTACTTAATGCAAAAGAAGTTGTGCTATTGGCTTGGGGTGAACGTAAATCAAGCATTCTGAAAGAAATTGTTGAGGGTAAAGTTGATGATAATGTGCCGGCCTCATTCCTTCAACTACATAAAAATGCTATGGTAGCAGTTGATTTAAATGCAGCACAGCAGCTCACCCGTATTAGTCACCCGTGGTTGGTTGGCCCTTGTGAATGGACAGATAAATTGATCCGCCGGGCTATCGTTTGGCTTTGTGCTCAAACCAATAAACCGATTCTTAAATTGACTAACAAGGATTATAACCAACATGGTTTGGATGAACTTCTGGCTCAGTATGGTTCGGCTTACAACGTAAATATTGAGATATTTAATGATTTGCAACATACTATTACCGGTTGGCCGGGCGGTAAGCCCAATGCCGACGACAGTAATCGTCCGGAGCGGGCAAAACCTTATCCGAAGCGAGTATTGGTGTTTAGTCCGCATCCCGATGATGACGTTATTTCTATGGGTGGAACCCTGCAACATCTCGTTGATCAAAATCACGATGTTCACGTGGCTTATCAAACATCGGGGAATATTGCAGTTGGCGATGAAGAAGTGATACGATACGTTTCATTGATGCAAAATATAGTAGACAGATTTGATGCAAAAAATGCAGGAATAAAAGAAAAGTATACTGAGATTCTTCATTTTCTGAAAGAGAAAAAGCAAATTGGCGATTCTGATACCTCGGATGTTCTTTATATCAAAGCTCAAATCCGACGGGAAGAAGCTCGTTCAGCTTGTCGGTTTATGGGAGTTAAACTCGAAAATATTCACTTTCTGGACCTTCCATTTTATGAAACAGGTAAAGTTCAGAAAGGAAAACTATCTGATGCAGATATTCTCAGAGTGATAGCTTTGTTGGAAGAAACTCAGCCACACCAAATCTTTGTAGCCGGCGATTTAGCTGACCCTCATGGAACGCATAAAGTGTGTTTGGATGCTGCTTTGTCTGCTATTGACGAGTTGAAAACCAAGCAATGGATGAAAGAATGTCGTATTTGGATGTATCGCGGTGCCTGGGCAGAATGGGAAATAGATCATATTGAAATGGCTGTTCCGATCAGTCCCGAGCAACTTCGTAAAAAGCGCAACTCCATTTTGAAACATCAGTCACAAATGGAAAGTGCTCCATTTTTGGGCAACGATGAACGACTATTTTGGCAACGTGCAGAAGAAAGAAATCAGGCAACTGCGATCTTATATAATAGTTTAGGACTTGCCTCCTATGAAGCTATCGAGGCATTTGTAGAGTATAAGTTAGAATTATAATTCTGTTTAGAGACAAAATTGAATAAATGAAGTCATTAAAAATAAAATACTATCAAAAACTGGATAATGCGGAAATAAAAGATGTTGCTAATTTTTTTGAACTAAATAGCGTATTTGAATATGTTGATATGTTGAATTGGCCAACGCAATTTCCGTACAAACCAAGTTGTCAGTTTAAAATAGCTCGTTCTTCTCAGAGTCTTTTTATACATTTTAAAGTTATTGAAAGCAATGTCAAAGCATTGTGTAAGAATGATCAGGATCCAGTTTGGGAAGATAGCTGTGTGGAGTTTTTTTGCAAAACCCCAGAGCAAGACACTTATTTCAATTTCGAATTTAATTGTATTGGCACTTGTCTAGCTACTCAACGTGCAAGTAGAAATATAGATGTAAATCCCTTATCGGCAACGAGTTTAAACTCAATTAAACGATTTGCAACTTTAGGGGATGTTACATTCGAAGAGAAAACAGGAAACTTTGAGTGGAAACTCACAGTTGAAATCCCATTTACTGTGATTAATGTTCAGTCAGATAGGCTGCCAGAAATGTTGATGGCCAACTTTTATAAATGTGGTGATGGAACATCTATTCCGCATTATCTGAGTTGGAGTCATATCTCTGCCGCTGAACCAGACTTTCATCGTCCGGAATATTTTGGAATTATTTATTTCTGAATGGAATTAACACGAGTTTGATATGAGAACTGCACTCCTGTGCAATTAAAACACAAAAATCAATAGTGATATGATAAAAATATCTTTATCTCTTCGACGGTTTTTAGTCGGATTTTTTTTTCTGTTAGGTGGTACTGCATGTTTTAATCAACTTGTTGCCAACGAATACAATATTATTCCTTATCCCCAAAAGTTGACACCAAAAACAGGGATATTTACTTTTGATAATAAAACAGTAATTATTTGTCCCGACAAGCCCGAGGTGCTGAAATTAGCACAACAGTTTGCCACTCAATTTGCATTGGTAACAGGGATAAACCTAAATGTTCAACATAGCCAGAAAAGCGGTGGCACCAAAGCAGTTATATTTCAGTTGGTGAATTCTCTTGATGGCAATCCTGAGGCATACGACTTACAAATTTCTCCAAAAAATATCAAGTTAAGTGCTCAAGCGGGCAATGGCTTTTTCTATGGTTTGCAATCGCTGTATCAATTGTTACCTACGGATATTTACAGTCCTCAAAAGTCGGGACTTAAGAATTGGACTGTGCCATGTGCGTTGATTAATGATGCTCCCAGATTTGCGTACCGCGGATTGCATCTGGATGTTGGTCGTCACTTTTTCCCTGTGTCGTTTATTAAAAAATATATTGACGCAATGGCTATTCATAAGTTCAACACTTTTCATTGGCATCTTACCGATGATCAAGGTTGGCGGATTGAGATAAAAAAATATCCGCGTTTAACTGAGGTTGGTTCTAAGCGTAATGAAACGCTAAAAGGCTACTATTTCGATAACTATCCTCAGCAGTTCGATGGCAAACCTTATGGCGGATTTTATACACAAGACGAAGCTCGTGAAATAGTTGCTTATGCTAAGGCTCGCTTTATAACTGTTATTCCTGAAATTGAACTACCTGGTCACGCACAGGCTGCTGTTGCTGCTTATCCTTACCTTTCGTGCACCCAAGATTCGACAGCAAAAGTTGCTACCAAGTGGGGTGTTTTCCCCGAAGTGTATTGCCCACGTGAAAAGACTTTTGAATTCCTGGAAGATGTATTGACAGAGGTGATGGCTATTTTTCCGAGCAAATACATTCACATTGGTGGCGATGAATGTCCGAAAGATAATTGGAAAAAATGCCCCGATTGTCAGGCACTCATCAAACGTTTAAATTTAAAAAACGAGGACGGTTTACAAAGTTATTTTGTGGAGCGTATTGAGAAATTTATCAATTCTAAAGGCAGGCAGATTATTGGATGGGACGAAATTTTGGATGGAGGACTGGCACCTAATGCCACTGTGATGTCTTGGCGTGGTATGCAGGGTGGTGTTGCAGCTGCCAAGAGCGGTCATGATGTGATTATGACGCCATTATCGCACTGTTATTTTGATCATTATCAGACTGACCCACTTAACGAACCAATTACTATTGGTGGCTTTTTACCTCTGAAAACAGTATATGAATATGAACCTATTCCCGCTGAACTAACTGGCGACGAAGCTAAACATGTATTGGGAGCACAAGCCAATATGTGGAGTGAATATTTGCCCACTGCCGAAAGTGTTGAATATATGGCTTATCCACGCGTGTCGGCTATGTCGGAAGTAGTATGGGGAAGTAAGGAAAATCGCAATTGGAATAATTTTCGTAGTCGCATGTCGACCGATTTTGAACGTTACAATAAATTGAATATTAAGCCATGTCGTGCCTTTTTTGATGTGCAGTTTCAATCCACTATAACTACCAATAAAAAATTGCAAGTTAAGTTGGAATGCGATCATCCCAACGTGCGAATTCATTATAATACGACAGGGGAAATGCCCACAATAAACGATACGTTATACGATAAACCATTTATTCTCAATACTTCAACCAGAATTACTGCTGCAGCCTTCATAAAAGAAAAAATGATAGGAAAAGCTACTTCAAGTTCTTTTGTGGTGAGCAAACTGACAGGACTTACTTATACAAGGAATGTAGTTTCAACCTCCTACGATGGTGGGAGTGTTAATGCATTGACGGATGGCAAAGAAGGTAATGCTAAAGTAACGACTCAGTGGTTGGGACTTGGAAAAGGTGTAGACTGTGAGATCATTTTTGAATGTGGTGATGCTCTGAATCCGATTACCATTGAGAAACTTTCGGTAGGTATGCTCCAGGCCACAGCTCTTGGAGTAAGCATTTCGCCCGAGATACAATTGTACGGTTCGCTAGATGACAAACAATATAAATTTATTGCAGACAGTAAAATACCGCAATCTAAAGTTTCTTTCTGGGAAGTGATACGCCCGCAGTTGGTTTTTGCGCCAGTGCAAATTCGCTTCTTGAAAGTGGTACTCAAAAAAGCCGCTGACAGTCCTCTTGATTATCCAAAAGTAGGTGAAGGGAGCCACTTGTTTGTTGACGAAATAGGTGCGTGGTAGAGTAACCAAACTACCAGTAATCTTAATTCTCGATGCGATGCTGCACACCATCGAGTTGTTGTGAGCCGAGCATAGCGAGTATATCTGACGGTGCAAGACCGTTATGGATGCTGTCAGTTGCTAACCATTAGCTTAAGAAATGGGATTTATTTTACTTTAGGTTGAAAGTTGGAGAACGAAAAGTGAAATATGTTTGGGGTTTTGAAACTCATTTATGATTATTAATCAATCTGTATCTTTTTAATTCTGTTTTGAAATTGAATTTTGAAACAAATGAACCGTATAGTATTAGGTAAGATTAAAAAAATATCTTAATTTTGGCTACGAGATAATTACCATCCACATCAAAGTCAAAAGTAGCCAAATTGGAGCCTCTGAATTTGGAACTAAATCGTAACAAATAGATTACAAAAAAGTAAAACGTATTGATAAACAGGGATACTATAAAGGAAAGTTCATTTTCCATCCGTACCGCAAGAAAGCAATTCAGTAATGAGTTATTTTCTTCGTTTTTATTCAATTCGATTATGCTCCTATGAAAACTTAGTCATTGATCCCATTTTTATATGCAATCAATTCTAGATTGTGATATTATTGCTTGCACAAATGGAATAAATTCCCTATCTTTGCACCGCATTAGAAAACAATGCAGACATTACAGCCATGGTTCGGTAGTTCAGTTGGTTAGAATGCCGCCCTGTCACGGCGGAGGTCGCGGGTTCGAGTCCCGTCCGTACCGCAAAACACCCTGTTAATCTGTTGATTAACAGGGTGTTTTCTTTTTCTGTCGTGCAAGTGTCGTGCAAATCGACAATTTCGACCCTTCTTCCCCTCCCTTTTTATTAACTGTAAGTATTAGAAAATAGCAGAAATTTTAGGTAAACAAAAAAAATATTATCAACTACTGAAAGGTTTAGAAATATTTCGCTATTTTTGCAGAAACAATTAATTATGTGAAAATGAGTAAGTACCGTAAAATCTACAATGACAATTTCTTAGGGACAACTTTTGTTTCCAACTTTAAATTCTATTACGCCAGCTTCAAGATACAGCAACAAAAAGGGAAAGCAACGGATATTAACCTATTTCTCGATAGTTGTGCTCAAATAGCCATTAGAACAAGTCGTGAACTAAAGATATTGGGTTTTATTCCTTACATACATCTATTGTTTGGGACTGGGCATGAGCAGAAACAGATTGCCGAAGTAATTAGCAAGAAACGAAAAGAGGTCGAGAAATTGTTTTTACAAGACAATGTTTCTGAAGAAGAGATAAACAAATTGCTCTATGACTTTACAAATCGCATTAACTCCAGCACTCCACGAAACACTGAAGACCAGTTGAAGCTCTCAATAGAATATATCCTAAAGTGCTATTCTATAAAAGGGAAAAAGCAATTAGGAGACAGGATATTTGGTTATCTACTTAAAACTAAACTTATCGAAGCAAATGGTCCTCAAGAACGTTTAGATGTATGGCATAATTTCATTGGTAAAGAGATTAATCCATCTGACGTTAAACTACTCGCCACTCCAGAACTATCCAGAACCAATTCTTTGGAAAAGGATTTGACATTGATTAAACATTTGGAAAATATACAACAATTCTTCAATGAAATAGGCCTACACAATGTAGCCAATATCGTTGTAAAAGATATAAAAGAGGAGAAGTTTAAAACAAAATAGACTTTCTTCTTAGACCTTCAAGCCACTCCCAAATTCAAGTGTTTGTCCTATTTCGTCCCGTTCGTCCCATCTTGTCCCGGGGGCGTAAATTGTTTATTTTCAGAAAAATTCTCATATATCTTTGTCTTCCGAAATTTAAAAAATTATTGGAAAATGAAGAAGAACTTTGTAAGGTTCTGGCAAAAGCCGGAAAAAGAAGTAACTATCAAGGATAGTTCTACCAACGAAAAAATGTCTCCTGTAGACATGGCGATGAACAATCTCGTCAAAATGAAAGAGGCTACTAAACTACTCAAAGCCTCAGCCCCCACTGTCCGTAAATATGCCCGCCTCGGATGCTATAAAGAGTATCGTTTTGGGGAGAAACTTGTCTTTTATGATAAGGAAGAAATCTTGAATTTTATTCTCAACAGATAATTCCGATCGTAATGAAAGAACAAGAAGAAGAGAAGTATCAACGTGTTGGCACAACGCTCTATAAGATTGTCAAGCGTCCGTTGATGAGTGGCGATTTTATAGAGGAACGCCGAGCGTGGAACTACGAAACGTTACGACAAGACCATTCAAAGGACTACATTTCAAGGATTGAGAAATTCGATGGCTTTTGTATTGTGCCTGAACACTTTAACTATAAGAAAAGTATCGGAAAATTCCTAAATCAATACGAACCGATACACTATCAGCCAGCTGAAGGTAGTTGCACAAAGATCATCGAATTTCTTTCCCATATATTTGAGGAACAAACCGAAATGGGACTGGACTATTTGCAACTGCTCTATCGGAAGCCATTAGTAAGGCTTCCGATCCTCCTACTCGTATCTAAAGAGCGCAATACAGGGAAAACCACCTTTCTGAACTTCCTAAAAGCAATCTTCGCAAGCAACATGACCTTCAACACCAATGAAGATTTTCGTTCACAATTCAATTCCGACTGGACTAACAAATTAATTATTGCTGTTGACGAAGCCCTGCTTGATCGAAGAGAAGATTCAGAGCGTATAAAGAACCTAAGTACAGCTATGTCATTTAAAGCTGAGTCGAAAGGAAAAGATCGTAACGAAGTAGATTTTTTTGCAAAGTTTATCCTCAATTCAAATAACGAATATCGTCCTATCATTATCGATCAGGGCGAGACCCGCTATTGGGTTAGAAAGGTCTCGCCTCTACAAAAGGAAAACGATAGAATTCTCGGCGAGCTAAAAGTTGAGATTCCCCATTTTCTTTATTTCCTGCTACATCGCGATTATTCAACTAAATACGAATCCCGGATGTGGTTCAGACACGATTTATTGATAACGGATGCTTTGCGAAAGATTATTCAGTTCAGTAGAGGAAGTCTTGAAATCGAAATGCTCAATCTGATTTCTGAAATCATGCAGATAAAAGAATTGGATATTTATTCTTTTTGCGTATACGACATGCTACGCATGCTCAAACATATATCTATTAAAACAGAACCAACTCAGATTCGTGCCATACTAAAAGACAAATGGAGTATAGCACCAGGAGCAGCAACTCGTTACACCGCTCATCTTTTTGATGAGACCAGTGCTATTGTTGAGAAAGAGAAAGTCGGCCGCACTTATTGCATATCCCGTGAACAAATAGAAAGAATTATGTTACATTGCTAATTTACGTTTATAAAGTATTATTCTTTAATACATTATAGTAGTAACAAATAAGTAACAAAAGCATTACAAACTATCCATTGTTACAAGTTGTAACAAACAAATAGTTATGTTACAGTATTGTTACATGAATATTTGCTTGATTGTAAATCGATTACATGTTATTTGTAACAAAGTAACAGTTTTTCGTCCTATGTAACCCCAGCTTTCCCGCAAAATAGTCTTTTGCTAGTGAAAGAAAAAAGAACACAAACCCTCACTAATTTTCGTAGAAATGAACGCCAAACAAGCCAAAAATATAATGATAGCAGACTACCTGCATGCTATGGGTATCAACTCCAAAAAAGTTCAGGGTGACGATTTATGGTATTGCTCTCCATTGAGAGAGGAACGAACCCCGTCATTCAAAGTAAACAACCGTTTTAATGCTTGGTATGACCACGGAACAGGACAAGGTGGAAATATCATCGATCTTGTCATGAAAATGCAGCAGTTGTCATCTGTATCGGAAGCTTTGCAATTCTTGGGAGGTAACATGCCCGCCAAACAGATCGTATCTTTTTCTTTTCAACAGCAAAATATATGTTCTAAAATTACGAACATACGAGTTGAGCCAATTTCAAACCAAGCATTAATCAGTTATATTCTGAGTAGAAAGATAGACCTTGAATTGGCCAGACTTTATTGCCAAGAAGTCAACTATACTGTTCGAAACATGAATTACTTCTCCATAGGATTTAAGAACGATAGTCAAGGATATGAACTGAGCAACCAATACTTCAAAGGTTCCTCATCACCTAAAGACATAACTACCTATAAAAACGAGAAAGACAGCTGTTTGATCTTTGAGGGGTTCTGGGATATGCTCTCCTATTTTACGCTAAAAGACATAAACCAACCTGAGCATGACGTTGTGGTATTAAACTCAGTTCTTAATCTGCCGAAAGCTGTAAGTTTTATCGCAGCTCACGACAAAGTATATACTTTCCTAGATAATGATTTAGCCGGTGAACGAACAACTAATGTACTTATGGGAATTTGCAAGTCGCTATTGAATCAGTCAGTACATTATTCAAATTTTAAAGACCTGAACGATTACCTGTGCGGTAAAACAAAAGATCCGGCAACCTCCAAAGAAATCAGAGAACAACCGAAGAAAGGCAATACACACAAACTCTAATGGGTATCCACGCAACTGGGCAACGGGCATTATCAAAATAATGCCATAGCTTATTAGGGCTTTTTCTTTACGCTTCGTTCCACTACACTAAAAAAGCCCACTAAGCCAAGGGATAAACCCCTCTGGACACCCCAGGATAAAATCTTCGATTTTACAAACGCAAACAACAAACGCAAACCAATAAGACTACGAACATGGGCTACGCCGTTCTCCATTTAGAAAAAACCTCAGGCACTGACGCCGGAATGTCAGCGCACATAGAGCGCACTATCTCGCCCAAAAATGCAGACCCATTAAGAACTCACTTGAACAAAGAGCTTGTTCAGTTTCCCGAAGGCGTCAGCAATCGCACCCATGCTATCCAACACCGGCTAGAAAACGCAGGTATCACCCGAAAAATAGGAAAGAACCAGGTGAGGGCAATTCGAATTTTACTCACCGGAAGTCCGGATGACATGAAAAGGATTGAGTCAACCCAGCAGCTCGATGACTGGTGTAAGGATAATCTGGATTGGCTTAAGAAAACATACGGAAACGATAATATCGTTTCTGCTGTTTTGCATCTGGATGAGACAACTCCACATATCCATGCGACTGTAGTGCCCATCACTACTGGAGAGCGAAGAAAAGCCAAGCAAGAACCATTGGGCACAAAGAAGAAATACAAGAAGAAAAACAGTGATGCTGTTCGCCTTTGTGCTGATGATATAATGTCCCGTGACAAGCTTAAAGAATATCAAAATAGTTATTCCCATGTAATGGCAAAATATGGTCTACATCGTGGTATTGATGGTTCTGAAGCCAAACATATATCTACCTCACAATATTATCGGGAACTACTTTCACAGACAGAAGGAGTGCAGGAGAATATCGGGAGCTTATTGCATCAACAAGAGCAAGTGACAGAAGAGCTATCAAAGATCAAGAGAGAAGTTAAAACCGAAAAATTAAAGAGTACAGCGGTAAATGTTGCTACTTCCGCTATCGAGGGTATCAGTTCTGTTTTCGATAATTCGAAATTGAAAAAGCAAGAAAAGGAAATTGGAAAACTCAAAGCTGAGAATACAACCCTAAGAGCAGAAAATAAACAATTAAATGAACGCATCGGTCATCTAAGAAATGAATACGAAAAGACGACAGATAAACTCCGTGAAGAACTTAGAAAGATATACAATTTGTTTCCCGGCATTAGAGATTTGTTCAATATCGAGAAAAGCTGTAAAGCTGTAGGCTTTTCGGATGAACTGACACAAAAGTTACTCAAGATGAATCCTGTCGGCTTTAAAGGAAAACTCTATTCGGTAGAATATCATCGTGAATTTGAAACTAATCACTCTATCGCTAAAATAGAAAAAGACAGTGCTGAGCCAAGTCGACTTCGATTGTTTGTAGATAACTTAGAAATAACCGAATGGTTCAAAAAGAAGTATCAAGAGTTTCAAAAAGATTTAGGTATTAACCCAAAACTGAAACAAGGAGAAAATAGAGGATTTAAAATTTAAGAATATCTATAGTCTTCAGCCGTATTATATGGAATAGCACATTAATTCTAATAACACATTATTTAAGGTGTGGGGATGAGAATCGACATTTTTCCTATAAGACCTCAAAGCTCTAGAACAATTACTCTTATTGACTCATTCTTAAATCTTATATAAATATGTATATTTTTGTAGAAAAAGTATCATGTTCCGTTTTTATTGACTAATTTAGTGGACTAGTATTTAGAGTATTCCTTCATTTTGATAGAATAATAGATTTACTGTATTTATTGATAGTTCAAATTATTTCTGCTCAAAACACTCCCTTTTCTTACCCTTTATTGCCCTCCTAAATTGCTCGTCCTAATTATTTTCGGTTGTCCAGAGTTAATCATCTGATTATTAACATATTGTATTTTCGCTTGTCCTAGTTTTTTTCACCCCTTTTTTTGATGGTTTAAAGTTAAAATGTTATTTTTATAGGATTGATTTGTTGAATTTATATGGATATTCAATGAGTTCATAAAAATATAATACTTTTTGTATTATCGAATTCACAGCCTCACTTTGTGATAAGAAAAAACAAACTCAGCCGCAAAGTGGCAATAATATACAATAAGCCCTATCAATAGAAGCATGAAAAAAATTACACTTTCCCTATTTTCTATTCCCTTAATGGTAATAAGCCTACAGGCACAGAATCTTCACAAACTAAGCACAGAGCGCAACGCTTACCGTGCAGCCGATCAACTAGTAAAACAACAAGTTGAGTACAAAGATCCCGGCAGTTCAGGCAAGAACCTGACATGGGACTTTCGATTCCTGCAACCCATTAATGAGGAATATGCCCTCAACTATTTTATCCCCGACAGTACCAATATGATACGATTGTGCGGACAGGAACACAACACCCGTTATTATTTCCGCCAGCAAAAGGACAGTCTGCAAGCCGTGGGGTATGAAAATTCCACAACTTATATGGAATATCCCACACCCGAACTACGGATGCGTTTTCCTTTTGCTTATGGCGACACACTGTTTAGCTACTTTGTGGGCAAAGGACAGTACTGCCACCGGCTAGAGCTGGCGGTAAAAGGCTATACCCGCGTTGAAGCTGACGCCGAAGGTGAATTACTCTTGCCCAAAAGCGAAACAGTAAAAAAAGCAATGCGAGTGCGTACCCTCCGTCACTATACCGAAACGGGAAAAGACAGCGTGGAAATGACCCTCGACACCTACTCGTGGTATGCTGCGGGTATACGCTATCCTGTATTTGAGAGCGTCAAAACTACTCTGAGCAAAAAGGGAGATAAAAAAGACGAAAAAGGCGAGAGTATGAAAGATACCACCGTGTTTAAAACTTCATTTTACTACCCACCCGAAAAACAAACTTCGCAAGTAGAAACAGCCCCTATCCCTGAGGAAGCTAAAACAGCAGACCTTGGTGCAGCCGCCGTATTTACCGAAGCACAACTTATGCCTAACCCGGTCATCGATAATCTCTATATCAAATACAGACTGGTACGCTCTGCCAAAGTTTGGTTTACGGTACATAACAACATCGGTATACCCCAACGGAGCACTTCACCTCAACAGTTCGATGAAGGTGAGCATAGCACCACCGTACCCATGGGTAATTTAATTCCGGGAGTATATAGCTTGTTTGTGCATGTGGATGATATGGTAATGAGATTGAATGTGGTAAAAAAATAAAAAAGATAGAACTTAATTAAAACAATATGAAACGAAATATAACCCATAAATGTATCTTTCTCAGCATAATTATTTTAGTACAATTTATAGCGATGAAATTGTATGGTCAAGAGCCTTTTTATAAACCCATTTCACCTTTAACACCTACAGCATCTTCATTAGGTAAGTTTGGAGATGTACCTGTATCTTATTACACAGGACTACCTAATATCTCAGTACCCATCTATGATATTGTAATAAAAGGTTTTCACATCCCAATATCTTTAAGCTACCATGCTGAAGGCGTTAGAGTTGAAGAAGTCCCTTCTTTGGTGGGTATGGGCTGGACACTAAATGCGGGTGGAGTAATAAACCGCGAAAAAAGAGGTAATCCTGATGAGTATCTATTTAATTTTGAATCTAACAATAATTTTGTAACTAGCATCAATCAATATCTTAATATATTTGACAATCCTGTTGCTACTGGTGACCAGATTAATTCTGCTGTTTCACATTTATTTAAAAATAACCTATCAAATCCAACGAATACAGATTATGATTCTGAGCGAGATGTTTTTTCTTTAATTACGCCTAATCTGTATCAAAAATATATTATTGACACATTTGGAAAGGCATATTGCATGCCCGCTGTCCCATTAAAAATTGAGCCAAAACAACTAATCTACCTTGCAAATTATGGTTCCCCATATCCTATGTTTTCCGGTTGGAATGTAACTGATCAGAATGGGATTCAATATAGTTTCGGGAAGGGTTCGGATGGTATATTAAACGCAGATATTTATGACGCTCGTAACAATTGTGATGGAAGTAATGATGCTCCGGATATTATATCTTCATGGTACCTAGAGAAAATAAAATTGCCTTCAGGAGAGAGCATTACTTTTCAATACGATTCTATTTCTTATTGTTATCCAACTTCCTATCAGGAGTCAAGAAGATATCCGGATCCGGTTTCGGCAAAAGCTGGTGACACTTACATTTTTAATACAGTCAACTCAAATGCTGTCCATTATTCGAAAGCTATGAGAATCAAAACAATTATTTTCCCCGAAGGAAAAGTTGTTTTTTCAGCAGGAGTAGGCAGGAGTGACTTGAATGGAGATCGTGTATTAGACAATATTGCCATATATTCGAAAAATAATAGTGGATATACAAAAGAGAAGACTTTCCAACTCAATTACAATAATTCTGTATACAGATTGGCATTACTTTCGGTACAAGAGATAGGCAAAAATGGAGATACAAAGCCCCCATATACTTTTGATTATTTTGGTGATAATAATAATTATGGATTACCCCCATTGAATAGTCCCGATCAGGATATCTGGGGATTTTATAATATGACAAGTAACCAATCATTATTACCCGGGTATATTTTCAGAGATAACGATGGAAAATTCTATGGCTCAATAACTGGAGCAAATCGTTGTATAAACACTACTGCATGCCAATATGGAACATTAAAAAACATTACTTATCCAACAGGAGGATACACGGAATTTGAATATGAAAACAACAGAGCGAAAGGATATGTCAGCGGAGGAAGTATCGACCCTCTTTACATGTTAAACAACTTGAATGCAGCCTCTCCAACTGTTGAGAAAAGCGTTCATGTTAATGTGGAAAATACAAATGGGTATAATTCAGCCTTATCTGATATTTTTAGAGTAAACACATCAGACAATAACGGTATTAGTGTAAAAGTAAACGCAAATACATTTAATCCCGGATGCACAATAACTTCTCCTATGAACGGAGCAAATGGATCATTTTATGAATGCTTCTCTATCGATGTATTAGAAGTGGATGCAAATGGATCTGTTTTAAGTACTTATAGATCAAGAATATACTTTGGAGAAAATTCTAATTTGACTTTTTATCCAGGTCATTTTTATAAATTAAAAGTTACATGGAATGACATTTCACAAATAGGCAATTATGCCCGCGTTTGGTTTTATTATATGGACAGTCAGGATTCTGCGCCATCTATTTTAAATCCTGAAACAGGTATCACCAAAAAATATATAGATAAATCGGTTTACGCCGAT